>ERZ827512.3823-NODE-3823-length-10091-cov-62.286867_pt1 | contig 10091 bp, 5 predicted proteins | sample MGYA00519916_ERZ827512 | MGnify/ENA primary metagenome ERZ827512 (study PRJEB31778, sample SAMEA3449335) | human gut metagenome | biome: human gut; feature: human-associated habitat; material: faeces | place: United Kingdom | collected 2010/2012 ... | reverse complement strand
TGTTGCTCAGGCACTTATAAATAATGTTAAACTATAGTGTTGCGGAATTAAGGTTGCATTACCTTTCTCCCATACTTCTTTACTTGTAAAGAATTCATGGCATAATGCAATTGCATTTTTATTCTCTCTCGCTTGTTTACAAGATTGATCTTGACATAGAGATGCACGTCCCCAATAAGAATACTGGCCTATCGGATCAAAATTATCACTTCTGAGCATCATTGACATATAATATGCGTCAATATTGAAAGGAATGTGATAACCAATTTTTTCATAAATATCTGACATCTTTTCTTCTAACTTTTCAGAAAAGTTAGCTGACATTTTCCCTCCATTCAATGCCATAGTTTTGTATATCCAAGCTAATGTATCCAATAGTCTTTGACGTGACATGATAGTTTGATATCCTCTATGCTCATAGTATTTTGAAGCGGAAATCCCCAACGCTATCGCATGTCCCAAACGGCTCCCGTTGCCTAAGTGTAAAAAACGAATGGCATCATCTATTGCTTTCAAGCCATCACATAGGTCATAAAAATCTTCACCAACATGATAAGTAAAATTTGTTATACCTCTTAAACGAGCATAACGATATATTTGCCCAAATACTGCCGGAGAGCAATCTATTTCTGCTCCTGCAGCATCAATACCTACAATTTTATATACAGGTTGGGGATACGATATAGCATCATAGCGTTTTTGGGCATCATTTAAAATCTTATCTATTTCATTTCGATATTTTTGGCAATAATTATATCTTGAACCATAATATTTTTTATGTACGACTTGTTCACTCTGTTTAATAAAATGAATGATATATGTTAAATTACTATCGTTTATATCAGAACGAACAGAACCATCAATGCTCTTTCTTACATCTTGCTCAGGAATTTCAATTGGGGTAACACGAGCCTCCATTTTATCGGCAGTATATGGCCGTATTGAGGATTGAATTGCATATAGGGGAAAGATATTTTTGTAATCATCTGAGCAAAATTTGGTTTTTCTAGATTCATACATTTTGAAATTTTCAAATCCGACCAATGGATTAGTCTGAATGAACTCTTTTCGCACTCTTATCTTCAAAGCTATATAGAGAAAGAATAAATCTGCTAATTTGATCACTTGTGATTCCTTCTTGAAATAACGGGAAAAAAAATTATATAACAATTCCCGTTCACCACTATGTATCGCATATATGTTAGAAGAGGGCTTTCTCAAGATAGCATACTCGTGAGTAATGTTAAAAATTTTATTATCATCTGTCTGATAACTTCTAATACGGCTCTCAACTTCGACTAAATACTTGGTCCTACATACATCATCGTCTAATATTTTAAGAATTTCCGCATTGGACGCTGCAGTTTCCTTTCCATTGAGAGTCTCAAATATATGAAGTCTAAGGATAGCTGCCATCTGCACAATCTTACAAAATTCAACGTTTTGCTGATCTCTGCGGTATTGAATTTGCTTATCTGCCATATATAGAACCTTACGATAATCATCATCCCTATTTAGCAGCCTATTCATAAAATCCATCCATGTCAATTCAAAGACATCTGCCGATGCCTTCAAATGGGCATGTGTGTCGCATATCCCCAATTCTAATTCTACATTGATCTTTGAATGGTTATGAGAGATAATGTTTGGCCAATCAAATGATGAGATTGGAGAATTATCTCCCGAATTATGGTTAAATGCAAAGAATGCTGTTGTTAGTAAATCTTCTCCCAACAATAAAGTAAGTTCACGCCAATCTTGAAGCCTATTGAATTCCACAATAGGCATACATGTATCATTTATTAGACACTTCGTCGCAAATTTATTTAGAAGATTCAGCATATGATGCCATTTCAGGGGTTCCCCACATTGACATTCTTGCTTAATATATTCTTGCAAACATCGTAGTTCACTCTTTGTAAATGCCCTTGCCTTCCATGATGCCAACTCAACAAAATCCCCTGTTATAAAGGAATTAGTATGATTTTTGATATCAGCATACAAACTATTGACATCTAAGTCATAAAACAATGTGCGTATGGCGGAAACAAGTAGTTTCATAACTTAGCGTCTTTGAACTTCCTCTATAACTTCAATTATGTGTGCACGAGAATTACGCTCATCTGGAAAGTTCTGTTTCCATTCTTGATAAGAAATCTTCTTATAGATTTCAGGAAGTGCTTTTCTCAAAGTATTAATAATTGTACTTTGTGCATAATCATTAGCTGTAAAAAGTGCTGCAATAGCGTTTTCAGCTTCTTTCTGCCGGCCATAAATAGCTTCAAAAGCGTCATGATTACAAGATTCCAGAAAATCGCAAATAGTATCTAAAAACATGAACTGAATCTGATATGGAGCATCATCCTTACTTCTGGGATATGTACGCATACCGGATTTTCTTATTTTACTATAAAACTCTTTGATACATAACTTATTCTGACTGGAATAACTATCAAAACGACCGACCCGTATACGTTCGGACAATGCATTCAGTACCTCTGCATTACGTAACACTGCATCGGAAAGAAATCCATGCATTTCATTATCATACTCTCGGTCATTATTAGTAATCATTTTAGACAATAGTGACCAATCATGTCGTTTAGCGAAATCATAAATGGATAAATCATCATCGGCCTGGTTGAAATATACATCAAATCGATTATATGTGTTCTTTAAGTTCAGCACATTATAGAATGGTGATAATACATCAAATACCAGATTTTTGATAGTTGAATGAAATGGCATCATATAAGATGGTTCGAACGCATTTCGTTTTAATTCCCACGAGTCAGTTTTCCTTTTAATGTTAGCCAATCTTGATATTGTCAACATAAAAAATTCAACCATTTGAAACCTTTCTTTATAACTATCATCTATCTGATCTTTATCATGACCAAGACTTTGTATCTCGGCAATCAGAATATCTCCATTTATCAATTTACAATCTCTACTCTGATTTTCATCTCCTTGAATGCTCTGGGGAGGGAGCACTTCATCGACTTCAAAAGAAAAGTATCGACCATTAACAAGTTTTTGCATTTTATTTGTATGTTCAAACATTACATCTGAAGAGTATATTTCACCAACCGTCTCATTGTTCGCAGGTCCTGGATAATGATTATTATTAATATCCTCAGTTACAAAGTCATAACATTCGTACATCTTTATAGAATACAATGAACGCACAAAGAATACAAAAAGCTGAAGCTGCATATCACTCTCATCTTGATCAAGATACTCTAGTATGCGCATAACATCGCCTAATGAGATATTATAAGCATAATTAGAAGGATCAGCGATGAATTTAAACTGATGGCTGTTTTTGAGCACATCAAGTGTCATTAAATTAGCCACTACAGCTTTGTTGAAAGCTAAATCAGATTCTATACTTATAAGTTTATGAGCTATATGTCTATATTCTGCAGACAATTGTTGTGTCCAAGTGTAGAAAAAGTACTGTTTAAACTGTTTCTGGTTTTGTTTATGCTCTGCGAGATGTTCTTTGTCTCGTAAAGGCATTCTATACAGCATATGCAATAGCTGACGTAAGGAACGAAGCGAAGATGGAATAATAAGGGAATTTCGTCCCCGGCTATTATAAAACAAATAACCCGTTTTCCAAAATATTGAATGAGTAACAGCCTCCTTGACAGAATGGAACTCATCATAATCCACTCCATTAGAATTTGTATAAATTAGTTCATTGTCACAATAGTCTTCCAATAACGGCATATTTACACGACTACTAACAGGAATCAGTTTTGTAACGTATTTGACAGCCATTTCGTGTCCTTCTGCACTATCAACATTTTGGCTATTTTCAAGATAGTGTTGAACAGCATCTATCAACTGCTCTACTTTTACGCTCAGCATAATGATGCACCTATCGTTGGTTAAATATTTACGGATATGTTCTGACATTATGTAAGCTCCTTGAATATTCAAATCCAAGTCATCAACAACTATAATGAGATATTTTTTATTAACATATTTCAAAAAGGTTGCAAAAAGTTTCTGTATACTATCTTGAAGAGACAATCCTACTGACAATGCCTCCAATTCTTGAAGGCCATCATAATAATGTTCTTTATCTTCTGGTTTAGCAAGGTATTTCAAATAAATCATAACCTTGTTAAATTGACTAACTAGATTATCGCGTTCACTATCAGCGTATTCATCTTTCTTTGCCTCAGAAGATAGTACAGAATACAAGCTACCAACAACAAGCTCAATTATATTATGCGTATCATCAAAGAACGATGGATCAATTTCCTTTAAGAAAAAACAATCATTAAGGTCACGTTCGCATTTTGACTTAAAGCTCATCATGCAAGAGGTTTTGCCCGTTCCACGATCACCACAAAAACTAATTATATTGTTATGTTTTCTTGCTTCAGCATCTGCTAATAAAGCATTAAAAATTTTTTCTGCAAGAACATATTGGTTGCTAAACACAGAGTTTTCCATGTTTTGCGACTCAATTATGGGTTGATTTTCTTTGCCGTCTTGAAATGTTAGTTTCATATCACTATTGGAATAATGTACTTTTATAAACTATAATTGGAATATTTCTTCATAATTAACAAATATAGCGAAAAGATTTGAGCACACAGAAGATTACGACCTTATATATTACCTTTAGTGCAAAATATATTTGATTCAATCAAACAGCAAGAATATCTTCACTTTTACCTATCCTGGATAATTCTACTGCAAGGATGAAGTCTCTTCAGTAGAAAGTTGTCAAAAGTCAATTTTTAACAAATTATTGGCACTAATTTAAATAGTGCCAATAATTTGAGTGCTGCTAATATACTGGTAAGTTTATAGTTCTTTTCGATGAAGGCTTATTCTTTTCCCCAGCAACTATTCTGCAATGGAGACAATCACCAAGCATTACACCAGAGCCAGAACCAGATTAGCATCGTCTAAGCATTCGTATTCCCATGTCAGTTCATAGGCCGTACCCTCTCCCATATAATTATGATAAGAATATGATAAGAATCGGAAACCAGCCGTACGTAACTCTCTTCACGCAATATTCTTAGGAGCTTTCGACTTCGTATATCACGTCGTATACCAGTAGTGGCGCTCCTGCCTTATACAAGACGGTAGCTACTTCGATGGCCAATCTAGCATTGGCAAAATAACTGTTGGGAACGACAATTTTCCACCCCAGCAGCCGTTTATCTGAAACAAAGATGTTCAGGCATAAAAGACCACGTTCGCCATAATGATCTGTAGCGAACAGATGATAAAACGGATCTGTTCATGGTCTGTGAAACGAAATGTTCATTAAACCCCAATAAACTTGCCCTGATTAAATCCATTCGCAAGTTGTTCGTTCTCGAAACCGTATCCTATCTGGTTACATATTATACGTTATACGAGGCTCGCCAACCACAGTGTCAATGTTGGTATGCAAATGCCCGTGAATCCAAGCATCGATCCTATCACCGGTAATCAAGTCTCCATATTCACTGGCAAGGTGCTGTTCAGCATGGCCCCTCCTATGATGCGGAACAACCCCCGAAAAGTCGACAGATGGTGCGTAACCTTCACAATATGGGCCGCCGCACTCTCTTTAGACACTTTTCTTGATAAAATTGATACAGGTCCCATGCATCAGTTGAACTCCTCCGTCTGCAGCTGCTTCACGTCGTACTTAATCTGGCGGAAGTCATTCATGCCTTTCCACGAAATATTCGTCATTCGGGGTGATCCGCGACCATAGCGCACTTAGGCCGAAGTCGGTGTCATCGATGCGGATAACCTGATACCGACTCTTTCTACGGTATCTTTATTGTTATTCAAAACATACACACATCGTCATTTACTTATCTTTTCACGATCATTTGTTACGTAAAAAAATTATAAGTTAGAAGACTGGGAGAATTTCTCTGAATTTAGCTGACAGTTAGGAATTTTACATTTTTACAAACAAATAGCACTTATTATCTCACACTTTTTCCAGCGAATCAGCCCCTCTTTAAACACTTTGCCTTGAAATTAACAACTTTACTTTATCCCCGTATTTATACGCTTAATCAAAGTAAAGGCAAAATATAGGAAGAAAAGAGATGGCTTCGCCATGGAAAATGGTTTCAGCCATTTTTCTTTTTAATACATATCTACCAACAATATCCGTGAGTCACCTGTTTTCAAAGAGGTAGCTTCGCAACATCCGGTTCAAATCAAGATTCGGATTTTGTCGAGTCGTTAAATTCTTGTAATTTTCGTAAAATTTACGGACTAATTTCACGAAGCAATATGAAAAAAGACTTTGGATCGAAGAGTTGGCTCTACCCGATGCCCGTGCTGATCGTAGCAGCCTACGACGAGCAAGGTGTGCCCAATGTCATGAATGCTGCCTGGGGTGGCATGTTTACCGATGAGACAATCGGAATCTGCCTCTCCGCCGGGCATAAAACCACGAAAAATATCCTTGCGACACGTGCCTTCACCGTCAGCATGGCTACGGTCGATCAAGTGGCTGCCTGCGACTATGCGGGTATCGTCTCCGGGAACAAAGTCCCCGACAAATTCACCCGGGCGGGATTTCATGCCACTCCTTCGGCGCACGTCAATGCCCCGATGATTGACGAACTGCCCATGACGCTCGAGTGCGAACTACTCTCCTATGATCCCGCAAGCTGCCATCTGACAGGACGTATCGTCAACATCTCAGCCGACGAAAGCATTCTGACCGACGGACAAATCGACCTGCGTAAGTTGCGCCCGATCAGCTACGACCCCATTCATCTCGAATATATCGAATTAGGGGCTACGATCGACAAGGCTTTCTCCTGCGGCAAGAAACTAAAATAGTGAGATCTCCGCTATATCAGGATGTACGCCCCTCGGGAAAACCGGATTATCATCGACGGAGAGGATAAAACCGACTCCGTCGAACGCTGTTGGTACACTTCAAGGCCCAACCGCTGCCAGGTCATTTTCTGCCATTACCCGAAGACCTACTCCTATGTCCCGAGCAAAGTGTTGTGGCTGAAGGATCCCGTGGTATTCGATCCGCAACATTGCCACCTGCTCCACAAGGGTCGTCGGATAGAGCCTCTCTCCTACATCGCCGCCTTCCAACAAGGTGCGCGGCGATTCTGGTACGTGGAATACGCCAACGGCACCGGTGCCCACTACAAGGGATCGGAGGTCGAACTGGTTCGGTCGTGCCTGGAGGAGCCGCCCGCACAGGATCGCTTTGCCTATCTGCGCGACGTGGCGGAACTCAACCCACTGAAGACCGACGACGAGCAGAAACTGCTGCTGATGCAGTATCAGAAGATCGACTTCGTCTCCGACCGTTCGGCGGCGGCCCTCTACCTGAATCCCGGCAAGGACTCGCCACGGCAATTCCCGACACCACCGCTTATCTACCCCTTCGGGTGCAACGCCAGCCAGCAGAGAGCCATCCAGGCAGCCTTCGGAAATCAGATCAGCATCATCCAGGGCCCTCCGGGAACCGGCAAGACGCAGACGATCCTCAACATCGTAGCCAATCTTGTGGTGCAGGAGAAGACCGTACTGGTCGTCTCGAACAACAACTCGGCCATCGAAAACGTGGTCGAAAAGCTGGAGAAGCAGGGGCTGAGATTTCTCACCGCCCTGCTGGGCAGCCGTGAGCGAAAGACAGCCTTCGTCGAGACACAGGCTATCGAGAAGGCAATTCCGGCCGAGATCGACTCGTGGTATTCGGCCGAAACAGACTCTCCGGAGTTTCTCCGCACCATTCAGTCCGAAGCCGAAGCGTTGCAGACGGTTTTCGAACGGCAGGATCGGCTGGCCTGTGCCCGGCAGGAGTTGACGGGGCTGCAAACCGAACAGCTTCATTTCGAGCAGAAGACAACGATTGATCCCTCCGTCACACTTCGTCGGCAGATGCCGTCGGGCCGTCTGCTGATGCTGTGGAACGAATTGCAGACCGCAGTCGAATGGCAGCCGAACGGACTCTTCGACCGATGGCGAGAGGCAGTCCGATGGTTTTTGCTCAAGCGGCGGATCCGCCGCCTCTTCGACGGATTTCCCCGCCACCCGGAGCGGCAGGATCTCCAGCGATTGATCCCCCTCCTCCAGCGTAGCTACTACCAGGTCCGGCAAGAGGAGCTCGCGGCGGAGATCGACCGAATTGAAAAGCAACTTGCCACGTCGGATGCTCCGGCGATGGTGGCTCGGTTGAGCGACGACTCGATGCACTACCTGCGCAGCCGACTGGCTGGACGTTTCGGCAAAGGACACAAGCGACCGATTTTCCAGCACATCACCCCCGAGCTGCTCAAGGAGTACCCTGTCGTGTTGAGCACGACCTTCTCCTCGCGGTCAAATTTCCGGGCAGAGACGTTGTTCGACTACGTGATCATGGACGAAGCCTCGCAGGTGTCGTCCGAAACAGGGGCACTGGCATTGATGTGCGCCCGCAATGCAGTGATTGTCGGCGATTCGATGCAGCTGCCCAACGTCATTACAGACGCCGACCGGCTCCGCATGCAGGCCATCGCCGCCAAACACGCGATCGATCCCCGCTACGACTGCGCCACGCTGAGTTTTCTGGAGTCCGTCTGCCGGGTCTTTCCCGAAGCGCCGCAGACGCTGTTGCGCGAACACTACCGCTGCCATCCGAAGATCATCAACTTCTGCAACCAGCGCTTCTATGGCGGGCGCCTGTTGATCATGACCGAGGATCACGGCGGACCCGACGTCATCACAGCGTGGCGGACTGTCCCGGGTCATCACGCGCGGGGAGCGTTCAATCCCCGCGAGATCGAGACGATCCGGCGCGAGGTACTGCCGTCACTCCCCTGCGAGCCCGCCGAAATCGGCATTATCTCCCCTTACAACGAGCAGGTCAATGCGCTCCACCGAGAGCTGGGCGGAGGCATTGACATGGCTACGGTACACAAGTTCCAGGGACGGGAAAAGGAGGCCATCATCCTGTCGACCGTCGACGATCAGATTACCGCCTTCACGGATGATCCCAATCTGTTGAACGTTGCCGTATCGCGGGCCAAGCGGCAATTTACGCTCGTCACTTCGAGCAACGAACAGCCCAACAGCCGCAACATCGCCGATCTGCTGGCCTACATCGACTACAACGGCGGCAAGATCACGGAGAGCGCTATCCATTCGGTTTTCGATATGCTCTACGAACCCTACGCCGAAGCGCGACGGGAGTTTCTCAAACGGCACCGACGGATCTCGGAGTTCGACTCCGAGAATCTGACCTATGCCCTGTTGGAGCGGGTGTTGGAGGCTGACCCGGTATTCCGGCATCTGGGCGTTCTCTGCCACCAACCGCTGCGACAGTTGATCCACGACTGGACGCTTCTCGACGACGAGGAGCGCCGCTATGCCTCGAACGGTGCCACGCACCTCGACTTCCTGATCTATAACCGGGTGAGCAAACGCCCCGTCCTGGCTATCGAGACCGACGGCTACCAGTTCCACAAACAAGGAACCCGCCAATCTGAACGCGACCGGATGAAGGATCGCATCCTCGACCGCTACGGACTTCCGCTGCTGCGCCTCTCAACCACGGGCACCGACGAAGAAGCGAAAATCAAAGATCAACTATCGAAAATTGTTTAATAAATTCAGCAGCAATCTCACTATCAAAGCAGAACAGCCAACCAACTCATAGGACATTCAACGCAAAGCAATCCGTTCTCCTAACAAGCCCTCTTCCGCTTGTCAAAGTCTGAAGCATACCGCAACCTGCTTCTCTAGCGCGCAGCCAATACGTTCTGCATCAAATCCAGTTTCGCCCTCCGAGACTTGACTCTCGCCGCAATCTGTATCGTCACCTCACCTGGATTCAAGGCATCAACTGCTAATATGTTATTCATAGATGCCATCTACATCCAATAACGAACAAAATATTATTCTTTATAAAAATCCATATTACTCCTAAAATAATACCCCCAATAGTTGATCACGGAGAAAAGATCATGACGTCCAGAAAAAATTGCGCCCTGAATAAAAAAGTCGGGCCCCGAAATTCGGAACCCGACTACCCTATCCACAAAGTGTGACGGCTACTTCTTCTTGCGATACCCGCACTTCGGACATACACCCTCCTC
>ERZ827512.3820-NODE-3820-length-10093-cov-12.635585_pt1 | contig 10093 bp, 9 predicted proteins | sample MGYA00519916_ERZ827512 | MGnify/ENA primary metagenome ERZ827512 (study PRJEB31778, sample SAMEA3449335) | human gut metagenome | biome: human gut; feature: human-associated habitat; material: faeces | place: United Kingdom | collected 2010/2012 ... | reverse complement strand
TTGCAAGACTGTTATTCGCCACGCTGCCATAGACGCAGCCCGGAGCATACGGAGCTGCCGCTGTATCAGAAGCAGATCCAGCGTTTCTTCGCGCTGATACTGGATATAGACAAGGCCGGGCGCGAGCCCAGCCGGCAAGTCATGCGTTACTATCACTTCGACCAGCCTGACCAACCCAGTGATCCGGAGTTGTTTCCGTTCCGTCTGCTGACCACGCGCTTTGAGCCGGTGGATGGCGATACTTGCGCGCCGGTGCTGTACGCGAACACCGTGGCGGATATGATCAGCTATTCTTTGCAGACTTGCGTGGAGCGCAGCATCACCGTGCGTCGCTGCAAAAACTGCGGGCGGTACTTTGCCCAGACAGGCCGTGTCAGCGCAGAGTACTGCGACCGCACACCGCTCGACGGTCAGTCCAGCTGCCGTGCGATGGGGGCATTCCAGCAGTGGACGCTGAAGCAGGCGGACGATCCGGTGTTCAAGGTTTATCGCAGGGAGTACAAACGCCGCTTTGCGTGGATCAAGGCCGGTCGTATCAGCGACAGCGAGTTTTATGCGTGGAGCGAGCAGGCCAGAGAGCAGAAAAAGAAATGCGACGAGGGTATCATCACCGCGGAGGATTTCCAGCGGTGGCTGAAGGAGTCGTAGACAAGTAGAGGGCAGACCGAAGAAAGAGGCCAGCGAAACCGGAAAACTGCCGCGAGTCGAGTTTATCGAGTGGCTAAAGGAAGAAGAGGTGTGACCGATAGTCACACCTCTTCCTGTGTTGCAAAAAGCAAGCAATGAGCGCACATTTAGGAAATGGCAAAACTCGTTTTCTTAATATGGCGAGTCATAATAAAAGTCTAAGAGCCCACAAGCAAAGATGATACACCATGGAGGCGGCGTATCTGGTGTATAGCAGCTACATAGCCGCGTTGGGCGAAAAGCTGCGCAGGGCGCGGCAGGAGATGTTCTCCTGCCATGCCTTGCGCAGCTTCTCCTTTTCACTCTTTCAATCCACGGGAATACCCGACCTGCATAGTATGGCATAGCATACAAAAAAAGTCAATGCATTTTGGTTGTTTTCCTTATCACTGAAGTCTTTACAACTCCGCTCGCGTGTGCTATGGTTAAAGCATCAACATATGCGCGTTAAAAAATATATGACAGGATGTGATCGCCATGTATCCTGCCCATATCCGCGAAACCGGAGAGCGGCAAACCGTCCAGGAGCATTGCCGGAACACGGCGGCGCTGGCCGCAACCGCACTGCGGCCGCTGGGTCTGGAGAAAAGCGCCTATTTGGCCGGTCTGCTCCACGACGCCGGAAAAAACAAACAAGAGTATGCGCAATACCTTTCGGAGGCTGTCAGCGGCGGGAACGCCGTCCGTGGCAGTGTCAACCATACCTTCGCCGGCGTGCGCCTTCTGCTGGATCGTTGGCACGGCGGCTGCGGTACGTTCTCCTATTCCGACGTGACCGCAGAGCTGCTGGCCTTTGCCGTTGGCTCACATCACGGCCTGTTTGACTGTATCGACCCCCAGCAGCACAGCGGTTTTTTTCATCGCCAGACCAAGGAGGGGATCTTTTACGATGAATCCCGACAGGGCTTTTTGGCGGAGGTTGCTGACGAGGAGGAGCTGGAGCATCTGTTCCGCGACGCCGTCCGGGAGATGACCCCGATGCTGGATCGGCTGGCGGCTCTGTCCACCCAAGCGGACGACAATGAGGCGGATCGGGAGACCGCATTTTATATCGGCCTTCTGGCTCGGATGCTCCTGTCCGCCGTGATCGAGGGAGACCGCACGGACACCGCGGCCTTTATGGACGATTTGAAGCCGCCCTCTTTCCCGGAGGATATGCGCCCCATATGGGCGGGGCGGCTGGCGTTTATGGAGAAGAAGCTGGCGGCATTCCCGCGAAAAACGCCCATTGATCTGGCGCGCCACACCATCTCCGACACCTGTGCCGCCGGTGCCGCCCGGCCCGGAGGGGTCTACCGCCTGAACGTCCCCACCGGCGGTGGAAAAACGCTGGCCAGCCTCCGCTTCGCATTGACCCACGCGGCAAAACGGAACTGCTCCCGGATCATCTTCACCGCGCCGCTGCTGTCGATCCTGGATCAAAATGCCCAGGTCATCCGCGATTATATAGGGGACGACACCTTGATACTGGAGCATCACTCCAACCTTGCCGAGCCGAAGGAGACGCCGGAGCGCTTGCAGGCGCTGGAGCTGCTCACCGCCTCATGGTCGGCGCCGATCATTATCACCACGCTGGTGCAGCTGCTGAACACCTGCTTCAGCGGAAGGACCAGCGCCATCCGCAGATTTCACGCGCTGTGCCGCAGCGTCATCGTGATCGACGAGGTGCAGACCGTTCCCGGCAAAATGCTGACGCTGTTTAATTTGGCGGTCAACTTCCTGTCCGAGGTCTGCGGCGCCACTATTGTTCTGTGCTCCGCCACCCAGCCCTGTCTGGAGGCAGCCGACCATCCGCCGCACCGCCAGCCCGTCGATCTGGTTCCGCAGCAAAAGGCATTGTGGGACGTCTTCAGGCGCACCGACATTCAAAACGCCGGATGCGCCAAGCTGGAGGAGCTCCCGCAGATCGTTGCGGAGGCACTGTCGTCGTGCGACAGTCTGCTGGTGGTGTGCAACACGAAAAAGGAGGCGGCGTTCCTGTTCGAGTCGCTGCAAGCCGCGAATTGCCGGTGTTTCCATCTGTCCGCCGCCATGTGCGTGCAGCACCGCAGGGAGACTCTGCAAGCCTTGCAGTCCGCGCTGGACAAGCCCTCCGCCGACAACAGGCAAAAGGTCGTCTGCGTCTCCACGCAGGTGATCGAGGCCGGTGTGGACATCTCCTTCCAGCGGGTGATCCGCTTCTCCGCCGGAATGGACAGTGTCGTGCAGGCGGCAGGGCGGTGCAACCGGCACGCCGAGCAAAAGAAGCCCGCCCCCGTCCGCCTCATCCGGTGTACCGACGAGCGGCTGCGTGGTCTGGACGACATCGTGCGCGGACAGAACGCCACCACCGCGCTGCTGACCGCCTTTTCCCAAACACCGGAGGCTTTCCGACACGATCTGTCCTCCGAGGAGGCCATCCGGTTCTACTATCGCCGGCTATACGCAGAGATGGAGCCCGGCTTTCAGGACGACCAAACCCCGGCCCACGGCTCCCTCTATCATCTGCTGGCAGATAATCCCCGCTATGCAGACGCCAACTGCAAGCAAGGGCAGCGCTATTTTCTGCGTCAGGCGTTCCGTCTGGCAGGCGGTCTTTTTCAGGTATTCGACGAGGACACGGGCGCCCTGCTCGTACCCTACGGAAGAGGGCGCGAGCTGCAAAACACGCTGCGAAACGCCGCTCAGGTCTACGGGCAGAAGGATTGGGCGGTCATTCGCGGCTGCATTGACGAGGCAAAGGGCTACTGCGTCAGCGTCTACCGCTATCAGCTGGAGCGGCTTGAGGCCCTCGGCGCCGTGACCTCACTGTTCGACGGCGGCATACTGCTGTTGTCCGATGGCTTTTATAACGAACATACCGGTTTTTCCCTGGAGGCCGGTACCCGTGATTTTCAGGAGGTGTAGCGATTGAAAACAGAACATCCCAACATCGTAGAATTTGAGGTATACGGTGATTACGCCCTCTTCTCCGACCCTCTCATGCGTCTGGGCGGTGAAAAGTGCAGCTATCAGGTACCCACCTATGAGGCACTGAAGGGCATTTTATCCTCTGTATACTGGAAGCCCACCTTCATCTGGCGGATCCTGGACGTGCGGGTCATGAACCCGATCCAGACCGAGGTGAAAGGTATCCGCCCCATCAAATACAGCGGCGGCAACGATCTGGCGTATTACACTTATTTGAAGAACTGCCGCTATCAGGTGCGGGCCTGCTTCGACTGGAACGACAACCGTCCGGAGCTGTGCGGCGACCGAAATGAGAACAAACACCACTGCATTGCCCGCCGGATGATCGAAAAAGGTGGGCGGCGGGACATTTTTCTGGGTACCCGGGAATGTCAGGGCTATGTAGAGCCCTGCGTATTCGGAAACGGCGCAGGCGCCTACGACGATCTGCCGGAGCTGGGCTTCGGGCTGATGTACCACGGCATCACCTACCCGGATGAGGCCTACTCGGAGGAGACCCGCGGACGGATGACTGCCCGGTTTTGGTACCCGGTCATGAAAAACGGCGTCATTCACTTTCTCCCGCCGGAGGATTGTCCGGGGCAAAAGCCTCTGCGGGAGATGCCTATGAAGGTCTTCTCCGCCGACGAGGGCAATTTTATCGGTCTGCGGGAATTTGGGGAGGTGGAGTAAATGGGACTGATGCAGCAAGCCTATGACACCTACTGTGCCATGGAGCCGCAATACGCCGGTATCTACGGCAAGGCGAAGGAGCCGCTGGTTCCTGTTTCGCACCAACTCGTAAACGCAGAGCTGGAGCTTACTCTGGACGCGGACGGTCATCTGCTGGACGCCCGCTCCGTCGAGGCGGAGCAGGCTGCCACCATCATCCCTGTGACGGAGAGTTCCTCGGGGCGAACCGGCAAAGCCCCCGGCGCACACCCTCTATGCGACCAGATTCAGTTTCTCTCCCCGCTGTATCCCGCCAAATACGAAAGCTACCTGACACAGCTGCACCGCTGGGAGGTATCACCCTACGGCCACCCCAAGCTCTCCGCCATCGCCCGCTATGTGGAGAGGGGGACAATCGTTGAAGACCTGGCGCAGCGGGGTGTGATCTCCCTGAATGAAAAGGGGCTACCCACCAAGGAAAAACAGGTGGTCCGCTGGCGCGTGGAAACAGGTGCGGAAAATGAGACGCCCGCCTGCTGGCAGGATCAGAACCTCTTCCAAGCCTTCATCGACTACTATGCATCCACGAAATCCGGGAAGTCCGCGTTTTGCATGGTTACCGGTAAAAACGCCCCGCCCGCCAGCCAGCACCCCAAGAAGATCATCAACCTGTGCGCCAACGCCAAGCTGATCTCCGCCAACGACACCAGCGGCTTTACCTATCGGGGCCGCTTCACAGACGATTCGCAGGCCGCGACCATGAGCTACGAGGCGTCGCAGAAGATCCACAGCGCGCTGCACTGGCTGGCGGCGACCCAAGGCGTCTTCATCGGCGGGCGCACCTTCCTGTGCTGGAATCCGCAGGGCATTGAGATCCCTAAGCCGCAGGCCGCCTTTCTGCGGCGGAGCGCCGCCAGGCAGATAAAATACTCCGACTATCGAAAGGCGTTGTCGGAGACTCTCCGGGGCTGGCAGGAGACGATCCCGCGGGACGCCGGCGCCGTGGTGGCCGCCTTTGACGCCGCCACATCCGGACGTCTTTCCCTCACCTATTACAGCGAGCTTCCGGTCTCTGACCTTCTGGAGCGTCTGCACAACTGGGATGCACTTTGCTGCTGGGAGCATTCCTCCTTCGGCATACAGTCTCCCTCGCTTTCACAGATCGCGGACTGCGCCTTCGGCACGGTGCGCGTCTCCGACAGACAGACAAAACTGGAGACGGACGAGCGCGTCATGCGCCAGCAGGTACAGCGGCTGCTCTCCTGCCGGGTGGACCGGGGCAAAATGCCGGCGGACATCGCCCGCGCCGCTGCGGCCAAGGCGTCCAACCTGCAGATCATGGACGCCGCCCTGCGGGAAACGGTATTGTTCACCGCCTGCGCGGTGCTTCGGAAATACAAATATGATTGGTACAAGGAGGAATGGAGCATGGCACTGGAACCGCAGAAGAAGAATGTCAGCTATCAGTATGGACGGCTTTTGGCCGTGTTTGAAAAACTCGAGCGAGATACCTATGATTCCAATGAACAGCGAGAGCCCAACGCGATCCGGATGCAGTCCGTGTTCGCAAAGCGTCCGCTCTACGCCAGTCGGATCATCTGGGAGCAGCTGAAAAAGGCGTACTACCCCAAGCTGGCGCCCGGCGCCAGAATAAAATACGACCGCATCATTGAGCAGATCATTCAGGAAATTTCCTCCTTCCCGCAGGCGGAACAGGAGGAGTCCCTGAAAGACACCTATCTCTTTGGGTACTATCTGCAGCGCAGTGCGCTGTACACATCCGGTAAAACCGAAAACAGTCAGGAGGAAGAATAAATGAGCAGCTTGCAAAACAAGATCGATTTTGTGGCACTGGTCTCCGTGACCCGCGCCAACAGCAACGGCGACCCTCTGAACGGCAATCGCCCCCGCACCGACCTGAACGGCTTCGGTGAGATCTCCGACGTGTGCATCAAGCGCAAGATCCGCAACCGGATGCAGGATCTGGGCAAGCCCATCTTTGTTCAGTCGGAGGATCGGTGCAGCGACGGCTGCGGCAGCCTCAGCGAGCGGGCCTCCGCCGCTATGAAGGGCATCAAGGATCGGGAGGAATATGCCCGGCACGCCTGCGAAACGTGGCTGGACGTGCGTACCTTCGGGCAGGTCTTTGCCTTCAAGGATGCCAAGGGCTTCTCCTGTGGTGTGCGCGGCCCCGTCTCTATCCATCAGGCGTCCAGCCTGTCCCCCGTGGAGATCGAGTCCCTCCAGATCACCAAGAGTGTGAACGGCGAGAAGAAGGAAAAGGGTGAAAACCGCGCCTCCGACACCATGGGCATGAAGCACTTTGTCCGCTTCGGTCTGTACGAGATCAAGGGCTCTATCAATGTCCAGCTGGCGGAAAAGACCGGCTTCTCCGATGAGGACGCCGACACGGTCAAGGAATGTCTGCGCACCCTCTTTGTGAACGATGCCTCCTCCGCACGGCCCGACGGCTCCATGGAGGTGGTGAAGCTGTTCTGGTGGCGGCACAGCTGCAAGGATGGGCAGTATTCCTCCGCGAGGGTCCACCGCTCCGTCAAGGTCGCTCTGCGGGACGCGGGTACCATCCCCACCGCTGCAGACGACTATGTGATCTCGCTGGAGGCACTGCCGGGTCTGGAGCCGGAGGTGATCGATGGCGTATAATGAGGAGGACTTCCTACAGCTCTCCGGCTTACAGCATTTTCGGTTTTGCAGGCGGCAGTGGGCGCTGATCCACATCGAGCACCAGTGGGCGGAAAACTACCGCACCATTGACGGCGCGATCCTCCACGAAAACGCCCACGACACGGACTTTCAGGAGCGGCGGGGCGACCGTTTCATTACGCGGGGCGTCAGCGTCTATTCCGCGGAGCTGGGTGTATCCGGACAGTGCGACGTACTGGAATACCACCGGGGCTCCGTCGGGATCCCCCTCTCCGGAAAAGAGGGACTGTGGCAGCCGTACCCTGTGGAGTACAAGCGGGGCCGCCCCCGGGAGGACACCGGCGACACCCTGCAGCTATGCGCGCAGGCCATGTGCCTGGAGTCCATGCTCTGCTGCGACATCCCTGAGGGCGCACTCTATTACGGGGAGATCCGCCGGCGCGAGAGGGTGTCCTTTACCCCGGAGCTGCGCGCAGGGGTGCGGGAGCTGCTGGCGGAAATGCACGAGCTGTACCGCCGGGGCTATACCCCCAAGGTCAAGCCCACCAGATCCTGCAATGCCTGCTCCTTGAAGGAGCTGTGCCTGCCCAAGCTGATGAAAAGCAGAGCCGTCTCCGCGTATCTCCGGGCGGCCATGGAGGAAGCACCATGAAGCAGCTTCTCAACACGCTATTTGTCACCTCTGAGGACATCTACCTCTCGCTGGAGGGGGAAAACGTGCTGGCAAACCGGGACAAGACCGTCGTCGCCCGCTATCCGCTGCACACGCTGCAAGCCATCGTCAGTTTCTCCTATGCCGGTGCCTCCCCCGCGCTGATGGGAAAATGCGCGGAGGCCGGGATCGGTCTGGCCTTCTGCTCCCCGCATGGGCGTTTCCTCGCCCGCACCTGCGGTGAGAGCAGCGGCAACGTGCTGCTCCGGCGTGAACAGTACCGTGTTGCCGACGACCCCGCCCGCAGTTGTGCGATAGCCCGCACCATGATCTTCGGCAAGCTGAGCAACGGTGCCGCCAGCATCCAGCGTACCCTGCGGGATCACGCGCCCCGCGTGGCGGGCTGCGGCCTGGAAGACACCGCCGCCAACATCCGGGCCATGCTGCCGCAGGTGCTGGCTGCCGCTGACTTGGACACCCTGCGGGGAATAGAGGGTGCTGCCGCCACCGCGTATTTCAGCGTCCTCGATCACATGCTCCTGAGTCGAAAGGAGGCTTTCTTCTTCCACGGGCGCAGCCGCCGCCCGCCGCTGGATCGGGTAAACGCCATGCTGTCCTTCGCCTACAGTCTGCTGGCGCACGACTGTGCCAGCGCCTTGGAAAGCGTGGGGCTGGACAGCTATGTAGGCTTCCTCCACCGCGACCGGCCGGGACGGCAGTCGTTGGCGCTGGATCTGATGGAGGAGCTGCGGCCCTGCATGGCAGACCGCTTCGTGCTGACCCTTGTGAACAATCGAATGCTGCGCCCGGAGGACTTTCAGATGCAGGACAGCGGCGCGGTGCTGCTGTCCGATGAAGGCCGTCGGAAATTCCTGAAGACCTGGCAGGAGCGGAAACGGGACACACTGACCCACCCCTATCTGGGGGAAAAGCTGAGCTGGGGCATGGTCCCCTATGTGCAGGCGCTGCTGTTGGCCCGCTGCCTCCGCGGCGACTTGGACGGCTATCCGCCGTTTTTATGGAAGTGATGCTATGCTGGTGCTGATCACATACGATGTAAACACCGAGGACGCCGCCGGGCGCAAGCGCCTGCGGCAAATCGCTAAAAAGTGCGTGGACTACGGACAGCGGGTGCAAAATTCCGTGTTCGAGTGCCTGCTGGACGCAGGACAGTGCCGCCGCCTGCAGGCACAGCTCCTGTCTATCATGGATCCCGAGAAGGACAGTCTGCGCTTTTACTATCTGGGGAAGCAATACGAGAAAAAAGTGGAGCATTTCGGTGCGAAGAGCACCTACCTGCCGGAGGATCCCCTGATCCTCTGACACACGTCTCCCGGCACGACGGTGGTACAGCGCACGGGCATCCGGGACGCGCCTTCCCGCCCCTTGCGAAGTCCAAGTGACCAGTAATTGTCGGGAGGTTCGCAAGGCTTTTCCCGAGAAAGCGCCGGTCTTTCCCCGGTTTTCTCGGGCAGCCACCCCGTATTTTCCCCCAAAAAACGCAAAAATTCTACTTATTTGTCAAAGATCCGCAGGTAAAACTGTGCATCTTTGCTGTCGCCCCCCTCGCGGGGGGCGTGGATTGAAATCAGACGGTTATCAGTGCAAAGCCTGTCATGCGTCGTCGCCCCCCTCGCGGGGGGCGTGGATTGAAATACCCGAAAGCCCAAGTTCTTATCCATGGCGACGCGGTCGCCCCCCTCGCGGGGGGCGTGGATTGAAATCTAAATCGAAAGAATAGCACTTACATTGAATGGCAGTCGCCCCCCTCGCGGGGGGCGTGGATTGAAATATAGTACCACATAAATACCATAAAAGCAAGTAGGTGGTCGCCCCCCTCGCGGGGGGCGTGGATTGAAATGCGCTGCTCCAGCAGGGTGGCCACGATCTCCGGCTTGTCGCCCCCCTCGCGGGGGGCGTGGATTGAAATAAGTCCAACCGTCTGCACCATAGGCGTGACCTCTGTCGCCCCCCTCGCGGGGGGCGTGGATTGAAATTGTTACAGTATGGCGCTATCAACGTTTGCAGATGTGTCGCCCCCCTCGCGGGGGGCGTGGATTGAAATCCAACGCCAACACCGACAAGCGGGAACGACTGGTTGTCGCCCCCCTCGCGGGGGGCGTGGATTGAAATTGTATCCTCCGGCATGACGTAAAACACCACATCGTCGTCGCCCCCCTCGCGGGGGGCGTGGATTGAAATAACTCGTCCCGCAGCTTTAGCCGGGAGCATATCGTCGCCCCCCTCGCGGGGGGCGTGGATTGAAATAATCTCGCTCTCACCATACAGGCAAGGCTCATGGTCGCCCCCCTCGCGGGGGGCGTGGATTGAAATACCAGCGACGCTATCAAGCAGCAGGAGGCCGCTGTCGCCCCCCTCGCGGGGGGCGTGGATTGAAATGACAGGAGGAAACGACATGAGTTGGGTTGCATGGAGTCGCCCCCCTCGCGGGGGGCGTGGATTGAAATTCGCAAATATTATTGCGCCTAA
>ERZ827512.3819-NODE-3819-length-10098-cov-3.107338_pt1 | contig 10098 bp, 11 predicted proteins | sample MGYA00519916_ERZ827512 | MGnify/ENA primary metagenome ERZ827512 (study PRJEB31778, sample SAMEA3449335) | human gut metagenome | biome: human gut; feature: human-associated habitat; material: faeces | place: United Kingdom | collected 2010/2012 ... | reverse complement strand
AAGAGTATGCGCTGGCACGAACCGAACGGAAATCCGGTTCCGGTTACACCGGTTTTACCTGCTATGCCGCACCGGATGTCACGCTGGAAGATGATCTTAAGCGGCGCGATCTGACCATTAATGCGCTGGCCCAGGACGATAACGGCGAGATTATCGACCCGTACAACGGTCTGGGCGATCTGCAAAATCGTCTGTTGCGCCATGTTTCCCCCGCTTTTGGCGAAGATCCGTTACGCGTACTGCGCGTGGCGCGTTTTGCTGCGCGTTATGCCCACCTCGGTTTTCGTATTGCCGATGAAACTCTGGCGCTGATGCGCGAGATGACCCACGCGGGTGAACTGGAACACCTGACGCCTGAACGGGTGTGGAAAGAGACGGAAAGCGCCCTCACTACCCGCAATCCCCAGGTGTTCTTCCAGGTACTGCGCGATTGCGGCGCACTGCGCGTTTTATTCCCGGAAATTGACGCCCTGTTTGGTGTTCCGGCCCCTGCCAAGTGGCATCCGGAAATCGACACCGGTATTCACACCTTAATGACGCTCTCAATGGCGGCGATGCTGAGTCCGCAGGTCGATGTCCGTTTCGCAACGCTATGCCACGATCTCGGTAAAGGACTGACGCCACCAGAACTTTGGCCGCGTCATCATGGTCATGGCCCGGCGGGTGTTAAGTTAGTGGAACAACTCTGTCAGCGTCTGCGCGTGCCAAATGAAATTCGCGATTTAGCCAGACTGGTGGCTGAGTTTCACGATCTCATCCACACCTTCCCAATGCTGAACCCAAAAACCATCGTCAAATTGTTTGATTCCATTGACGCCTGGCGTAAACCGCAGCGTGTCGAGCAACTGGCGCTGACCAGTGAGGCTGATGTGCGCGGCAGAACCGGTTTTGAATCAGCGGACTACCCGCAAGGCCGCTGGTTGCGCGAAGCCTGGGAAGTGGCACAGTCAGTGCCGACAAAAGCCGTCGTTGAAGCGGGATTTAAAGGTGTGGAGATTCGCGAGGAGCTGACCCGACGGCGGATTGCGGCGGTAGCCAGCTGGAAGGAACAGCGTTGCCCAAAACCTGAGTGAGTGTTGGATATTTTGCCGGATGCGGCGTGAACGCCTTATCCGGCCTACGCAATCGTTGACAATTCCACGCATCCGACACTGTTCTTTACCTCAAAAGAACACGACATACACCGCAGCCGCCACAATAAAGCGATAAATGGCGAACGGTATAAACGAAATGCGCTTAATCAATTGCAGGAAGGTTTTAATCGCTATCAGCGCCACCACAAAAGCGGTGATAAACCCAACGGCAAACATCGGGATATCGCCGGTTGTCAGGAAGCCCCAGCTTTTGTAGAGAACGTAAAAACGCTTCTTTCAGATTTTCATAGCCCATCTCTTGTATGTAGGCTTTGGTAGCGATGAACAGTTCATTCCGTTTTGCTATGCCTTCCTTCTCAGCGGCCCGAATGGCTGCGCCAACCGCCTCCTCATTCTTGTAAGAACTTGCAGTATCAATGAGCCGGTAACCGATGCGAATGGCGTTGAGTACTACCTCTTTGCATTCATTCTCCGGCACCTGAAATACACCGAAGCCTTCCATTGGCATTTCTACACCGTTATAAAGCTTTACATTCTGCATGAAGAACCTCCTTTACTGCACAGCCGAAACTGTAATGCTTCCCGACAGATTTACAATATTTTCCTTGCCGGAAACTACTGTTCCAATTTCATATAAACTGCCGTTGGGAGAGCACGGAGCATAGAACATTACTACATCACCCCACGGCGCATAATAGGAGAGCGAACCGGGTTCACCGCCGCTGAGAGGCGTATCGGCCGTGTTCAGTTTTTGGGGAGGATAGAATGTCATTTCATTGTTACTGAACGGCTCTACGTCAGTAGTCAACGGCAATTGTGCATACAACTCCCTTGCCGCCTGACTATTATTAAGTTCATATATGATTTCATGTCCCGCTGATTTGACAGAAATCCTCATCGTCGTTTCCTCCTTGTCTTTCCCGGATTCTTCAACAGATGGATCTCCTTTTGCCAAGTCCGGATTTGTTGATGGAGTTGTATCGTTTTGCATATTATCGGTACTTTGCGGTTCATTTGACTCCTCTGCATGTGATGTGCCGACAGTATTGCCTGTATCAACCGAAACAGACGATGTTTCTGTATTAGATGATCTGCATCCGAAAAGGCTGAACACCATCAGCAAAACCGTTATCAGAAACGCAAACTGCTTCATGACTGTCCTCCTGTTATTTTAGATTTTCTTTTAGGAAGCGCTCAATCTTGTCAAACGGGATTTTCGTCACATCGTCATAAAGATCCACATGGTTGCAGTTCGGAATAACCATCATTTCCTTTGGCTCTTGGGCATTTTCAAACGCCGCATCACTGAAGAAACGGCTCTCTGCCTGCTCACCGACAATAAATAATATCGGGCGGGGGCTGATCTCATCAATGTGAGCAAGAAGCGGATAGTTGATAAAGGAAAGATCGCTGGTTGTAGTGAAACCACCTCGCGCATTCGGGTGATGACCGCGTTTTGTCGCATAAAACTCGAAAAATTCACGCAAGATACCCTGCATTTCAGCGGGAATTTCCGTTACTGCATCTTCCGGGAAAGACGGAATATATTCGGGATAACCGTTCTCCGCATCTATCCAACGCTGCAAGGAAAGGCGCTTCTTGTTTTCTGTAATCTGCTCCGGCGTTTGACCTGCGCGGGCAGCATAACTCATGTCATACATACTTGCGGTTACAACTGCCTTAATGCGCATATCCATTGCCGCTGCTGAGAGCGAGAAACCGCCGCTTCCGCAGATGCCGACAGCACCAATCCTATCACGGTCAACATAAGACAGAAGTCCCAGATAATCCACACCGGCGCTGATGTTCTCGCTGAACATATCGGGTGAAGAAACATGGCGGGGCTCGCCGGATGACTCACCCATATAGCAGGGGTCAAAGGTCAGAACGACAAAGCCCCTTTTTGCAAGTTCATTGGCATAGACAGACGGCCCTTGTTCCTTCACGCCGCCGTAAGGCGCGCCGACCACGACTGCGGGGTATTTGCTGTTTTTGTCCATATCCTTTGCGGTATAAAGATCCCCCGCGAGAGCAAAACCATAGCGGTTATTGTAACGGACATGTTTTCTTTCAACAGCTTCGTTCAGCGTGCAAATGTAATTCCTCATAATCATTCTCCTTTGGTAAAAATATTTTGATAAAGTTATTCGCTTGCCTTGCAGGGACAGCGGTATTTGTCGGTGACAATCTCGCCTTTTGAGTTATCATCATCACGGATAATTTCTCCGACAGCAGGAACACAGATTTTGCCTGACAGCGGATTTTTAATGCTGATGACAGGCGTTGTAATCGTTGCTTCCACTTCGCTCTTTTCAAAAGCAAGGTCACAGTCAATCATTTCGCAGTTAACCAACTTTAGATTCCTGCAATAGCAAAAGGGCTGTGTGCCGATGATTTTACAGTTTTCCAGCGTCAGACCGTTTGAATACCATGCAAGATATTCGCCCTTTATTACGCTGTTGCGCACTGTTATATTCTCTCCGTGCCAGAAGGCATCCTTTGTTTCAAAGTTGCAGTCCTCAAATACAGCGTTTTTAATGTACTGGAAGGAATATTTTCCCTTAAAGTTGACATTTCTGAAAACGATTTCCTCCGAGCGCATCATGAAATACTCACTGACAGCAGTAGAATCATTCATTTTGATGTCGCTCACCGACCATCCGAATTCAGGTGATACAATGTCGCAATTCCTTATCCGTACTTTGCTGCATTCCCGTAATGCTTTGATTCCGTGAAGCTTAGCGCCGGATATTTCAACATCGTCAGAATACCACAGTGCCGCACGGCAAAGTTCAGTCATTTCCGAATCCGATATTTTCAGTTTGTGAACATGCCAAAAGGGATAGCGAAGATTAAAAAAGCAGTTGTCTGCGGAAATATTTGTGCACTCCTTAAAAGCGCTTTCGCCGTCTGCCGGACCATCAAAGGCACAATGCCTGACGATCACCTCTTTGCTCCCGTAGAACGCCCGTTCTTCATCAAAAGTTCTGTTCACGATTTCGTTCATTTTTGCTCCCCTCCGTATTTTTCAGAGAACGAATCATAAATCGACGGTATCGACCTTGCGCTGTGCAAGATGCAAGTTATCCATCAGCAGCTTACGTTTTCGATTCAAAATATGAAGCGTATCATCTGTTCGATTTTTTCTTGCATATTGAATATATTGCTCTGATTCCTCTGTTGAAAAGTCACAGCCTTTCAAACAGCTTTTCAAATTGGTCTCATTTGTCGGTTCAATATTCAAACTGCCACCTCCTTGTTTGATTTTAGTATACTTGAAAAACAAAAGAATTGCAAATAGTTATTAATAATAGTTTATCATCGTTGACAGGAATAACAAAAAGCAGTATAATGTTTTTAAAGAATTTAAAGGAGCTTATAGAATGATTGAAACAAGACTTCTGCATTATTTTCTTGCCATAGCGAGAGAACAGAATATCACAAAGGCGGCCGAATCTCTTTATATAACGCAGTCAACCTTATCCAAGCAGATGATGGACTTGGAAAAGCAGCTCGGAAAACAGCTTTTTATCCGTGGAAAGAGAAAACTGACACTGACTGAAGATGGGTATTTTCTCCGTGATCGGGCACAGGAAATTATGGAACTGCTGGATAATACGGAATCTGTATTTCATGCGGACGAGGAAATACTGAGCGGACATATAACCATCGGTTGCGGCGAATCGATTGCGATGGACTATATCGCCGGACTTTTGGCTGACTTTCACAAGCGTTATCCTGATGTGGTACTGCATACGCACAGTGCAGACGCTGACGGCGTTTTAGAAAGGCTCGACAAGGGACTTGCGGATATGGGGCTGTTGCTTGGGCCGATTCGGCAGGAAAAATACGATTATATGAATATCCGGAAAAAAGACATCTACGGATTGCTAATGCCAAAGAACTGTGAGCTTGCAAAGCAGGAAATGGTTAACATTGACCAGTTGAAATCGATTCCATTGATTATGTCAGAACAGACTTTCTCAGGACATCAGGTGCTTGAATGGTTCGCCTCGGATTATTCGGTTATGAATGTGGTTGCAACTTATAACCTGATTTATAATGCCACTTTTATGGTTGAACACGGTATTGGATATGCGCTTTGTCTCGACCGTCTTGTAAACACGGAAGGACGAAACCTGACTTTCCGCCCCATCGTTCCGGAGCTATCCGTCGACCTTTATATTGTAACAAAGAAATATCAAACCTTTTCTCCCGCTGTAAGAGTGTTTATTGAACAACTAAAAACAAGTATTGAATAGCAGAAAAGACGCTGCCATAAAGCAGCGTCTCATCGTGCAAAAAGGTGTAATTTTATTGTGAGAAAGTAATGATTACTCGGTTTCATCTTCCATAGCTGCTGATTATGCGCATATCAAATCTTGCAGCGTAATTTCTTTGGCACAGGCTCTGATATTATTCATCAGCCCGACCCATTCCATTTGATTTTCTGTTTTTAGCTGTTCTGTTACACCTTGTTCTTCTGCCATTGGTTTTACCAATCGAGAAAACATATCTTCTGCCTGTTCGTCAATGTCAGCAAGGTAGCCATTCAGCTTACCGCTTGTCAATAAGTTCATATACAGAACTTCGTGGTACCGGTACCGTTTTAAGTGCCGTGCGTGTCTCTGTCCCCAAATGCCTATAGGTTTCTGTTCATCTTCGGGAAGTACAAGATTCGGGAGCAGATAATCTCCAACCTGCGGATATTTACCGCCCATTTGCTCAAATAATGACGTTGTTGCTGTCGCTTGAAAATTCGTGCTCTAGTATACTCATATAAACCTTATCGACATACTTTCCATCCATAAAAAGCACTTCAGGCAATCTTCCAACTTCACGAAACCCTACTTTTTTATAGCAAGACATACCTGCGAAATTGTCGGCATGGACTGTGAGATTTATGCTGTGCAGATTCATTGTTTTAAATCCGTAGTTGAGGACTAATCGAATGGCTTCGGCACCGTATCCTTTGTTTCTTTGCGCCTCACCACCGATAAAGATACCGATATAGGCGTTGCGGTTTAGATGATCTATGTTGTGAAGGCTTATACTTCCTATCAACATATCATTGTCAAGAAGTACTATCGCAAAACGATGCATATTTTGGGGTGGCTCATAAAGCCAATTCAAATCATTTTTCAATGAAATCATTCGAGAATATTGACCAAAGTTCACTGCGAGCGTTTTATCCTCATTCATCCATTTTAAATAGGTATCCACTTCATCAGTGTTGACAGGTGAAAGATATAGGCGCTCTCCGATAATTTTCTTATAATATTTCATTAAACTCCTCCCGAGTTATATAAATTTTTTAAGTGATATTTTCTGAACTAATTATACCATATTTCATTCAACTGTATAGCCATTCAGAATAAACGAAGAGGGCTTGGGAAATTCCCAATAAGCAGTTTTTCTTGCTCTTGCAAAAGCTGTGCTGAAAAGACGGGGACGGAGTGGAATGTGATTATAGTCTGTTTCCCACTTCCCTACGCTTCCCTGCCTCGCGGCATAAGCGTATTGCGGCGGCGATAAAAAGGAAAAGTCCGCTACCATTGTAACGGACTTTCCTTCGGATTCGCGATTAGGCGACTGGTGGACCCAAGGGGGATCGAACCCCTGACCTCCGCATTGCGAACGCGGCGCTCTCCCAGCTGAGCTATGGGCCCAAATGTTTCTGTCCCGAAGACCGTTCCTAATCATAGCACAGAATCGGGAATTTGTCAATAGGTCAAAAGTATTTTTCCAACAAATTCTGCAAAAAAGAGAGTGTTCTTCGGCACAGTCCCCCCCCTTGCTCTTCCGGCGTTACGCGGAGTGACCAGCGGTTCATTTGTCCGCCCTTTCCAATAAGTCGAAGGCCGTTCAAGACGTTGTATATCCCGTATAACGCAGACGCATATGTTCCAAACAACATTCGGCAAATGGATACCTGCAAACATTTCCATCGCATAACTGAAAGTCCTGCCATTGCGCATCGGGCAGGCAAGGTTTTCGCTCTGTGCTTTCTCCATTATAAATCCATATCTTCGCTTATCTTCGACGAACGAAAAGGGCTTAGTCGTATTTTTTATTTTTATGCGATGATTGGTCTATTCATGACGGGCGGCGCTTTTTTGAATACCCTTTTTGAATCATCTGAGCATCACTCCATCGTCGATTTCAAAAAGTTCGGTTTTATTTCCTTCGGCAATTTTTTCTTATCATTTCCATTCCCGCCCGCCTTTTCCCAAAAGTACGATCCCTTGTTGTCGGACACGCAAGGCTATGCACATAGCGCCGTGCATAGCCTTGCGCCTTCTTACGCCGCGCTTCTTTTTCCCCGGCGGATGTGCAGCAGCACGCAGGCGGCCAGCAGCAGCACCGTAAAGGCGCCGAGGACGGCGTACATCATCGGCTGCGTGACTTCGGCGCCGAGCAGCGTCAGACGGCCGTCGAACGCCTCGCGGAGCGTTTCCACAGCTTCGGCCGGCAGATAATCGGCCTCCAGCGCGGCAAAGACGCCGTCCATCAGCCGATGGCGGATCAGCGCCGTGCCGTAGGTCCCCGGCAGAAATGAAATGACATTCCGCAGCCCTTCGCTGAACTGGGAAAGCGGCATATACGCGCCGCAGATAAAGCCGTAGCACGAACTGACGATCGTCCCGACGGCCGAAAGCTGTCCCTGCGTGGAAAGAAAGCCGTTGACGAGCGACGACAGCGCCGTGCCGAACAGCACAAGCAGAACCGTGTCTAAAAGCAGCAGGAGCACGTCCGACAGCGCCAGATACCAGCCCGCCTGCCACAGATAGAAAAGACCCGCGCACAAAGCGGCGCCGCAGATGATCAGCGTGGTGAAGGCTGCGGACAGAAAATAGCCGAGCGCCAGCGTCGAGCGCTTGACCGGCGCGACGGAAAGATCGGCCTCCGCGCCGCTGACCTTATCCTGCACCATCTGCATATTGGAGCAAAACGCGACGGTCACGCAGCAGACCGCCAGCATCGAGGACAGCAACCAGCCGCCCACGAAGCCGTCGGCCAGCGCGGCGGGCACCTGTACGCCGTCGGGGACGAAGGACAGAAAGGTATCGCGGTAAACGTTGCCGAGGAAGGTGAAAAAGAGAACGAGCAGGATCAGCGGCGTGATCAGCGAAGTGAAAAACATGCCCTTGTCCTTGAAAAACAGCTTCATATTGCGTGCGGTCACATAATACAGCGTTTTCACAGCGCATCCTCCCCGACTTTTTTCCCGGTCGCGGCCAGAAACACGTCGTCCATCCGCCCCTTGGTGATTTCGTAATCGGTGAAAATCTCAGGATGCGCCAGAATCAGCGACGTAGCCGCCGCGGTGTCCGGCACCTCGATGCGGTACGCGCCGCGCAGCGCCGTATACGGCGTTCCGAGCAGACGGACCTGCGCCTCCGATACGCCGTACAGCGTGATAAAATCGCCGGTGTAGGCGTTTTTCAGCTCCAACGGCGTACCCGACGCCACCCGACGCCCGGCGTCGATGATCAGAACGGCGTCCGCGTCCGCGGCTTCTTCCATATAGTGCGTGGTCAGCAGAACGGTCATCCCCTGCTCTTTCCGCAGCCGTCCGATCACCCGCCAGACGACAGAGCGCGTCTGCGGGTCCAGCCCCGTCGTCGGTTCGTCCAGAATCAGAATGGCAGGCGCGTGCAGCAGCGCGCGGGCGATGTCGGCTCTGCGGCGCTGGCCGCCGGAGAGCTTGCCGACCGGGCGGCGCAGCAGCGGCTTCAGTTCCAGCAGTTCATCCAGCGCTTCCAGCCGTTTGCGGAACGCCTCCCCGGTGATGCCGTAAAGCGCGGCGCGGCTGCGCAGGTTGTCGAGCACGGTCAGCGCCTTGTCGAGCGCGGAATTCTGGAATACGACGCCGAGCCGGGCTTTGATTGCCGCGCCCTCCTGCTCAAGCTGCCGGCCGCCGATGCGCACCTCGCCTGCGTCCTGCCGCAGACGGCCGCATAAAATCGATATCGTCGTGCTTTTTCCGGCCCCGTTCACGCCCAGAAAGGCGAACAGCTCGCCCTCGCGGACGGTAAAGCTCAGGTCCCGCACCGCCTCAAGGTCGCCGAAGCGCTTGCTGAGGTGTGCAATTTCAATGATCGGTTTCATCGACGCCCTCCCCTTCTTCCGCTTCTTCGGAAAGGACGCCAAGCAGCTTTTCGGTCAGCGCCAGCATTTTGTCGCCGCTCAATATGGCCAATCCGCGTTTTTCGTCGCCCAACAGCAGGACGGTGTCGCCGGGACGGATGCCGAACATGTCCCGTGCGTCCTTCGGAATGACAATCTGCCCTTTCTCGCCCACGCGCGCCGTCCACGCGCCTTTTCCTTTGGGACTGCGTTGTTTCATTTTTCTCTCTCATTTCCCATTTGTATGATTTGTATAACTAATGATACCATATACGCCGCCAAAACATAAGAAAAAATATATGTATGAAATGTGAAAAAAATTGCTTTTGCTTGCCGTTTGCAGCAAAAAAGCGGATAGCTGCCGCTTGGGTAGCTATCCGCTTAAGCAAGACTTTGCTGTTTTTCTGCGGCAATCGGCGCGCAGCGTCGGCCGCCCGTGAGGCAAACGCCGCCGCGCCACCATAGCCGTATATGTGCATGCGCGCGCATGCACAGGCATTCCGCGCCAGTGCGCGACGCAGCGGCGCGGGCAAGGGCATATTGCCCTTCGTCCGTTGCCGGCGTTCGTGCCGTACTGCTGTGCCGCTGCCGTCGGGAAATCGGAAAATCGGAAAAAGCGAGCCTGTCATTGGCGCCGCCGAACGAAGCGGCGGCAGTTGGGAACCCTGTTTTTTCGCCGGAGACCGCATGACAACGGTACGGCATCCGGTACTTTGCAAACGGCGAAATCGAGGTGCTTTCCGCTAAGCAAACACGAAAAAGCGGTATGTTTCCGTACCGAAATTATGAATGCTTTTCCGAGGTATTGGCGGACGGCGTTCGCCGATGCGGTTGGAGAGCCAACCGCGCAGCAGCGCCACGATGGCGCTGTAAT
>ERZ827512.3816-NODE-3816-length-10099-cov-3.610414_pt1 | contig 10099 bp, 9 predicted proteins | sample MGYA00519916_ERZ827512 | MGnify/ENA primary metagenome ERZ827512 (study PRJEB31778, sample SAMEA3449335) | human gut metagenome | biome: human gut; feature: human-associated habitat; material: faeces | place: United Kingdom | collected 2010/2012 ... | reverse complement strand
CTCTTCCTCGGAGAGGGTCATTTCCTCGAAATACTTCTCCATGAGCTCCTCGGTAGCGCCCGCGGCGGTCTCCATAAGAGCCTCGCGCAGCTCCTCGGCCTTGCCGGCGTCGGCGGCGGGGACGGCGACCTTCGCGGTCTTGCTGCCGTTGGTCTCATACGCGATGTTGTGCACGAGATCGATGACGCCGGTACCGTCGGAGGCGGGGATCGTCACGGGGCAGACGATGCTGCCGTACTTGGCCTGCAGCGCTTCGAGCACGCCGAAGTAATCACCGTGCTCCTCATCGAGCTTGGAGACGTAGAAGGCGACCGGCTTGCCGGCGGCATTGAGCAGCTTCCAGTTGCGCTCCGCGCCGACGGAAAGGCCGTCCTTCGCGGTGCAGAAGATGATGCCCGCCTCGACCGCGCGCAGCGCGGCGGCGACTTCACCGGCGAAGTCCTGGAAGCCCGGGCAGTCGATCACGTTGATCTTCTTGCCGCCGAAGGAAATGGGAGCGATAGCCGCGGAGATCGTTACCTGACGCTTGATCTCTTCCGCGTCATAGTCGCAGACGGTGTTGCCGTCGTTGACCTTGCCCTGACGGTCGATGGCACCGGTCAGGTAGAGCATGTTCTCGGTAAGGGTGGTCTTGCCGCTGCCGCCGTGACCGAGCAGGCAGACATTGCGGATGTCCTTGGTTGTGTAGCTCATGGGTTGTCCTCTCCTTATAATTATCTTAAAAAACTTTAATTCATTGTCCTGTGAATCGGCCTTGTCATTCTTCCGAAAAAACAGGGGAGCGCCACGAGGATAAATTATACACTATGACAGTTTTTTTGGCAATAATTATTTTTGCAGCAGCGTCCGCAGCGCCAGCGGCACGATGATCCACGCGAGCATATAGAGCAGCACACGCCCCGCGCCGATTGCCGTCCACAGTCCCTGCCATGCCGGAACCACCGCAAGGATCGCGCCGAGCGCGGCGCAGATGACGCAGCACCACGCGCACGCGCGGCCATAGGAATGGAGCTTCGTGCCGCATTCGGCAAAGTCCACGAGCGTGTCGAGACCGTCCTGCGCCATCACACCGGCGGCAGGGCTGCCCGCCGAGGCGGGGATGCCGGAAATGCGGTACCGCTCGGCGGAAGACGGGAACTGGAAGCCCTCGGCGGATACGCCGAACGTTTTCTGCAGAAGAAGAGGGTCAAGATTAAAGTCGCGCACGGCGAAGATCGGCTTGCGATGCTCGCGGCGCAGAGCGGCCAGCGCACGCTGCACGCTCGCCATCGGGCGGTAGCGCAGCGGGAACACCGCCGCCAGCTCGCCGGATACGGCGGTATAGAGCGCGTTTTCCTCCTTGATCTTGTCGGGGATCTTCACGCCGCTCAGATGCATATACGCGAGCGTGCCGATGCGGACCTCCTCGCCCTGCACCATACCCTTCGCGCCGCCCTCGCCGACGGAGAAATCCTCCACGGTCTGCATGGCGGCGTTTTTCCGGCGCATCAGCTCGGCAAAGGGCGCGGCAAGACCCGTCCCTGCCGCATCGAGCATGCTGCCGGTGATGCCGAGCACCTGCGCGGCGCGGCTCTTGTCCATAAAGCGCACGCCCGTGATCTCGATGGCGTCCTCGGGGAAAATGTCGGTATCGGTGAGCACGAGCCGGCGCGACCGGCCGACATCGCGCGCGCCGGACCATCCGGCCAGAGCGCTGCCGCGCATCATGAGATGGCGCGCCGTGCGGGAGAAGAGGATCGGGAACGAGAGCGTCCAGTTGAAGGAAACGCAAAGCGCCGTCATAAGCGAGAAGAGATGGAAAAACGCCTTCATATCCTGCGCGCCGAGCGAGAGCGCCAGCGCCAGCGCGAGCGAGCCGACGGCCATCGGCACAAACGCCGCCATGGCGAGCGCTTCCGCGCCGCTCGGCTCCTCGCTGCGGCGGACAAGACCGTCCGACGAGCGGCGAGACTTGATGAGGATGCGCTCCTTCTTTCCCGGCAGCACCTCGGAGGTGACGGCATAGGAGTCCTTGGCGTGATGCAGGGCAAGGAAGGAATCGGCGTACGCCCGGCAGCTGTACCACGCGCCGCGCAGCGCGAACATGACCGCCGCCGCGGGGATCAGCGCGAAGGTGACGCCGTGCGAGCCGTCGCCGCTCGCGGCGATATAGATCACGTCCGCCGCCGCGGCGATCGCGGCGAGAACGATCATGGATTCCGCCCCCGCGCGGCCGCGGATGAGACCCATGACGCCCGCCGTCACAACGTCCAGCCCGATGAGCATCACCGAGAGCATTCCGATGAGACACACGAGCGACGTCGCTCTCGCGTTCGTGCCGAGACTGCCGGGCAGCGGCAGGCCGAAGTCATACGAAAGAGTGATCCACGCGAGCAGCACGCAGACTGCCGCCGCCGCAAAGAAGCGCAGGCGCAGACTCGGCATCTGCGCGGCATAATGCTTCGCCGCGCGCTGCGGCGGCATTTCAAGCGTTGCGTCCTCCGGCTCCGGGTCCGGCTGGGAGAGATCGTTCGCCCGGCGGATCGACGCCGCGGCGAGAAGCCCCACGAGCTTGCCCCAAGGCCCCGGCGCACGGCCCCGCCCGCGGCGGGATACGCTGCCAAGGCCCTTTTTCTTTTTGCTTTTTTTCTCCGGCTCGTCCGGCTCTTCGGATCCTTCCGAGGCTTCCGGCTCGTCCGGCGCTTCAAGGGGCGGGGCATAAAAGTCCGCGTCGTCCTCAAAGCCCTCGTCGTATATTTCGCCCTCGGCGGCCTCTTCCGGCTCCGGCGCATCCTCATAGTACCGCCCGTCCGGTTCCCCGGTCTCCTCCGGCTCGTCCGGCGCGGTGTCCGGCGCGGTCTCATACTCCGGCGCGCCGGTATCAAATTCTTCGTATTCAGGGTATTCCGCTTCTTCGTCCGGATATTCGGCCTCGTACTCCGTCTCTGCCGGGTAATCCGCCTGCTCGGAGGAACAGCCCTCCGTCTCCGGCCGGTATTCCGTTTCCGCCGTTTCCGGCGCGGCGGTCTCCTCCGGCGCCTTGTCCCGGCACTCCTCGAGAATGCTCTCGAGCGAGAAGCCCGGCACGCCGAAGCTCCGGGGAACGCCGCCTGTATCGCGTTTTGCCATAGCTCCCTCCGTCTCAGGAATCTCTGCGCTGGCGGACGACCTCATACATAAGGATCGCCGCCGCCGCGGAGGCGTTGAGCGATGTGATCTTGCCGAGCAGGGGGATGCCCACGGTAAAGTCGCACTGCTCCGAAACGAGGCGGCCCATGCCGAAGCCCTCCGACCCGATGACGAGCGCCGCGGGGCCGGTCATTTTCGTCTGCCACAGATCGGCGGGAGCGTCCGCCGCCGTGCCGTAGACCCAAAGGCCCTTTTTCTTCAGCTCACCGAGCGCCGCGGGGATGTTCGTCACGCGCGAGACGAGCATATGCTCCGCCGCGCCCGCGCTCGCCTTGTCCACCACGGCGGTGAGCCCGGCGGCGCGCCGCTTGGGGATGATGACGCCGTGGACGCCCGCGCACTCGGCGGTGCGCAAAATCGCGCCGAGATTGTGCGGATCGGCGATCTCGTCGCACACGACGATGAACGGATCCTCGCCCCGCTCGGCGGCACGCTCCAGAATATCCTCGATGGAGGCGTACTCGCGCATTGCCGCCTGCGCGATGATGCCCTGGTGCGCGCCCGTGGCGCTGAGAGAATCGAGCTTGCGCCGGTCGCACTCGGTGACGACGATGCCGTTTTCCCGCGCCTTGGCGAGAATGCGCGCAAGGGTGCGGTCGGTGTCGCCGCGGGCAACGAAAATTTTATCGATCGTCCGCCCGGCGCGGATCGCCTCGGCAACGGCGTTGCGCCCCTCGATCAGGTCTTCCCTGTCCTGACGGATCTCCTGTTCACGGTTTTCCATATCGTTAAATTCCTTCTTTATATTTCCATATTGATATTGCGCATAGGTATAGATAATATATTTTACCACACGATCCCGCCATCTGCAACGGAAAGCGCCACTTTTGCTTTTTCTTTTTTCTGCCGTCTTGACCTTTCCGTCCGGAATCGGTATGCTGAAAGAAAGATCAAGCGAAAGGCGGTGAGCGCATGCTCTGGGACTCCATCCCCGTGCCGAAGGGCACGGACGCCGATTTTGCCGTTGCGGTCACGGACGATTCGCTCGCGCCGTGGATCAAAAAGGGCGGCACGGCGTATCTCCGGCGGCGCACCGAGCTTTACGACGGCGACATCGGGCTTTTTGAAACGGACGGAGGGATCGTCTTCCGGCAGTTCTGCGCCGACAGCCGTGGCACGGTGTATCTCTTCGCCGTGAACCGCGCCCACGCCGAAGACGACCGCATGATCCCGCCGGACAAAGCGGCAGAGCTCGTCTGCTACGGCCGTCTGGAGCTCAAAAAGCCCATCCCGCTCCCGATGGATTGAAATTTCGTCCGGATGTGGTATAATTAAGTATTCCGTTACAGTTTTCCTCTGGAAAGGAGTTTTGATTTGAAAGCATTCATGCGTTGGGTCGAGCGCTACTGCGTCCGCCATCCGCGTTTCGGCGTGGAAAATCTCATGCGCTATCTCATCATCGGCAACGCCGTCGTCTGGCTGCTGACGCTGATGGACCGCACCGGCACGGTGCGCTATTTTCTCGCGCTCAATCCGCAGATGGTCCTGCGCGGGCAGATCTGGCGGCTGGTGACCTTCGTGCTCATCCCGGACACCGGCGGCATCTGGGGGCTGCTGTTCCTCTATTTCTATTACTTCATCGGCACCTCGATGGAGCGCGAGTGGGGACAGGCCAAGTTCAACATGTACTTTCTCGCCGGTATGGTGTTCACGATCCTGTACGCCTTCCTTGTCTATCTGTTCGGCGGCATCACGATGAGCATCGGCGCGGAGTTCATCTATCTTTCGATGTTCTTCTCGTTCGCAACGTACTATCCCGACCAGCGGGTGCTGTTCATGTACATCATCCCGATCAAGATCAAGTGGCTCGCCGTGGCGAACGCGGCGTACTTCGTCTATGAGATCTTCGCGCTCCGCTTCCCGCTCAATCTTCTGCCGGTCGTGGCGACGCTCAACTATCTGCTCTTCTGCGGGGATATGCTCTTCGGCTCCGTACACTTCCGGCGGCCCGGGCAGATCCGCAAGACCGTGAACTTCAAGCGCGAGGCGCAGCGCATCCGCCGCGAGCAGCAGAGCGCCCCGTACCGCTACAAATGCGCCGTGTGCGGCCGCACCGACGCGGACCATCCGGAGCTGGAGTTCCGTTACTGCTCGCGCTGCGCGGGGTACCACTGCTTCTGTCAGGATCACATCAACAACCACATCCATTTCACCGAATAACACGGGAGATACGCCATGCAACACCGTCCTTCCCGCCGGGTATCCGTTCCGGCGCTGATCGTTTTCTGTCTGCTCGCGCTCGCGCTCGTTGTGCTCGTTGCCGTGCGCGCCGTTTCGGTAAATAACGCGGAGCGCGCCGAAACGCTCGCGCCGGCGGCGAGCGAAACGCCCGTGCCGCCGACCTCCGGCCCCGAGCTCACGCCCGAACCGTCGGCTGCGCCCACCGCGGAGCCTACCGCGACGCCCGAGCCCACGCCGGAGCCGAGCCCCGAATACTTCACTGTTTCCATGGTGGGCGACTGCACGCTCGCCGAGGCAAAGACCCGCCGCGGGTGGGGCACGGCGCTGCAGACCGTCGTCGGGAAAAACTACGGCTATCCCTTCGCCAAAACCGTGCAGTACTTTGAAAAAGACTATCTCACGATCGCCAATCTTGAGTGCAACCTCTCGGACAAGTATTACGATTCCATTGAGCAGTTCGTGTTTCTCGCCCCGGCGGATTACGCGAACATCCTCACCGCGGGCAGCGTGGAGTTCGTGACGCTGGCAAACAACCACACGATGGACTTCGGCCAGAACGCCTATGACGACACGGCCGCCGCGCTCGACGCCGTGGGCGTTGCCTACGCGGGCGAGGACGAGACGTATATCTATGAAAAGGACGGCGGCGTGAAGGTCGGCATTTACTGCCTTTATAACCAGCTCACCTACAACGCCATGAGCATTCTCTCCGCGCAGGCGCAGGAAAAGCTCGTCGCGGCGTCGCGCGACAAGATCGCCGCGGGGCTCAAATCGCTTGAGGAGGCAGGCGCGGACTTCACCATCGCGTGCCTGCACATGGGCCGCGAGGGATACTATGAACCCACCGACGTGCAGACCGAGCTCTGCCGCTACACCGTGGACGCCGGCTTCAACGCCGTGTACTGCACACACGCCCACCGGCTCCAGCCGGCGGAGGATTATAACGGCGGCGTTATCTTCTACGGTCTCGGCAACTTCATCTTCGGCGGCCACACCAACCCCGGCAACGGCACCGACCCCGGCGCTTACGACACCGGCATCGCGCAGCTCACGCTCAAGCGCGTCGGCGGCGAGGTAACGCTCGACAGCTATTCCTTCATCCCCTGCTCGCTGAGCAGCACCGTCGGCCCCGACAGCACCGTGCTCGGGCCGAACACGCTGAACAATTACCAGCCCCAGCCCTATACCGAGGGCGGCGACGCATGGAACCGCGCCATGTCCATGCTCAACGGCACCTACGAGGGCGCGAACTATCAGGTGGACTACGGCAACGTCCTCACCGCAATGAACGGGTAAACGGGTGAAAATTTCCCGTATACTCTATATTAATTTAATGAAATCACTTGCAATCGCGCGCGGAGGGTGGTATAATCCCCTTGTACGAACGTAAGAAACAGGAAGAGTGGGCAAAACCCACTCTTTTTGTTGATTTAAAAGAATTTGTCAGAAACTGGAAATTGAGGATATTTTATGAGTAAAGTCACCGAGACCGTGACCGCGCTGGCCGCGCCCGTCGCCGAAAAGCTGGGTCTGGAGCTCTGGGATGTGGAATACATCCGCGAGGCCGGACAGTGGTTTCTGCGCGTGTACATCGACAAGGACGGCGGCGTTTCCATCAACGACTGCGAGGCGCTCTCCCGCGCGCTCGATCCCGTGCTGGACGAGGCAGACCCCATTCCGGACAGCTACGTTTTCGAGGTCAGCTCCGCCGGCGCCGAGCGCGAGCTCAAGCGCCCCGGCGACTTTGCGCGCTTTATGGGCAGCGGCGCGGAGGTGCGGCTCTATAAGCCGGTGAACGGCAGCAAGTCCTTTGTCGGAACGCTCTCCGGATACCGCGACGGCGACGTTACCCTGACGATCGCCGGAAAAGAGACCACCTTTGAAAAGGCCCAGATCGCGCAGGTACGGCTGCGCGTGCTGTAAAAAATCACAACGTGATATAACGTAAGGAGCAAAAATAGATGAGTGCAATGAACGCCGAATTTTTTGACGCCATCGAGCAGATCGAAAAGGAAAAGGGCATCCCCCGCGGATACATGCAGGAGAAGATCCAGCAGGCCCTGCTGACCGCCTTCAAACGTGACAACCCCGACTGCGAGGATAATGTCGAGGTCATCATGGACGAAAATAAAAAGACCATCAGCATGTTCGTTCTCAAGACCATCGTGGAGGAGAGCGAGTATGTGAACGACGCCACGCAGATCCTGCTCGACGAGGCGCATCACTATGATAAGAAGGCCGGCATCGGCGACACCGTCCGCATCCCGGTCGAAACGAAGAAATTCGGCCGCATCGCGGCGCAGGCGGCAAAGCAGGTCATCATCCAGGGCATCCGCGAGGCGGAACGCGGCATCATCTATGACGAGTTCACCTCCAAGGAGCATGAGATCCTCACCGGTGTCGTCACGCGCATCGATCCGCGCACCGGTGCCGTGTCCATCAAGATCAGCTCCAACAGCGAATTCACCGAGGCCATGCTCTCTGCCACCGAGCGCATCAAGGGCGAAGAGCTCACCGAGGGCGACCGCATCAAGGTCTATGTCGTCGAGGTGCGCAAGTCCACCCGCGGCCCGCAGGTGCTCATCTCCCGCACGCACCCCGGTCTCGTCAAGCGGCTCTTTGAGCTGGAAGTGCCCGAAATCTTCGACGGCACGGTGGAGATCCGCTCCATCGCCCGCGAAGCCGGCAGCCGCACGAAGATGGCCGTCTACTCCGCCGATCCCGAGATCGATCCGATCGGCGCGTGCGTCGGCCCCCGCGGCGGGCGTGTGGCGAGCATCGTCAACGAGCTCGGCGGCGAGAAGATCGATATCATCAAGTACAGCGAGGATCCCGAGCAGTACATCGCCTCGGCGCTCTCCCCGGCGGAGGTCCTCTCCGTTGAGGTGCTCGAGGAAGGCCACAGCTGCCGCGTGATCGTGCCGGACAGCCAGCTCTCTCTCGCCATCGGCAAGGAGGGCCAGAACGCCCGTCTCGCCGCGCGTCTCACCGGTTATAAAATCGATATCAAGCCGGAGAGCGCCGCGAACGAATAACCCACCCATCAAACAAACCCCGCCAGTCCACATACATTTCAGGAGGAGCGCTTTTGCCGAAAACCGTACCGCTCCGGCAGTGCATCGGCTGCCGTGAACAAAAACCGAAAACCGAACTGATCCGCGTCGTCCGCTCGCCGGAGGGGGAGCTCTCCATCGATCTGCGCGGCAGGGTGCCGGGACGCGGCGCCTATCTCTGCCGCAGCAGCGAGTGTCTGAAGCGCGCGGTCAAATCGCGCGCGCTCGAGCGCGCTCTGTCCGTCCCCGTGCCGGAGGACGTGTGGGCGCGGCTCACGGCGGAACTGGAGGCGGGCGATGGATAAGGCAGCGCAGTATCTCGGTCTCGCCCGGAAGGGCGGGATGCTCGCCGTCGGCGAGGAAGGAAGCGGCACGGCGATTGCCGCCGGAAAGGGGCGGCTTTTGATGCTCGCCGCCGACGCTTCCCCCAACGCGCAGAAACGCGCCGCGGGTTTTCTGTACGGTCACCGCGCACCGCTGCAGACGCTGCCCTGGACGAAGGCGGAGCTTTCCGCCATGATGGGCAAGCGCGGATGCAGCATGCTCTGCTTCACCGATCTGCCCCTCGCCGCGCGGTTCGCCGCCGCGCTTGCCGAGGAGCTTCCCGGCTGGAAGGAAACAGCCGAACTTCTCGCCCAGCGCGAGGATAAGCTCAAGCGGCGGAAGGCCGCGCCCCGTAAGCACACCGAGAGCGGAAAAAGGAGGAAATAAGTATGGCGCTTGATTTTAAATACCGCATTCACGAGGTTGCCAAGGATTTCGGCATGACCTCCAAGGATATTTCCCAGATCCTCACCGACTATGCCACGACACCGAAGAACCACATGCAGGTTCTCGAGGACGCCGAGCTGGATCTCATTTTTGAGTATCTGACGCAGCATCACCAGGTCGGCAGCATTGCCGAGATCTTCGCCCCCGAACCGGAGGAGAAGAAGGCCCCCGCCAAGGCGCCGGAAGAGAAGAAGCCCGACGCTCCCGCGCAGGAAAAGACCGCCGGCAGCGCGCCGGCACCCGCAGCAGCCGCTGCCGCGCCCGTACAGCAGCCGCAGAAGCCGAAGCCGGAGAAGCCCGCCCAGCCGAAGCAGGTCGTGGAAAAGCGCGTCGTCGATACCCGCGGCTCCGCCGGAGCGAATCTCTCGAAATACGACGAGCGCTTCGACAAGATCGCCGGTAACGCCGGCAACGCCGGGAAGGACAAGGACATCCGCCGCGGCGGCAAGGAGAAGATCCAGAACAAGAACAAACAGCGCCAGCAGCAGGTCGCAAGCGCCAAGCGCCGCCAGGAAGAGCGCGACAAGATGCAGCGCCTGCAGTTTGAGGTCGCGAAGAAGCAGCAGCTCAAGGTCAGCATCCCCGACGAGATCAACGTCGGCGAGCTCGCCTCCCGCATGAAGAAAACGGCGGTCGAGGTCATCAAGCAGCTCATCAAGCTCGGCGTGATGGCGTCCGTGTCCGATGTGATCGATTACGATACCGCCGCGCTCGTCGCCATGGAGCTTGGCTGCAAGGTGGAGCACGAGGTCGTTGTGACGGTCGAGGACCGTCTTATTGATGACCACGTCGATACCGAGGACGAACTCGTCCCCCGCGCGCCGGTCGTCGTCGTCATGGGCCACGTCGACCACGGCAAGACCTCCCTGCTCGACCGCATCCGCAGCGCGAACGTCGTTGCGGGCGAGGCGGGCGGCATTACGCAG
>ERZ827512.3807-NODE-3807-length-10139-cov-2.176418_pt1 | contig 10139 bp, 10 predicted proteins | sample MGYA00519916_ERZ827512 | MGnify/ENA primary metagenome ERZ827512 (study PRJEB31778, sample SAMEA3449335) | human gut metagenome | biome: human gut; feature: human-associated habitat; material: faeces | place: United Kingdom | collected 2010/2012 ... | reverse complement strand
AAAGAAAATAGAAGCAATGCTGAAGGAGGTATGTAAATGAAAGATTTAAGTATAAAAGAGTTTAGCGATTTAGTGTACGACAAGCTAGATTCATTAAAATATAAACAAATTCTAACAAATCCAACAACAACAAGTAAGTTTCCTTGTTTGGAATTACATACACCTTTAAAATCTGTGAATTTAACAGAAAATGCATTTCCTATATTTTCTACATTTCAAATATCAATAACTTGTTGGAATGCAAAACAACGTCAAGCTATGCAAATGACAGATGAAGTTGATACAAAACTTCAAGAATATAATTTTATAAGGACAAATACCAGTCCTGCAGTATATGACCAAATACTGCAAAAATACGGCATAACAATAACATTTGAGGTACGTTATAATTCAATAACGACCTCTTTTAATTTTATAAGATAATAGGAGGAAAACAAAATGGATCCAAAAACAAGTACATTGACAAAATTATTTCATGCTGATACATTAGCTGATTTAATTAATTCTGGGAAAAGAAAGCAGATTGCTTTTGTACAAAGTATACCAGAGTTTCTGAAGGCTCCAGAAGGAGTTACATATAGTGCTTTAGATATTCCAGATGAAAGAATGGCAGAAGGAAGACAAAAAGCAGAAAATCTAGAAATAGAAATATTATTTAAAGAGGATCAATATGATGAACTAAAAGCCTTGCAAACAGCTAAAACAAACGGCTATTGGGCAATTCAATTACCAGAAAGTACAGCATCAGAGAATGGAAAACCATTAACGTGGTATTTTACTGGAACATGCTTTATTGGCATGAGCGAAATTGCTATAGATGGTATGTTAAAATCAAAAATAACAATCTATAGAAGTTCAGAGATTAAAGAGAGCAAAGGCTTTCCAACAGCTGAATAATTTTAACGAGGAGGCATAATGCCTTCTCTCTTTTATAAAGGAGAGAAAATAGAATGATAATAGAAACAAAAAATAAAAAAATTAATTTAGTACTAAAAACAAGAAAAATAGTAGAAATAGCGAATCTACTAAAAAATAAAAATTTTGAAGAAGCTTTTGTAAAAGCATATTCAATAATAGATCCAGAAACATTAGGTATATTAATATACAAATTAGCAGAAACAGAAGATGGATTTGCATTATTTAAAGACATAGATGAAGTTTATGACTTTATGGATGAATGTAGAATTGAAGGATTGAATTATAATGAACTATATAAGAGAATTGCAGAGGCTTTGAATGAAGAGGGTTTTTTCAAAAAGAAGATGTCAAAGAAAGACCTAGAAAGTTTGACATCAAATCCTTTATCAACAATAAATATGAACGAGATAGTTCAGAAATCAACAGAAAATGCAATGAGCAAAATAGCAGAACAACAATTTCAAGGCTACAAGGGCTAGATGATATAATAAAAGGTGTAAGAGACTCCAAAAATCTAGTTGAACTAATATATGCATTAGAGCCTCTTGCATATTATTTTGATCTAAAACCTAAGGAATTTTGGAATGCAAGATACTCAGAAATAAACATATATTGCCAAACACACATAGTAAAAGTTGTAGATGACCTAAAACGAGAAATAAACTTGCAAGAAGCAGTAACAAATAAACTTATAAGAGCAGACAGTATGAGTGGAAATCCTAAAATAGTACCAATTAGAGACAGTTACAAAGAGTTATTTAAAAAAGAACAACAGCCACAATCTCCAGAAGATATTATAAAAAGAATGAGAAGTATAATGAAAACAGAAAAAAACATGTAAAATTATACTGTTCGACAAAATTCGACACATTACATAGAAAATTAGTGATATAATTTATTATATATGAAGTAAAAGGAGATGAACTATATGAAATGTCCAAAATGTGGCAGTGAAAATGTAACAATTAATATGCAAGAAGTTGGAAGTAAAACTCAAAAGAAAAGTAATAGCATTGGACACAAGATGGCACATAGTGCCATGAGAGGGACAGCAGGGTTGTTTACTTTGGGACTATCTAATTTATTTATTCCTAAAAAATTAGAAGGAAAAGAAAAAACAAAAACAACATTGGAGAAGATATGTTTATGCCAAAGTTGCGGTTATGATTGGATCATAAAATAAGAATAACCAAATAAAACACTTACTTTAATGTAGGTGTTTTTTATTATGCTAAAAATTAAAAAGAAGGGAGGAACAAAAATGACAGTTGAAGAAATAGAAATCATAGTAACTGCAAAAGTAGAAGAAGCTTTAAAAGAGTTTCAAAAGATACTACCTGAAATGACTAAGATTATAAAACAAACACAAGAACAATTAGCAAATGTAGATATGTCAAAGTTACAAAAGGCAGTAAAACAACAAATGCCATTATTTAAGAAGCAAATTCAGAACTTAAAGAAAAGCATTGAAAATAATGATATATCTATAAAAATTAATAATAAAGATGCAGAAAAACAAATAAGCCAAACACAAAAACAAATAGATAGTCTAAATGAAAAAATAAATGCTCGACAAATAAAATTAAACGTAATAAATCCGCAAATTGATAAAATAGTGGACGACACAAGAAAAAATGTAACACCAGAAGGAATAAATCCAAACGACAAAGCAATGGACACAACTGTAAATAATGCATTAAATGGCAATAAAGATTTTACGTCATTAAATAGTCAAGCACAAAAATTATATACAGAAATAGAAATGTATAATAAACAACTTGACGTCGCAAAATCTAAAATGGCTGAATTAAAACAACAAACATCACAAACAGCAACTACTCAAAATAAATTGAGTAGTTTTTTTAGTGCATTTAAGCAAAAGATAGAGCAGGTAAAACCTACCATATTAGGAGTAAAAAACATTTTTAGCAAAATGCCTAATATTGGTCAAAATTTATCAAAAGAAACTCGAAGTATTACAAATAATATAAAAGGAATGGGAACAGGCTTTAAGAATGGACTTGGACAAGTTCTAAAATATGCAGGAGCATTATTTAGTTTAAGAAGCATTTATTCTGCATTGAGCAGTAGTGCAAATGCATGGTTGTCAAGCCAAAATGCACAAGCAAAACAATTAAGTGCAAATATAGATTATATGAAGTATGCAATGGGTTCAGCTCTAGCACCAGTAATTCAATTTGTGACAAATTGTGTATATCAATTATTAAAGGCAGTTCAATCAGTTGTATATGCTTTATTTAGAGTAAATATATTTGCCAATGCAAGTGCGTCAGCATTTAAAAATGCTCAAAAACAGGCTAAGAACACAAGTAAAAGCTTATCAAGTGTACATAGCGAAATTAATAATGTTGGAGACCATAACAGTGATGCAAGTCCTAATGTAGGAGATTTGTCAAGCATAGATAATCAGATGTCTCCGTTATCACAAAAATTGTATGACTTTTTTAAACCACTTGTTGATAGCTGGAATAAATATGGAGTAACTTTAATAGAACAAATAAAGATTACAGCTGGACAGATTGCAAGTTTAATTTCATCAGTATGGGAAAGTGTTGAAAAGTTAATTACAAATGGGACTGTATATACATCATTAGAATTAATTTTAGCAATTATAGGAAACATAGCAGAGGCTTTTTCAAATGCATGGAAATATGAGGGCAATGGAGATACAATTATTCAAACAATGGCAGACATGTTAAATAGTATCCTTAATACAATAAGGAAAATAACGGCAAGTGAAGGTTTTCAAAAGTTTTTAAATGGGGTATCTAATGCTTTTTCTGGAATACTTACTTTTACAAAGCCAGTATTAGATGACTTTTTGAGTCTAATTAAGCCATTAAGTGAAATAGCTCTTTCAATAGCAGGAGATATTTTAAATTCAATAGGAAATGCTTTAAAATGGATTGGAGATAATGAAATTGCAGTAACAATTCTTGAATCTTTGGCTATAGCAATCGGTTTAGTTGTTGCAGGAATAAAATTATATAATTTTGTGCAGTCGGGAGCTTTAGTAGCAACTTTAAAACATACTGTAGCATTAATTGCACAAGGAGTAGCATGGGTAGCAGCTAATTGGCCTATATTATTAATTGTAGCAGCTATTACCGCCGTAATTGCTATTATAATTTTATGCGTTAAACATTGGGATGAAATAAAAGAGACGGTAACTAATGTTTGTAATAAAATGAAAGAAACAGTATCTAATTGGGTAAATAATGTTGGACAGTTCTTTTCAAATTTAAAAATTAACATTGTTAATAAGGTTGCTGAAATAAGAGACGGTATAAAAAATAAATTCCAAGAGGCATATAACGGAATAAGGAGTATTTTTAGTAATATAGGAAATTTCTTTAATGGTATTTGGAGGAACATAAAAAATACGTTCACTAATTTAGGAACAAGTATAGGAAATGCTATTTCAGGAGCAGTTAAAACTGGTATTAATGGTGTTATTTCATTAATAGAGAAGACAATAAATACTGCAATAAGGTTAATTAATGGAGGAATAAAATTAATTAATTTAATACCAGGAGTTTCAGTTGGAACAATAAACACTTTGAATTTACCTCGTTTAGCAAAAGGAAATGTTGCTTATGATGAAACTTTAGCCATATTTGGAGAGTACTCAGGTGCAAGCAACAATCCGGAAATAACAACGCCACAAAACATTATGCGTGATACATTTGAGGATGTGTTATCTAATTATGGAGGAAACAGTAATAATAGACCAATTTATCTAACAGTAAATGTTGGCAATAAAAAACTGGGACAAATATTATTAGACGACTTAAGAGACACAACAAGAAGAACTGGAAAAGATATAGAAGCTTTAGTAGGAGGATAAAGTTATGTTATGGAAATTAAATGGTAAAATAATGAAAACACCAAGTACATATAAAGATAATATAGAAGATACAGACAATGATAGTTATACATCAAAAGTAACAGGTGCATTAATAGACAATCCAATAGCAGTTCGGAATGCTAAAGCTTGAAATGTCTTGGGACTATTTAAGTGAAGAAGAAGCAGAAGAGCTTTTACAGGCAACATATCAAAATCCGATGATCATTACAGTAAAATGTCCAAGTGTACAAGGTGGCATGTTAGAAAATGCCAAATTCAGAGTAAGCAAAAGAACAAGTGAAATGCACCAAACAAGTAATGATGAAGACACTTCCAAATCAAAATGGAAAGTGTCTTTTAATTTAATGCAAAAGGAATTAACGGCACAGCAAAAAGCAACAGTAAATAAAGCAAAGGGGTTGAGCTAATGTACGAAACAAGTGAAAAATGGAAACAAAATATATATGAAAACACAGTTTGTGCAATGAATATTTACATAGACGATGTATTAGTAAATCCAGACTATATTTTAGACTTTAAAAAGGGCGGAAATGCATTTGAAGAAGAGTTCTGCTTAGGTGGTACACCAAGCCAATACGTTGAAATGAAGCTATATAAAGATAAAATGCCAGAATCTCTCAAAAAAATAAGAGTGGAATATGGAATTTTAATCAATCATGCATTAACAGTAGCGGAAGTAAATGCAATGTTGGTAGGAACATTAAATGGAATACCAGTCAAAAGCTTAAGTAGTAATGATAGTAGTTTCGAAATGATACCAATTGGAATTTATAATGTAGATGATTACACAGACAATGATGATAATACAATAACAATAAAAGCACTTGATAATATGATTAAATTTGAATTTAATTATGATGGTCGTGAATTAATATCAAAAGGTGAAGCAACATTATTAGAAGTTGCACAAGATATCTGTAAAAAAGCAGGAGTAAAATTAAATTCTACTTCTTTTTTAAACTCAGATAAGAAAGTAGCTGTTTATGATAATACTGTAACCGCAAGAAAATATATAAGTTATATTGCAGAAAGTGCTGGTGGATTTGCTTGTATTGATAGAAAAGGAAAGTTATGCTTTAGAAAATTCTATCAAGATGAAACAGAAATTCCTCTTGAAATATTTGGAGAATATAAATGGGGTGAAGAATTTAAAATTTCAAAAGTATCTTATGAAGATGGAATAAGAAGTTTTAAATTTGGAGATGACACAAGAAATAATCTTTGGATAAATCAAGAAAATATGTACATTGTTGATGAAGACCAAGTTCAAAAAATCTACAACGAAATAAAGGATTTGACATCAAATACTTTCGAGGGTAAGACTGTAATAGATCCAGCAATAGATCTAGGAGACAAGATAGTTATAGACGGGAAAAATGTTATTTATCAAGGCGAAATGTCATTAGAAGGAAGCTTTATTGCACAAATATCTAGTAAAATTCAAATAAAGCAAAAAGAAGAAACAACAGTAAAAAAAGAAAGTCAAAAAGTTGTAAATAGAAAAGTTCAAAGTAGAATAGATCAAGCAGAAGGAAAAATCGAACAATTAGTTGAAGAAACATCAGAACAAAGTCAAAAACTAACAAAAGTAGAACAAACAGTTGATAGCATATCTCAAAAGGTATCAGATATTGAAGACTTAACTCGAACAGCAGAAGGAATAAAGACTGTAACATTAGAGAATTGTATAGAGGCTAACCTGCTAGAATTACACATATATGGAAACAATACAGTATTTAATTATTTATTGCTAGATGATAAATTAACATTAGATGACAATTTACATTTAGAGGGAGATGACCTTATAAGTGTAACTGATAAAGATAACAATATAAAGATATATTCATTAGGAATAACAGAGGCATTAAGACAAAATAGCGAAGTATGTGATGAGGTTGTTCTAGAAAATGGACAAGCAAAAGTAGTAAGAAGAGTAAATAAGAGTGGGTCAACGAAAGCAAAGGAAAGTGTAGAAAACTTAGGAAAGCTTGAAATACCTCTAAAAGAAGGAACTAATACAATTACAATAAACAATTATACAGCAAAAATAAAAGCTAAATACGTGATAAAGAGTACATATTCAGATACTTTTGCTACAAAAGTAGAAATGAATAGTGAGATTAAACAAACTAAGGAATCAGTAGATTTATCAGTAAATAAAAAGCTAGAAGGTTACAGTACAACAACAGAAATGAATAGTGCTATAAGTTTAAAAGCTGGCGAGATTACGAGTTCAGTAAGTAAAACTTATGAAACAAAAGAAAATGCAACAAAACAATATTCTAATATCAAACAAACAACAGATAATATAACTTCTGTGGTTGGAAAGAAGGTTGGAAACGATGAAATTATTTCAAAAATTAATCAAAGTGCTGAGTCGGTATCAATAGATGCCAAGAAAATCAATATCAACGGAACTGTTTCAGCAAACGGGAATTTCTTAGTTGATACTGATGGAAATATGAAAGCTAAAAATGGAACATTTTCAGGGAATATAGATGTTGGAGAAAATAAATATCTGAGGTCAAAAGACAGTATATTAATGCAAATTGATAAAAACGGGACAGATTATTATTTTAATAATGTGCATGTTGGAAAAATAGGAACTGATGGTATTGAGACAGATTCATCTAAAAGAGGATTGCTAATTGCAATAGATAAAGATGCATACTTCTTAGGGTTAGGAAAGAATGATGATGATGGGGTAACTCAACCAATTTATACTTGGTACAATGTATCAACTGGCGACAATGGAACTTATGCAGCAAATACGCAGGGAAGAGTTCAAATCGGCAATGCAAATTGGGGATTTCTTGTTTCAATCTTTAAGAAATTGCTTGTTCATGGAAATGTATATGCTGAATCTTTTGTTAATACATCACTAGAAAGTCAAAAGAAAAACTTTGAAAAATTAACATTAGAAGAAGCAATAGATATTTTAAATAATACAGATATATACAAGTATAATTTAAAGAGTCAAGATGATATCAAGAAAAAGCACATTGGATTTGTAATTGGTGATAATTTTAATTATTCAAGTAAGATAACAAGTGAAGACAATGATGGAGTTGATAACTATTCAATGACATCGGTGTTATATCCAATTGTAAAAGAACAACAAGCACAGATAGAAGAATTAAAGAAAGAAATAGAAACGCTGAAAGGAGAAAAAAATGATTGAAATTGACTTTCAAAATGGTAAAACGAAATTAAATAAAGAAATGTTTGATACTTTTCAAAATAATATAAAAATGGCTATAAATGATGCAATTTTAGAAGTCAAAAAAGCAGAAAATCCGGTTGGACATATAAGAATGGAAACAACAAATATTAATCCAGCCACATATTTAGGATTTGGAACATGGGTGTTATGGGGAAGTGGAAGAGTACCTGTTGGAGTCGATGCATCAGACAACGACTTTAAAACAGTCGAAAAGGCTGGAGGTTCAAAAACTGCAAATATCTCACATACTCACACAATAGCAAGTCATAATCACGGAGGAAACACTGGAAGTACAGTACTAACAGTAAATCAAATACCCGCACATACACATGATATTTGGCAGACTAGCGGAGGTTCTGCACAATCAGTGGAGGCTAATGCGTTGTCTGTGGCTACTGCTTGGAGTAAAACTTTAAGAAACGTGGAAAATTTTGCAAAGAGTAAAGGTGGAGGTGCAGGACACACTCATACAATTTCTGCATCAGGACAACAAACAACAAAGTCTGCAGGTTCTACATCACTGTCGTTATTGCAACCATACATAACTTGCTATATGTGGAAAAGAACAGCATAGGAGGTTTAAAATGAGTGAAACAACGAATTTAAAATTATTTAAGCAGGATAATCCAACGACAAATACAAATAATTTTGATATTGAAAAAACATTAAATGAAAACTGGGACAAGCTAGATGAAAATGCTGGAACTACAAACAAAAAACTAGAAAGTTTAGAAAAAGTCGATAGCACAACAAGTAAAACTATAACAGCAATACAAGAAGAACAAACAACACAGAATGAAAATATAGAGAAAAATGCAGAGGGTATAGCACAGAATAAAAAAGATGTTGATGAAGAGTTGACTAAAATAAAAAAAGAAAATAGTTTGCTGAAATCACAAATACCAGAAGGACATGCAAGCGGTAATAACATACATCTTGGAGATAGCTCAAATATGGATTTTGAGTGGAAGTTAAGAGGTGGAAGCTATCAAGAAGTAAAACCATATAATAACCTGGTAAAAAATGCAGATTTTAAGAGTGATTTAAATGAGTGGAAGGCTTCTTCTAAATTTAGTGTAGTAAACAAAAATGGAATAAAATATTTAAAAATATCCACAAGCACGTCAGGATTTAATAAAGCTTATCAGCGATTAAATACGATAGCAGAACATAAATATTATGTGGCAATGAAATGCATAAAAGATAAGGCGTGGGAATCTGCAGAATTATTTCTATCAGCATCACCAAGCGACAATTATCCACAACCAGCAAAAGGTATTGCTAGTAATATCTATCAAAACGAAACATCAGTTTCGACAATTTTAGTACCGAAATCTTCAAACTGCAGTATAGGAGTAATGTTTCAATCTTCGAATACTGATGAAGTGTGGGAAGCTTATTTTAGAGATTTCATTTGTATAGATTTAACTGAATTGTATGGAGAAGGAAACGAACCAGACCAAACTACTTGTGATAATTTATTTACATTTGATAAGGTTGCATATGGAACATCACCATCAGCATATACTCTTAGCCAAATAGAAAATGTTGGAGATAATATTAATTTATTGAATAAAGATACAGTTGATGCCTCGAATAACTTGAGAGGAAATGTACTAGATACCGGTAGAAGATTAATTGCAAATAAAGATGGGAATTATACTTACGGAGCTTTTAAACTCGGAGGAAGAGAGTTGTTAGGAAAAACATTAGGGATTCATGCTGATATAGAAACTACAGGTGGAAACCCTAGAATATCAATATTTGCAGGAAATTCATCTTCCCTTACAAAAAGGCTACTACAAGTTGCGCTTTCAGCTTCTGGCACTGGATATATGACAATTCCATCAAATTTAAACAGTGAATTAGATACTATTTCTGCTGTATTGTATGTAACAACAGATGCGAGCGTAGTCGCAGGTACTTATGTTGATTACACTAATTTGAAGGTACAAGTTGGAAGTGAGGAAGTCGTTTACTCAGCTTACAATTGTGGCAGTTTAGGAGTAACAATAAGTAACAAGAATTTATACAAAGTGGAGAAAGTTATAAATGATAGCAATACTCCTAGATTTATATTTTTAAGAGAAGGAAACGTTGAATTTACAA
>ERZ827512.3806-NODE-3806-length-10140-cov-17.698066_pt1 | contig 10140 bp, 12 predicted proteins | sample MGYA00519916_ERZ827512 | MGnify/ENA primary metagenome ERZ827512 (study PRJEB31778, sample SAMEA3449335) | human gut metagenome | biome: human gut; feature: human-associated habitat; material: faeces | place: United Kingdom | collected 2010/2012 ... | reverse complement strand
TCATTCAGCCGGAGCCTGCAAATAAATTTGCGCATAAATCTTGACGGCACCGAAAATCGGTATACAGTACATGACCTAACTCGTGCGCGAACAGCCCTGACACCATCTCATAGCGATCCATTCGTCCCTTGATCTTGGTGACACACGGGTGTCCGGCATTGATCAGGATAGATGCGTTATTGGTACAGGCAGCGTTTGGATCGTCGGGATTCCAGTAGATATTGACATGGACACGCCGGTCATATCGATACCGTCGTGTCTGTGCTGCCGCTACATCCTCGTAGTGACCGGCAAGGATTCGGGAGGTAAAGAACTGCTTATCTGTGATTTTGCTCCGATGCTCATTCAGAAGCTGCTTGACACGTTTGTGACTTACTCTTGCCATTGAAAAGCCTCCTTCCTCAAGCTGTCCTTCGACGCTTGGGGGCAAAGATCGGTTCCAGAATCGCTGTCTTCAAAGTCTCCCGATCCTCCGGGTCAGAGGTAGCCTTGCTGATAATTGTACAGAGCGCAGAGCGATATGGGTCGCCGGTGATCTCGGTGCTGTTGATCCAGTCGATAAGGCTTCTCATACCGCAGGAGCCGTCGGTGATGCCGTTCTTACGCATATACTCGGACATGTCATTGACGACCTGAACCATCTGGGAAACCTGATATTCATCGGCGGCGCCGGTGACTGCCATGGCACGCTGGGCCATGACATCAGGGTCGGGAAGCTCAATGTCTTCCACCAGACTCATTCGGTCAACGACAGACTGGTTCAGCCCGCGGCAGCCCTCGTAGGTGATATTCGTTGTAACTACGACCACCGTGTCGGGATGCCGCTGGATGACTTCGCCGGTGGGCAAAGTGATAGAACCGGTCTGCTCCAGAAGAGAGTTCAGGCCAACCAGCACACCCGGCTGGGTAATGACGGTAGGCTCCTGAATCTCGACCACATAGCCATTTTTCAGCGCTTTAATGAAGTCAGTTTCCACATAGGTGTAGGTTTGACCGGAGGTAGACTTCTTCTCAGCAGGCTTTGTCAGTGCCTTGATCTTCTCTGTGACCATATCCATGACAACAGCCATGCAGTCCCGGGAAGTGGCATCTTCGTTTTTTACGCCGGTCAGGCTCTGGAAAGTACCGGCAGGGTCAAAGTCCATGTCGTCCAGATCGGGCAGATTCATAAGTTTGGATACATTGGCGAAGTTGATGCCGCCCATTGTCTGAAGCATTTCCAGCTGCTTATCCAGCTCCGCATCGCCCGTAGACATACTGTCCGTATTGGGGAACACCATGCCGACGAAGTCGAACACTTCGGTGGAAGCGGAGCAGGTATACTTCATGTAGGGCAGATGCAGTCCGGCTGCGATTGCCATAGCGCTCTGCGTTTTACCGGTACCGGCAGGGCCGCGCAGCAGAAAATTACGCATCTGCATAGGCTTGCCGGTGGTAATCTGGGCGTGCTTGCAGATATTGACCACCTGATCCGGGATGATGTACCAGTCCTCCAGCTTGGGAACAAGGGATTCCTCCAGAATGGAGAGCTTTCGGCCTCCCGTCAGCTGATATTTACCGACAAAATCCTTGTGGTCGATGGCAGCCTTTGCCGCAGAAACAGTGGCCTTTCCTGTTTTGGCAAGGATGGTAAATTCACCTGCCAGAACGGAAGTGGGGGTGTAGACACCTGACAGTAAATGCCCCTGAGATACGCGAAGCACATTTCCGGATTTGTCCAATGTGACCTTGATATGTGCCGGACAGGTGTCGTCCTTGATCCGGCGGTAAGCATTGTCACACAGGATTGCCATGGCGTCTGCAGCCTTTTTCATATCGGGATAACCGGCGCTGCGCTGGTCGAAATAGGTCTGGAAGTTTTCATCGAACTCGTCGTCCTTCAGAAGCAGGGGCATCATAGCCATCATGACGGCGGCACCGTCCTGTGCGCTCTGGTGGAGCTTGTAGTTTTCGATGGTCTCCGTGTTGTTATCATAGATACTGGCCATGATATTGCCGGACCCGCTGTCAAACACAACCAGATGATACATATCCGGACCGGCGGAGGATTTATACTCAGCCACAGTACGGTGGTCGATGGTGCCGACAGCGCCTTCTCCGGTACCCACCATACAGTTACAAACTGCATGGACAGCTTTGATTACGGTGCAGGACAGCGTGGCCTCTGTTGCGCTGCCATACTTGGAGGTGACTTTCACCTTTTTGCTTACCAACTTGTCGAAAGGCTCCGGCAAGGCTCGGGAGAAGTTAAAGAGATTGTTCATAGAAACGCTCATTTGGTGATTTCCTTTCTGCAATGTTATTGCTCAATTTCGATAATGATGCCCTCGTCACAACAATGTGCGTCGCGAAAATCACTGTGGATCAACGCTTCGCAGATTGCGTCCCAGCTTTCTGTTACGGGAAGCTCCTGCGCCGGGATGAGGTACTCGCTGAGGCCCTCGGCGACCGCCTCATTGCACTGTTCGTTCAGATCAATGACGTGGGATTCGACCCAGTTAAACGCAAGTGGGCCAAAGTTTTCGGGCATTGGCTCCTCGTCATCCTCGGGTACAGGTGCGGGCGGTGCTGGGTTTCTTGCCGGATTCAGATCAGAGGCAGGAACCGGTGTGGAGGGCGTGGGGGTCGGCTGTTTCTCGTCAAATACGATGTCGACCACCTGAAACTGCTGTATAACGACACGCCCCCGGCGATAGCCGCCTGCCCTGTTCAGAAGCACATAGATAGGATTGCCTGCCAGGATGTCCTCTATGGCACGTGGATTCTCCCAGACCCATCTTGCTTCCGGAAACTTGGCGCTTAGAATTTGCGTAATCCTGCATTGGACAATGGTGTATGCCGCGGACTGCAGATCCTTTTCGGTGGGAGGCTGTTGGGGAGGCGGAAGCGTGGGAAGCGGCCTGACGGGTTCTACCTTCTGGGACGAAAGGAACAGCAGCCGCAGAGCGGCGATGAAGATCCCAAGAATGACCAGAAGGAGAATGGGCCACAGACGGGTAATGTAGGTCAGCAATGCAAGCTGCCCCAGAATCACCAGTACCTCATAGGCAATGTGTCGCTGACGGTTTTTGTCATTCATGCTGATAAACTCCTTTTGAGGAACAAAAAAATGCACATGGGTGATCTCAGGAAGATACGCATGTGCATTTATTGTGCCATGTTCAATTGTGATGTGACTCCTTACAGATTGAAGAAGTTGTTGCCGCCGCCGAAGCCCTCATATCCCATAAAATTGCCGGGCATCTGGAAGCCCTCGTGGGGATCTGCGGCGGGGGTGGGGGCGGGAGTGCTGTCATTTTGGGTATTGGGTGCTGCCTTTTGGCCGTCGCCGGGGCGCTTACCGCCACCGCTGTATTCCAGATTATCCAGAATCACACAGGGCAGACTGCGCTTCTCCTTGGTCTCCTCGTCTTCCCAGACATCCTCGTCATATCGGCCGCTCAGGCTGATAAAGGAACCTTCCTTCAGGCCCATTTTGCGGATGCGTTCAACGAGTGCCGGATCGAAGCTCTTGACGGTGATGTTGATCCATCGGTGGTTATCCTCAGCACGGGGATCGTAGACCTTCTGGCCTACACGGAAGCGCACGAAATCACCCTTCTCAGAAAACTTGAGGGCAGGGGCGTTTTGGTAGCCTTTGGAGACTACCACATCGGATGCGAAGAACATTAACATTGTTGGCTCCTTTCTGCAGGTTGTTCCTGCAAAGCAAAAAATATATATTTCAACCTGCTTTGCGCAGGCAGAAACCGAGGGTAAATAAAAAAAGTGCCATCTGCAGAAAAGCAAATGACACTGATTGAGAACTCGGAAACTACGTTTTGCCTGCGCAAAACTCTGATACTATGTTGATGGCATTATACCATGGCTCCCGGTATTAGTCAATCCTTTTGCCGGTGAACTTTGGATAAGGCTAGATAGCTGCAAAGGACCATACAGCCGTCCATTTCATATATGGCGGCATTGTCCGAAACGTACAGGGTCAGGGTATCGCCAACCGTAAGGCCACGGATATTTCGGACACCGACCAGCTTGATGGTGTGCTGTTCGCTGCGCAGATACAGGGATTTGATCCGCCTGCGGAAAGGCGTCCGTGTGATCTCTGTGCAGTCGGCTTCGATGGTGACGTATCGTCCCTGTCGGCAGCGATCATAGAGGGAAGCCGCGCCGCTGAAAGAAGCAATGGCCAGCGCCGCACAGGGAAACAGGAAATGCCAATCCCGGCCATAGACGAGAAGAATCAGGAGCATGGCAACACCAAAGCCACCCCCTGCGCACTGGAGCAGGATCCGCTTCCGAAGTGGCTCCGGGAACGTCAGGAATGTATCTTTCATGAGGATTCCCCTCTTACAGAAGCACCAGCCGCTTCTTGCGCAGCAGACGGAGTACAGCCTTTGTTACCGGCTCCCTTGCATTGGAACGCTCCATCTGACCCTCCAGAATGCCATCGCCAATGGTATCTCTGGTGTAGATCCGCTCCACCAGATTCTGCGTATTGGCATTGCCCAGCAGATCTGCTTGCAGGGGTACTTTCTGATCGATAAGATAGGTCAGTTCTGCCATACTCAGAACGAGCCCCGCCTCCCGCAGCCACTGAAGCACCGTGCGCTCCATCCCGGTCAGCCCCCAGTAGGGGTGTTTCCGGTCGGCGGGAACCAATGTGCATTGGGTCAGGGCGCGGTACTCCTCAAAGCCGGAGCCGTCCGTCTGAATAGCCAAACCCATTCTCAGCAGTAGTAGCAACGTCTGCTCCTCGGTAGGCTTTTTCACAGTGGCAAAGCCGAACCGGCCATTCAGCCAAACGGTAGCAAGTTCTCCGGTCAAATGGTAACTCCGGCTGCCCCTGCAAACATCCAGAATGTGTTCGGTTCCTTCGGTCATGACTGCGCCAATAGATATGTACTTCATAAATTTGCACCTCACTTGATGGATTTACTTAATTACACGGTATAGAGCATCAAACTGCAACACTTAAAGTACATACATCATAACGACGCACAGCCCGATAATCAGGATTACGGCAACTGTCAGGGTGATGATCTTTTTGATCAGCTCCTTATCGGGGCCTTCTTTTTCCCGATCCAGATCCGGAGGCAGGATATCGTCGTAATAGCCGTCGTATCCATCCTCTACAGGTTCCCCCTCAATTTCGGGGAGAGAAGGTTTCTGCACCTTTTCCTTTTTCGGTTTAGGCTGTCTGCGCTTTTGAGAGCCTTTCTTGGACACCTTTTGTTTGCTGGGTTTTGCATCGTGCTGACTGTCGGCTTCGTGTGCCGGAGAGGGTGCTTCCTCTGCCACAGAAAGTTTTTTCCCGCATTCTGCGCAGAAGGCAGCATCCTCCTTAAGCAGGTCAGCGCCACAGTAAGGACAGAACTTCATTTGACTTCGCTCCTTTTGTCAGTAATAAAGAAAAATGGGCCTTCAACCGAAGACCCAGAAATTCACACTAGAATTATAACACATCCCGATTCAGCGGTCATCAGCAAAGACCTGCCATTTCGTTTGCGCACCTTTGCCATTCTGTTTACAGAATCGCCACGGATTCCGCAGTACACCTGTGGCATGTGAACAACAGGGACGGTAATGTGAGGGGGTATGATGTGTGACAAAGGTTTTTATCTGGTTTGGATGGACGCCATCAATGGGAGAAGGTGGCCTTTATGTCCAAATGGGAATTGTCTGTTGCTTGGGGCGACCCAGAAGATATTTCAGCTGATGTGGAGATACCAACTGCTGTTGACTTGGAGAATATTTGGAATGTTGCGTATATGAGTGTGAAAGATATCTGCGAAGAAGCAGGTCTGACGCAGAGTCAATTGGCGACCCGGTTCTGCATTCCCAATGCATACCATCGAAGATTGGTGTTTGGGTGTCAGCAAGCGTTCCGACTATGCTCGTCTGATAATGGCGGAATGGCTTGGGGCTCTGTAAGCATGACCTCTATTTCCCCTTTATCTGCAAAAATGTGTCCCTTCTTTGCCCTTGAGAAAATATTGTAGTATATGACAAGGCGGTATGGCGAAATAGAGAATATCATAAAATTATCGATGGGCTAACATTGCATTTTGACTAAAAATGATGTAAAATACGGATATCAAATGCTGAATCATTCAATGTTATCCCAAATTCAGCGCATTTTATAGCTTCAAGAAATAATCAATACATGGAATGTGTCTGACCCAAAAGTTCACATGACAAATCTTGGAAAACGTTTTTCGTCGATTTGTGATGTTTGCTGCTTCTTGGTGTACGATAAAATAAACTGAGAAAATTCAAATTTTTCCATAAAGACCGTTATTATTGGTATTTGATGGGCGGACTTGAGTATATTTTCACATTTGCTACCGAGAGAGTATTATTTACAGAGGGGTGTAAGCTATGCCATTGGGGGAAATTGCTAGGGATGTTTACAATAGTCTACCGCCGGGGACGGTACCGTTTATTGCGCAAACTCTTGTAAGCGCATTTATCACGGCGTTTTTCTCGTATAAATCTGATAAAAAGATCGTATTTGAGACCGCAAAGGCGACATACCTCTGTGGTCAGGTAGAAGAATTACGCAAAGAAGGCATGGTGTCTGAAACTGAGTTTTTAAAATGCAAAAATCTTACTCAGATCGCAAAACTTGCTGATAAAGCAAGAGACGAGCGGAAAGGCAGAACGAAGAATAATAAAACCAACGCAGGGAATACGAATTATGATTTTGATTGGTTTTGGCGTTTCTTTGAAAGAGCCGGTTATGCTAGCAATGAAGATATGCAAAAACTATGGGCATCTGTTTTGAATGCAGAAATAGATTATGGTGGACAGTTCTCATATAAGGCAATTGAGACGCTGTTTGTAATGGGTCCCCATGTTGCTAACGTATTTATGGAATATTCGGTTGTTTCGTTTACGACTCCATATGGTGAGTGCCTAGTTCCTGCTTCTGGTGAGTTGTATGAAAATTATGATGTTCGTCGTCCTGTGGTTGTTGAAGGGGAAAGTGATATTTTTTCGGCTCTTGCAGCCGCATATTCGATCACAAATGAAAGAACAATGTATCTTGATGAATACGGCCTTCTTTCTTCAATGTTGACTGTATGTACTTTTACTATCTCCCACGAGCCATTCTTTATTTCAAATGATTGCCATGCGATTGAACTCACGCTAAAGGAAAATTCAAAATTGGAGGAATTGACTATTGAGATAACTGGGCATCGTTTTACATCTGTAGCAAGACAGCTGTTTTGCGTTATCGATGAAAAGCCCTCGTTAGGATTTCTTATTGACTTTGCCATTCTTCTACAAAAGAGATATTCGGAATTAGAGGTTCATGTGTATGAAGTAGTCGAAATTGGTCAAGATGGTTCTCTATCTATAGAAGATGAAGTTGATTATCTTACTATTCCTGACTATATTGAAAAGTCGAAAATAGCAGAACTTTGGAATGTTGATTTGCGATAAACAGGAGCCAAACTAGGCTTTATTGTATGAAAAGAAATAAAATTCATGGCGCCATTAACTATGAGCAAAAAACTAGTTGCCTATTTCTCTGCCAGCGGTGTGACTGCCAAAGTTGCAGATATCTATGAGATTTGTCCTGAAGTGCCATACACCAAAGCGGATCTGAACTGGATGGACAAGAATGCCAGAAGCACTATCGAGATGAGCGACAAGACAATTCGTTCAGCAATCGCCAAGGGAAATGCTGAAGTTGAGCAGTATGATGTTATTTTCCGTGGCTTTCCCATTTGGTGGTATGTGGCACCGACTATTATCAACACTTTTCTTGAAAGCTATGACTTCGCTGGTAAGAAGATCATCCTGTTTGCCACCTCTGGCGGTAGCCAGTTCGGGAATACCGTTGCGGAGTTGAAGGGCAGTGTAAGTGAGTCCTGCGAGACTATTGAAGGAAAGCTACTCAATGGGAAGCAGACGGTTCCATCAATCTCTTCTTGGAAAGATACCTTAGACATCTGAGTACATCTATCCAAACTGAAAGATGTAACGGCCCGCTCTGCATTTTCCGGCATTGGAGGAGAATGTAAATCAGCATGAGGATGTGTATAAAGTCCTGTTGGCTTTGGAGGATATCGGTACTTGTCAGACCATAGCCGATGCACAGATGAAAAGCGAAAAGCAACTCCCCTTGGATGGATGATGTCCGTCCAAGGGGAGTTGTTTTTTGCTTGCGGAGAACGCTCTGGCCGTTTCAAAGGTAGTGTCAAGAGTTATGCGCAAAATTGATTATAGCTCTGGTAGAAATCTATTACAGTGGGCGGTGCTTAAAAATGTTCTCTATTTTGGGCATAGAGAATCACTAGGATCAGGGGGACTGGTAGGCAATGTCACCGCTTTCATAGCTGTCAGAGAGCAAGTGATCGGTTGGCGATACATAATCCCCTTTTTATGGGTCTATTGCGTAGTTCAGATGGAACAAGTCATTGATCGCATGGCGTATATTAGTGGTGTCCACGCTATAATAATTTAGCTGCATTGCGTAGAGTACATACTCCATGTACATTAAATCCAAAAGGGAGAGGCCGATAAATTCTTTATCCAAATTACCATGGGCATAGTTATTCCGTTGCGACGATAATCGCTTTCCCATCTCGGAGTATTTCAGCTCCTGATTGTTCCTGCTGTACAGATTTTTCCCGAATACGCCGATAATACCATCAAGTTCTTTCCCCGTGTGAATAATCTCTGACTCAAGGCTATCTGATTTTACCAACCGCTGTAAGAACTGATATAATCTGCGTTCTTTCCTGTTGCCTGCGCAATCCAATAACTTTTGAATCTCTGTATAGACAGCATCTTCTGCACTTATTGTTGCTGCACTCTTGGTGATTCCATCGGGAAAACAGCGCCGGAATTCCCATTCAAATGCAGCCATAATCATAATAAACCGAGACGCATCAATCGAGCGACCACCTCGATAGCTTTGCGGGAGGTGCCGGAGGTAAAGCTTTCCATTTGCAATATCGGTTAGAATTTTTCCCTCAGCTCCCGCCAAATATCTTTGTTTAATATATCTGCCAGATTTCAGCTTTTCACCCTCATCATCGCCGGATTCATTAAGTATATGTAAAGTTGCAAATGCCTCAAATTTCCCACCATCCGCAGGAGCGAACAACACTGTTTCAGGAAGGAACACATTTTTGCGATAGCACAGATATTGGAAAAATTGTTTTGCAACGCGCCAAAGCTTATAGATGAAATGATAATCATTCGTCGGCTCAAATTCAAACAACATGGCAGATTCCAGTGTGATTGGAGGTTCGTCAATCTTGGTACTAAGTATTCTGGAGATGCTGAATTCTACAGAAATTTGTCTATCATCGACGGTAAAATTCTGTGGAACCGTCGTAGTTTCATCAAAGCTTTGGGTGGTAACAGAGCAAACACCCGTAGAAACGAAATTCTCCACATCCATTGAGATTCCGATTCCCTGCGAAATTGGGTGAATACGGTTGATAACAGGGCATGAGAACGACATTCTAGCGATGCTGTCACGCGCGTATTTACAGTCTATGTACGCCACAACTGGTACAAACAGGACCGAATTGCGGCTGCTGATGTAATCACCTTGCTTTGTGATGAAAATAAAATCCGTATTGGTCTCACTGCAGTGCCCAGTAAGATATGGATCATCCATAGTCAACGGATCTTCCTTGATGTAAACGCCTTTTACTAATGGTGTCATTATCCATTCTGCCTGGATAGTATCCTTTGCGTCCGCAGGAGGAATCAACCTCAATTCGTTGCAATCAAATACGAACGTGAAGTCTATATCTTTGTACTTGCACTTTCCGGAGAATATCTTAAGTTCAGATGCCATGTTTTCATCCCCTCAACTTCTGTATTGTAAAAGCATTATACCTGATAATCTGCCTTTTTTCAACGGAATACATTTCTTGGTAGATGCAGAAATGAAGTAATCCGTATCATGCTTACATAGATGCAGCATATATGGCGCAACTTCTCAATTTAATGGTAGTTTGATAGCTACTACAGGATTGTTGCGGAATGCGCTGATTATAAAATGGTGGAACAATATATGTGATATTTTAAGGGCAATACCGCACAGAAAAAGGTGCCAAATACCGCCGAGTGTGATATAATAAACTTATGGATAAACAGATGACAATTTCCGCA
>ERZ827512.3805-NODE-3805-length-10142-cov-2.626053_pt1 | contig 10142 bp, 18 predicted proteins | sample MGYA00519916_ERZ827512 | MGnify/ENA primary metagenome ERZ827512 (study PRJEB31778, sample SAMEA3449335) | human gut metagenome | biome: human gut; feature: human-associated habitat; material: faeces | place: United Kingdom | collected 2010/2012 ... | reverse complement strand
GGTGCCGAAGATGGACATGAAGAAGGCCCTTGGCTGGACTTCGGTCCGCCAAGGGCCTTCTGAATGACAAGATTCGGTGCCAGGGCGCTTTGCAGCGTCGACTCGTTTCGATGGCCGGAAGGCCATCGAAGCTCGTTACTTGAAGAACCCGTCGTAGTTGTGCATCTTGAGCTGCGACTCGATCTTGCTCATGGTGTCCAGCGCGACGCCGATCATAATCAGGATGGACGTACCGCCGAACGCCTGGATGAGCTGGTTGTTCGTGAAGAAGAACAGGATCGAGGGCACCACCGCGATGACGGCGATGTACAGACCGCCCGGAAGCGTGACGCGGTTGATCACGTTCTTGATGTACTGCACCGTGGCGGAGCCAGGGCGCACGCCCGGGATGAAGCCGCCCTGCTTGCGCAGGTTGTCGGCCGTCTCGTCCGGGTTGAACACCATAGAGGTGTAGAAGTACGCGAAGAACACGATCAGCACGAGCGTCAGGATCCAGTTCACCCAACCGGTGGAGATGGCGTCCGCGAAGCTCGTCAGCCAGCCGATGTTGAACAGCGCGGCAATCTGGGCCGGGAAGTAAATCAGGCAGCTGGCGAAGATGATCGGGATAACGCCCGCGGCGTTCACCTTCAGCGGGATGTAGGTGTTCTGGCCGCCCATGACCTTACGGCCCTGAACGCGCTTGGCGTAGCTCACCGGGATGCGGCGCTGCGCGCGCTCGACGAAGATGATCGCCGGGATGCAGATCAGCACCACCACGATGATGAGCGCCGTGACCGCGATGCCGAAGCCCATGTCAGCCTCCATGTTGATGGAAGAGAAGATGGCGGACGGAACGCGGCTCACGATGGACGTGAAGATGATGAGCGACATACCATTGCCGATACCACGCTGGGTGATGAGCTCGCCCATCCACATGATGAACGCAGTGCCCGCAACGAGCGTGAACACGATCAGCAGCGAGGTCAGCACATACGGGACCTCAGTGGAGAACGTGACACCGTACTGCGCGGACTGGAACAGGAAGAGGTAGCCCACCGCGTTAATCAGGCCCAGGATCAGCGTCAGGTAACGCGTGATCTGGGTGATCTTACGACGGCCGGACTCGCCCTCCTTCGCCCAGCGGCCCACCGCGGGGATAACGCCCTGCATCAGCTGCATGATGATTGATGCAGTGATGTAGGGCATGATGCCCAGCGAGAACACCGAGAAGTTCGACAGAGCGCCACCCGTGAACAGGTCGAGCATCGTCATAGAGACGCCCGAATCCTGGAAGGCGGTCGCGAACTCCTGGAACGGGATACCCGGAACCGGAATGTAAGCGCCCAAACGGTACAGCGCCAAGATGGCGAGCGTGAAGAGGATCTTCTTCCTCAGCTCGGGCACCTTGAACGCGTCAACGATCGTGCTTAGCAAGGCGATTCGACCTTTCCTCCAGCAGCCTCAATCTTGGCCTGAGCGGACTTGGAGACCTTCTCGACCTTGACGGTCAGGGCCTTGGTGAGCTCGCCGTCGCCCAGCACCTTCACCAGGTCGTCAGCGTGCTTGATGATGCGCTTGGCCTTCAGCGACTCGCCGTCGACCACGTCGCCAGCCTCGAACTTCTCCTCGAGGCGCGCAACGTTGACCGGCACGTACTCGACGCGGTTGATGTTGCGGAAGCCCGGGAGCTTCGGCAGACGACGCGCGAGCGGGGTCTGGCCGCCCTCGAAGCCGGCGCCCTTGCCGCCGCCGGAACGGGACTTCTGACCGTTCATACCACGGCCGGCAGTCTTACCATAACCGGAGCCCGGGCCACGGCCAACGCGCTTGCGAGAGTGGGTCGAACCCGCTGCCGGCTTGAGATCCTTCAGTTCCATGTCGTTTCTCCTTTTCGCGAGACTACGGAGGACGCATCCTCCGGTGCTGGCAGCTCGCCGCCAGCTAACTTACCGTGCATGCGTACGCCAAGCGTCTTGGCGCAAGCTTTTCGATTATATACCGTTGCCGGAATAAGGCAACTTCGGGCCAGGAATCAGCCCGATAAACCTCACAACTCAAAGAAAGGAACCCTCTCACGCGAAACGTGCCATGGCGACGTCTTGTTGGCGTACTGCCGCACGGTGGGAAGCTTCCGCGCGCAGAGTGCGTCCGCATCCAGCAAGGCGCCCTTTCCTTCGAGGCGCCCTCCCTTTCAGGGCGCCCTCCCCTTCTTCTCGCCAGCATGTCCCAACGCACAAAAAAAAAGGGAGCCGCATGGCTCCCTCTTGCACAAGCGCGTCGCGCTGTTAGATCTCCTCGACCTTGATGAGGTGCTTGACCTTGAAGATCATGCCGCGGATGGACTCGTTGTCCACCTGGTCGACGGTCTTGCCGATGCGGCCCAGGCCAAGCGCCTTCAGCGTGGCACCCTGATCAGCCTTGCGGCCGATGGCGCTGCGGGTCTGCGTGATGCGCAGGGTCTTCTTTGCTTCAGCCATTAGTTCTTCTCCTTCCAGCCGTAAATCTCGGCAACGGAAAGGCCACGGCGAGCAGCGACCTCTTCGGGGCTCTGCAGGTTGCGCAGGCCGTCAGCAGCAGCCTTCACGATGTTCAGGGCGTTGTCGGAGCCCATGGACTTCGTCAGAACGTCCGTGACGCCAGCAAGCTCCAAGACCGCACGGACCGGACCGCCGGCGATAACGCCGGTACCGGGCGTAGCCGGCTTCAGCAGCACGCGGCCAGCGCCGAACTCGCCGATGATCTCATGCGGCAGAGTCTTCTCCGGGGTGAGCGCGACGGAGAACATGTTCTTCTTCGCGTCCTCGACGCCCTTCTTGATGGCGGTCGGAACCTCAGCGGACTTGCCCATGCCGACGCCGACGCGGCCGTTGCCGTCGCCCACGACCACGAGAGCAGTCAGAGCGAAACGGCGGCCGCCCTTGACGACCTTGGACACGCGGTTGATGTAGACGACGCGCTCCTGAAGCTCAGGAACGGCTGCCTGGTTTTCTTGTTTACGAGCCATTACCACAACCCTTTCCTAGAACTTCAGTCCGGCTTCGCGGGCAGCTTCGGCCACGGCCTTGACGCGGCCATGGTAGAGGTTGCCGCCACGGTCGAAGACGACGGTCGTGATGCCCTGCTCCAGCGCCTTCTTGCCGGCGATCTCGCCCAGGGCGGTCGCGCCCTCGACGTTGGCGCCGTTCTTGCCGGTGGCCTTGAAGTCCGGGCCGAGCGTGGAGACGCCCAGCAGGGTCACGTGGGCGACGTCGTCCACGAACTGGAGGTACATGTTGCTGTTCGAGCGGGTCACGCAGAGGCGCGGACGCTCGGCGGTGCCGGAGATCTTGCCGCGAACACGACGATGGCGGCGGGCAAGATTGGCTTGCTTCTTCTGGAGTTTCTTCATCATCTATCCCTTCAGCCTAGTCAGTTCGCGTTAGTCGCCCTTGCCGGCCTTGCCGAGCTTGCGGCGGACGACCTCGTTGTCGTAGCGGATACCCTTGCCCTTGTACGGCTCAGGCTTACGCCACGCACGAACGTTGGCGGCCATCTGGCCGACCTGTTCCTTGCTGATGCCGGAGACGATGATCTCCGTCTGGGACGGGCACTCGAAGGTGATGCCTTCGGGAGCCTCGACGGTCACCGGATGGGAGTAGCCGAGGGACAGCTCCAGGTCCTTGCCCTTGAGGGCGGCGCGGTAGCCGACGCCGACCAGGACGAGCTTCTTGGAGTAGCCGTTGGTCACGCCCTCGATCATGTTGGCGATGAGCGTGCGGGTCAGGCCGTGGAAGCTGCGGTTCTCGCGCTCGTCGTTCGGGCGCTTGACGGTGATCTGCTCACCCTCCTGCTCGATCATCATGGTCTCAGGGAAGGAGCGAGTGAGCTCGCCCTTCGGGCCCTTGACCGTGACGGTCGTGCCATCGATCTTCACGTCGACGCCGGCAGGAACGGTGATGGGCATCTTGCCAATACGAGACATGCTGTTTCCCTTCCTTTCCTACCAGATGTAGGCGACGACCTCGCCGCCGACGCCAGCCTTGCGCGCGTCGCGGTCGGTCATAACGCCCTTGCTCGTGGAGATGATGGCGGTGCCGAGGCCGCCGAGGACGCGCGGGAGCTCGTCCTTGCCCGCGTAGATGCGCAGGCCCGGCTTGGAGATGCGCTTGAGGCCGCGGATGGCGCGGTCCTTCTTCTCGCCGTACTTCAGCGTGACGACGAGCTGGTTGCGCGGCGACGCCTCTTCGATGTCGTAGCGGACGATGTAACCCTCTTCGTCCATGATGCGGGCGATCTCAACAAGCTTCTTGCTGGACGGCATGGAGACCGTCTCCTTGCCCGCGGTGTTCGCGTTGCGGATGCGCGTGAGCATATCCGCAATCGGGTCAGTCATGGTCATGATTTCTCCTTTGGTCCGTGATGAGCCGAACGACGGGTACGTCGGGGCCCGTAGCCCTGACGCCTTGGCCGACGGCACAAGACGTGATCTGGTCTCTGCTTACCAAGAAGCCTTGGTCACGCCTGGCAGTTCGCCTTTGTTAGCGAGCTCGCGAAGGCACACGCGGCACAGGCCGAACTTGCGGTAGTAGCCGTGCGGGCGACCACAGCGGGTGCAGCGATTGTGCTGGCGCGTGGAGAACTTCGGCTCACGCTTAGCTTTGGCGATCATCGATTTTTTAGCCATTCAATTCCTTCTTTCCTATAACTCACTCGGGTCGAGTGTAGTTGCTTAATTCTTGAACGGGAAGCCGAGCAGGTCCAGCAGGGCCTTGGCGTCCTTGTCATTTTCAGCGGTCGTCACGAAGGTGATGTCCATACCGCGGGTGCGGTCGATCTTGTCGTACTCGATCTCAGGGAAGATGATCTGCTCGGTGATGCCGAGGGAGTAGTTGCCGCGGCCGTCGAAGCTCTTCGGGGAGATGCCGCGGAAGTCGCGGACGCGCGGGAGGGCGACAGCCAGGAGGCGGTCCAGGAACTCCCACATGCGGTCACCGCGGAGGGTGACCTTGCAGCCGATGGCCATGCCCGTGCGGATATGGAAGCCTGCGATGGACTTGCGAGCGCGGGTGATCATGGGCTGCTGGCCCGTGATGGTGCGCATGTCGTTCATCGCGGCGTCGAGAAGCTTGGAGTCGGAGGCAGCAGCGCCAACGCCCATGTTCACGACGATCTTCTCCAGGCGCGGAACCTGGTTGATGTTCTGGATCTCGAGCTGCTTCTCAAGAGCCGGAACGATCTCGGAGACGTACTTTTCCTTCAGACGAGGAGTAGCCATTGAATGTGTTCCTTTCGATGAATTAAACGCTAGATTACCGACCTAGCGTCCCTCCCTGCCCCGAAGGGCGGGAGGGTCATGTCAAATAAACGCAAGGTGGCATTATACATGCCTCAAGGCGCCGAAGCGCCTTGATTTTTGTATTTCGACCGGATTTTTATTTATCGATCGGCTTTTCCCCCCTTGCCGCACTTCTTGCAGACGCGAACGCGCTTGCCGGAGGTGCGGTCGATGGAAACGCGGGTCGGCTTGCCGCAGTTCGGGCACACCAGCATGACGTTGGAGACGTTGAGCGGGGCCTCCATCGTCATGATGCCGCCCTGCGGGTTCGCCTGCGTCGGGCGCATGGCCTTCTTGACCATGTTGCACTTCTCGACGACGACGCGGCCTTCCTTCGGCATGGCGCGGAGGATGACGCCCTCCTTGCCCTTGTCCTTGCCGGCGATGACCTGGACCTTGTCCCCGGTCTTGACCTTCATGTTGTTAGGCATTTGCTGAAACACCTCCCTACAGCGTTTCCGGTGCCAGAGACACGATCTTCATGTAGCGCTTCTCGCGCAGCTCGCGGGCGACAGGCCCGAAGATGCGCGTGCCGCGCGGAGAGCCGTCCTGGTTGATGAGGACAGCGGCGTTCTCGTCGAACTTGATGTAGGAGCCGTCCTTGCGGCGGACTTCCTTCTTCACGCGAACGACGACGCAGCGGACGACGTCGCCCTTTTTGACGTTGCCGTGCGGCATCGCTTCCTTGACGGAGCAGATGATCACGTCGCCCAGGCCGGCGTAGCGGCGCTTGGAGCCGCCGATGACCTTGATGCACTGCACCTTGCGGGCGCCGGAGTTGTCGGCCACCTTGAGCATGGTCTGCATTTGAATCATTGCTCGTACCTTCCTTTCTTAGAATAGTCGGCTGGTGGCCGTTTACTTGGCGCGCTCGTCGATGCGCACGAGGCGCCAGCGCTTCATCTTGGACAGCGGGCGGGTCTCCATGATGGTGACGGTATCGCCCACGCCCGCCTCGTTGTTCTCATCGTGAGCATGGAACTTCTTGGTGGTGACCATCATCTTCTTGTAGACCGGATGGGGCTTGCGCTCCATGACACGGACCACGATCGTCTTGTCGTTCACCGCGCTCACCACGACGCCCTGGCGAACTTTGCGAGAATTGCGTTCTTCGCTCATGTTTCTCCCTTTCTTAGTTCGCGAGCTACTTGGCGCTCAGTTCACGGGCACGCATTTCGGTCTGGATGCGTGCGATGTCCTTCTTGACCTGACGAACACGCGCGGTGTTGTCAAGCTGGCTCGTGGCCATCTGGAAGCGCAGATTGAAAAGCTCTGCGCGAGCTTCCTTAAGCTTCGACTGCAGGTCGTCAGCCGAAAGTTCGCGGATCTCTGCTGGTTTCATTTACTCCTGCCCTTCCGACTCGCGCGTGACGATCTTGCACTTGATGGGCAACTTGTTGATGGCCAGGCGAAGAGCCTCGCGGGCGATCTCGTCGTCGACGCCATCAATCTCGAACATGATACGGCCGGGCTTCACGACGGCGACCCAGCCCTCCGGGTTGCCCTTACCGGAACCCATGCGCGTCTCAGCGGGCTTCTGGGTGATGGGCTTGTCCGGGAAGATCTTGATCCAGACCTTACCGCCACGCTTCATGTAACGGGTCATGGCGATACGGGCTGCCTCAATCTGGCGGTTGGTGATCCAGTGCGCCTCGAGGGCCTGGATGCCGTAGGAGCCGTGGTTCAGGCGGGTGCCGCCCTTGGCACGGCCCTTCATGGAGCCGCGCTGAACCTTGCGGTGGCGAATGCGCTTAGGAGCCAGCATTACTTAGCACCCCTTTCGTTGTGACGGTCGTTGCGGCGCGGGCGGCTCGGGCGGGAGCTGCCCTCCAGGGCCGGCTGCGGAGCCTTCTGGCCCGGCAGGACCTCGCCGTGGTACACCCACACCTGCACGCCGATGGAGCCCATCGTCGTGGCGGCGGTGGCAAAGCCGTAGTCGATCTTCGCGCGGAGGGTGTGCAGCGGCACGCGGCCTTCGCGGTACCACTCGCGGCGGCTCATCTCGGCGCCACCCAGGCGGCCGGAGCACTGCACGCGGATGCCCTTGGCGCCGCTCTTGCGAGCGGACTGGACAGCCTTGCGCATGGCGCGGCGGAAGGCAACGCGGCCCTCCAGCTGCTCGGCGATGCTCTGGGCGATCAGCACGGCGTCGAGCTCGGGGCGCTTGACCTCGATGACCTCGATGTTGACCGGGCCGTTGGCCACGGTGGCGAGCTTCTTGCGCAGGGCGTCGATCTCGGCGCCCTTCTTGCCGATCACCACGCCCGGGCGGGCGGTGAAGACGATGACCTTGATCTTGTCGCCGGCGCGCTCGATCTCAACGCGGGAGACGGCGGCACGGGACAGGTAGGAGTCCAGGAACTTGCGGATCGCGAGGTCGTTCTCGAGCTGCTTCGCGTAGTCCTTATCGGCGTACCAGCGGCTGCGCCAATTCTCGGTCACGCCGAGGCGGAAACCGGTGGGGCTGACTTTCTGACCCATGAGTTAGGCCTCCTCTCGCGGTGCGACGATGATGGTGATGTGGCTCGTGCGCTTGCGGATGCGGGCAGCGGAGCCCTTGGCGCGCGGGCGGATGCGCTTCAGCGTCGGACCCTCGTCAACGAAGGCCGTCTTGACCACCAGCGTGTCCGGATTGGCATGGTGCAGGTACTCGGCGTTCGCGACGGCGGAGTTCAGGCACTTCTCGACCGTCTCGGCGGCAGCGCGGTTCGTGAACTTCAGAATCTCGCGGGCATGCGGAACGGACTTGCCGCGGACCAGGTCGACGACGACGCGCGCCTTGCGGGGCGAGATGCGCACGAAACGTGCAATAGCTTTAGCTTCCATGTGTCACCCCTTCTTATTTCTTGCCCTTGTCGGCATGGCCCTTGAACGTGCGCGTGGGCGCGAATTCGCCAAGCTTGTGACCGACCATGGATTCGGTGATGTAAACCGGCACGTGCGTACGGCCGTTGTGGACGGCGATGGTGTGGCCCACCATCTCCGGGAAGATGGTAGAGGCGCGAGACCAGGTCTTGATGACGTTCTTCTCGCCAGCCTCGTTCATCGTGATGATGCGGTTGAGAAGACGGGGCTCGACGAACGGGCCTTTCTTCAAACTTCTGCTCACAGTTTCTCCTTAGCGTTCGCGCTACTTCTTGCGGCGGCGGATGATCAGGCGGCTCGAAGCCTTCTTCGGGTTGCGGGTGCGATGGCCCTTGGTGGGAACGCCCCACGGGGTGACCGGATGACGGCCCGAGGACTTGTTCTTGCCCTCGCCACCGCCGTGCGGGTGGTCGATCGGGTTCATGACGGTACCGCGGACGGTCGGGCGGATGCCCTTCCAGCGGTTACGGCCGGCCTTGCCGATCGTGATGTTGGCATGCTCGGCGTTGCCGACCTCGCCAACCGTGGCACGGCAGGTCAGAAGCACGCGGCGCATCTCAGAGGAGGGCATGCGCAGGATGGCGTACTTGCCCTCCTTGCCCATCAGCTGGATGCTCGTGCCGGCGGAGCGAGCCAGCGCAGCACCGCGGCCCGGCTGCAGCTCAACGGCATGGATGAGCGTACCGACCGGGATGGCGGACAGCGGCAGAGCGTTGCCCGGCTTGATGTCGGCGTCGGCGCCGGAGACGACCATGTCGCCCACGTTCAGGCCCTTCGGATGAAGGATGTAGCGCTTCTCGCCGTCAACGTAGTGCAGCAGCGCGATGCGGGCGGAGCGGTTCGGGTCGTACTCGATGGTCGCGACCTTGGCCGGCACGCCGTCCTTGTTGCGCTTGAAGTCGATAATGCGATAACGACGCTTGTTGCCGCCGCCCTGATGACGGGTGGTGATACGGCCGTAGTTGTTGCGACCCGCCTTCTTCGGCAGGGGCGTCAACAGCGACTTCTCCGGCTTCGTGCAGGTGATCTCCGCGAAGTCGGAGACCGTCTGGAAGCGGCGGCCAGGGCTGGTCGGCTTGTACTGCTTAACTCCCATTCCTTTTCCTTCCTCGAGCCTCCTCCCCTGCCCCAGGAAGGACGTCTTCCCAGCTGCGGGGGCGAAAGCCCTTATTGTGGCCCGCTGCTCGCGCGTTCACTCCAGCCGCACACCAGCAGGGCCTGCTATCCTTGTGGAAGCGATCGCCCGATGCGTCCCTTGGGGAGTGAAACGCTCGTGACCCCGTTTCCACGCGTCCGGGTGTATCCATGACACACCAGACACAAACGAGAAGTATAGAGGGCTGGTAAACCGAAAGCAAGATTTTTTCCCACGCCACGGGAAGTCCACAACTGCGCCCTCCCCGCCGCTCTGCGTCGGGCCGGGCGCGCTCTATTCGACGGACTTCAGGCTCTCCACCATGTCGATCTTGCGCAGCTTGCCGCGCATGGCGAGCATGACGATCGCCGTGAACAGCATCGTGAGCACGAACGCGAGCGCGAAGCTCGAGGGGTGAATCTCGCGACCGAACATGACCTGGTCCACCTCTGCTGTGAGCACGACGAAGTACTCCATCACGATACCGAGTGGCATTCCCACGATGGCGCCGATGAGCGAGAGCAGCACGGTCTCGCGATAGATGTAGGCGTCCACCTCACCGGGCGTGAACCCGAGCACCTTGAGCGTGGCGATCTCGCGCTGGCGCTCGGAGATGTTGATGTTGGTGAGGTTGTAGAGCACGACGAACGCGAGCGCCGCCGCCGCCACGACCAGGATGACGACCACCGAGTCAACGCTCCGCAGCATGGTGCGGTAGGTGTCCACCGTCTCGTCGTTGTAGCTGGCCGTCTTCACGCCGTCGATGGACAGCAAGCTGTCGGAGAGCCCCATGCGCTGGCCTTCGTCCTCGGTCGTCTTGGCGTAGTACGTCGTGTACGCTGGCTC
>ERZ827512.3801-NODE-3801-length-10145-cov-74.757284_pt1 | contig 10145 bp, 5 predicted proteins | sample MGYA00519916_ERZ827512 | MGnify/ENA primary metagenome ERZ827512 (study PRJEB31778, sample SAMEA3449335) | human gut metagenome | biome: human gut; feature: human-associated habitat; material: faeces | place: United Kingdom | collected 2010/2012 ... | reverse complement strand
TGCACATGACGGACACGTCGTTGCGGAAGTCGTAGGGGAACAGGGGGCGGATGGGACGGTCGATGACGCGGGAGGTCAGGATGCCCTTCTCGCCGGGGCGACCCTCGCGGCGGTTGAAGCTGCCGGGGATGCGACCCACGGCGTACATCTTCTCCTCGAAGTCCACGGACAGGGGGAAGAAGTCGATGCCGTCCCGGGGACGGGGGGCGGCGGTGACGCAGCAGAGGACGCGGGTGTCGCCATAGCCCACCATGACGGCGGCGTTGGCAAGCTCGGCCAGCTTGCCCACCTCCAGCGTCAGGGGACGGCCGGCCAGGTCCATGGTGTATTTGTGATAGTGGGGGAACTGGCGCTTGGTGATGATCGTTGACATATCGTTTCTCCTTTTTTGTGAAATGGCATTCTGCCCGCGACCTATCGCCGTTAGCACTTGAAAACGCTCCGAAACCCTGAATTTCGGCGCATTTTCAACTGCTAATGGTCAATTTGTACACGGCGCAGAATGTGAAAGAAGGGTGATGCGCAAGCGCACATCACCCTGTTTCAACTTACTTACGCAGACCCAGCTTGGCGATCAGGGCACGATAACGCTCGATGTCCTTCTTGGCCAGGTAGTCCAGCAGACGACGGCGCTTACCGATCATCATCTGCATACCGCGGCGGCTGTGGAAGTCATGGGGATGGACCTTCAGGTGCGCGGTCAGCTGGTTGATACGCTCGGTGAGAATGGCCACCTGGACCTCGGGGGAGCCGGTGTCGGTCTCGTGGGTGCGATTGGCCTCGATGATAGAGGTCTTCTGGTCTTTCAGCATCATGGTTGTGTTTCCACCTTTCTTGAAATACGCCCGCAGCCTGGGCCGTGGGAGAGATGGAACGCTCCACAGGGCTAAGGCAGGGGTCGGACGCGCTTAGCGCGTACTTTGAGATGATACCACAGAAAATCACCGTTGTAAAGTGGTTTTTGCGGCATTTCCGGGGATTTTTACGCCGTTACCTGAATGGCGGCCACGGGACAGCTGTCCGCCGCCTCCTGCACGCCGATCTTCTGCGCGTCCGGGATAGGGTCCACCGTCACCCGGGCGGGCTCGCCGCTGTTCAGCGCAAACACCTCCGGGCACAGCCCCGCGCACAGTCCGCACTGGATGCACGCCTTCTCCAACACCATTGCCTGCATGGAACACACCTCCTTTTGATTGATGGAAGTATTTTCCCCGGTTTGCGGCGGGGTTATTCAGCTCTCCGCGATGTGCCGGGCGAAGGCCGCCGCCTGCGCCTCGATGCCCGGCAGCTTCACAAGGCTGCCGCGCTCATTGGCCGTTTCCAGCAGGGAGAAGCGGGGCGGGAGATAGAAGGACTTGTTCATATTCAGGGCGGAGATCAGCTGGCGGGCCAGCAGGTCGCCGCCGGAGTAGCCGGAGACGATCAGGCCGAAGATCCGCTTGTCGTACATACGGGTCTGGCGGAACAGGGCCGTGAGCCGGTTGACGCAGGCGGTCAGATTGGCAGCCAGGGCATCGTTGTAGTTGGCGCAGAGCATGACCAGGGCGTCGCATTTCCGCACGGCGGGATAGACCTCGTCCACCATGGGGCCGCCGTAGAAGCAGCCGCCCTGCTCGCCGAAGTGGAGACAGGCGGTATAGCTGCACCCGTTGCAGTCGGCCATGGTGCCGTTGCGGAGGCAGATCTCCTGCACGCCGAGGTCCGACGGAAGACCAGCCTTCACCAGCTCCCACAGGGCCAGGGTGTTGGACGTGGCGCGCTGGGAGGCGTGGAGAGCCAGCACATGGCGGATGGGGGCGGGCTTTTCCCAGCCGTCCAGGCGGGAGAGCAGCTCCGCCACGGCGGCATGGAAGGCCGTGACCTCGTCGGTGCCGCCGATCTGGGCCTGGGTGCGGAAATTCCGCAGGGAACCGGTGGCCTCCACCAGCGGGCGGCCGAGGAAGCCGCAGCCCGCCTGGTTGGCGGCGAAGACCATGTCCCGGGCCACATCCTTGGTGTAGAACTCGCCCACGCCGGTGACGATGCACGCGCCGATACTGTCGGAGAGCAGGTCTGTGCTGCGGCGCAGGCGGGAGAGCATACGGTAATAGGCCATATTGCAGCCGCCCTCGTCCAGCGCCACAGCGAACAGCAAACGGTGGCCGGCCAGGTCCTCCAACCCGTCATCGGGGTCGCGGATGTCGCTGCCCGGGGGCAGCAGGGGCACCAGCAGGTCCCGCAGGGCGGGGCTGTGGTCGTTTTCGGGGAGCAGAACGGTGAGCATGGCGGATACCTCCGTTATTCTATGGCGTTCAGCTTGGCGCGGGTGTCGTCGATACGCTTTTGCAGGGCGGGCGGCAGGGTCAGCGGCTCCGTCTCGATGCCGGCGGGGGTCAGACGATTGCGGCATCCCATGAACACCTGGCCGTCGTAGACGGAGGAATAATGCCACTGCCCCCGCAGCAGGGCCAGCAGGCTCAGCGCGCCGGAGGACAGGGCCGGGGCCACATAGGGCTTGTAGCCCAGCTTACGCATCTCCAGATTGGCGTGGGCCACCTTCTCCGTCAACTCACGGGAGAGGGCGTCGTCGTAGTGTGCAATGGAGTTGGCCAGCACCAGGTCCTCGCCGTGGGGGCCGAAGGCGCGGCCCTCGGTAAGGTAGGACGCAAAGCGAGGGTCCCTCCGGGCGTAGTACAGGGCGCGGGCGTGCATAACGCCCAGGCCGAAGCCCCGGACCTGGGCCGGGGACAGGCCGCTTTCACGCAGAACGGCACGGCAGAGTGGGTCCACCGGATCGCTGACCACGCAGAACAGGCCCCTGTACCGCCTGTCCCGGGCCATGCGGGCGTAGATGGACACCAGCTCCCGGTTCAGGCCGTACTGGGCCATGCGGACATCCCCCGCCGTAACGGAGGTATCCGGGATCATCCGGGAGGCGCAGAACAGGAACACGTCGCCGTCGAACAGCTGCTCCGGCGCGATGATGTCCACCGGGGGCAGCGCCGCACCGTCCGGGGACTGTATCTGGTTCAGCTCGAACTCCCAGCGCTCGGAGACGCCGGGGCGCACGTCGCAGATGCCGACGGAGCCTATCACGTCGCCGCCCATGAGCCGCAGGCCCATCAGCAGCGTGCTGCCCACATCGCCCAGGGCCAGCAGGGTGACGCGGCACTTAGACGGGATGCGCGGCAGGGCGGTATCGTTGAGATCGATCATAGTAGCTTCTCCTGTTTCTATCTTTTTGCCTCCGGCGGGGTGCTGACGCGCAAATTTCACGCCACGGCAGGCCCCCTGAGGAGCAGAGAATGTGCCGGATCTTGCGTCCTGCCGATGACGAGGCGGCGCCGCACAGTCTTGATAAAGGTCCAGATTTTGTGTCAAGACGAGGCGCGGAGGCGCAGGCCCCCCCCCTTGAGGAATAGAGAATGTGCCGGATCTTGCGTCCTGCCGATGACGAGGCGGCGCCGCACAGTCTTGATAAAGGTTCAGATTTTGTGTCAAGACGAGGCGCGGAGGCGCAGGCCCCCCCTTGAGAAATAGAGAATGTGCCGGATCTTGCGTCCTGCGATAGCGGGACGGCACACGTCATGCCCGTAAAAGCGATGGATTTTGCGTCCTGCCGATGACGAGGCGACGCTGCACAGTCTTGATAAAGGTTCAGATTTTGTGTCAAGACGAGGCGCGGAGGCGCAGGCCCCCCCTTGAGGAATAGAGAATGTGCCGGATCTTGCGTCCTGCCGATGGCAAACCGACGAAGGCGTACCGTGTGTACGTCGAGGAGATTTGACGATGGCAGGGCGCAAAAGGCGCGCTTTTACCTGGGGCGCATACGTTTCAGGAGCTCTATATCTCCCTCAAGATACGTGCTGGCGGCGCGGGAGAGATCGTAGGTCATGCAGCCGCCCTTGTCGGGACAGAGGGGCAGGATGACCGCTTCGCCGAGACGGCTGAGGGTGAGGTTGCGGGCGTAGAGGGAACGGAATTCCGTTTCAAGGGCCAGAAGAATGTCGCGGGCGTTCTCAAGGCAGCAGAGGGAGAGCTCCCAGGCGGTCTCGTCGTCCATGCCGGTGTATTCGGGGGCGGCGTAGGGCAGGATGCGGTTGACGGCGGGCTGAAGGCCGCCGGGCAGGGCCTCGCTGCGGCGGACGGTATCGCCGCCGATGAAGGGATAGAGCGTGGACTCGACGAAGCGCAGGCGCAGGTTGGGCAGGTAGTAGATGGCGTCCACGTCGTAGCCCAGCTGCTCCATGAGGTCGCGGCCCATGCCGGTGAGGTAGCCCACCAGCACCTGATCCACGGGGGTGTTCGTCTCGGCGAGCAGCGGGGCCAGGCGGCGGATACGCTTGCCGTCGTGGAGCATATCGTCCACGAGAATGACGGGGCGGGCAAAGGCGTGGATGGTGCGGACCTGGTCGGGCAGGGGCGAGTAGTCGGGGTAGGCTTCGATGGAATAGGTGCTGAGGTCCGGCTCGTAGACCTTGTCGGTACGCAGGGTCTTGGTGACGGTGTTGGGCACGGCCACGCCGCGGAGGATCTTGCCGTAGGGGACGCAGATATCCGGGCCGAGGACGCGGGGCGTGGTGGGCTCCGCGGGGACGCCGTTGCGGCCGGTGATACGCTGGAGCAGCCGGTGGTAGATGACGCCGGCGGACAGGCTGAGCACCAGAGATCCGGGCTGCAGCTTTGTCAGCGCCGCCTGCAGGCGGCGGTGGGCGGCGGCGATGGCGGCAAGCACCCGGGGCGAGGAGCTGAAGGGCGCCTTCACCGCGGTGTCCACGTTGCGGCTGAGGACGATGGGGCAGCGCATATCCACGGCCAGGGCGTCCGTGCTGTCACCAGCCGGGACGAAGCCCTGGAGCGTCAGCAGCTGGCGGCCGTAGCCGGAGACGGCGCCCTCCAGGGGAAGGTAGAGGGCATAGGTGAACTCACGGCTGAGAGCCAGGGTCAGCACCTCGGTGATGAGCAGCTGGCAGAAGTCGCTCTGGCGCTCGCCCCGGGGCACGAACAGCCCGCTGATGAGCAGGGTGCGGCCGCCGGCGTTCTGGCGGACCAGACCGGAGAGGGCCGGGTCGCCCAGGCGGGCGAAGAGGCGGGCGGAGTCCAGGCAGGCGTAGCTGGCCGCGCCCAGAATGGTGCCGTCGGTGTCCCGGCAGACCATCACGTCGTCGCCGCGGCTCTCGATCTGCGTCCGCAGCGCCGCGGCGGTGGGCACGGAGAGCATGGTGCGGAGGAATTTCTCCGCCGTCTCCGGCGAGGCGGGCAGGAAGCTCAGGTCCTCGGTGCGGAGAACGGGCTTGTCCTGGGGCTCGCGGAGGTACAGGCCGCGGCGATAGATGAACTCCTGCACCGTGGGATCGATGAGGTTGGAGATGTCGCGGTTGGCATCCACCGCCTCGCGGATGCGGGTGGAGCTGATCTCCTCCAGCTGGGGCGGGAGCGTCAGCTCCAGCACCTTGCCGGTGATGCAGCTGTAATCCGCCGGCTCGGCATCCGGCTCGGTGCGGCGGAAGACCACGTGGTCGAAGGTGTGGATGGAGTCCGGCGTGACGGACTTTTTGTAGGACGAGGCGTGGAGCACCACGTCGCTGCCCACCACGATGGACACGCTGCGGCCCGGGAAGGCGGCGCGCAGCTCGTGGAGGTTCTCCGGGTTGGCGATGTTCACCGGGAAGTCCTCCGGGAAAATGCTGACGTGGAACACGTCGGCCACGGCCATGGCGGCGATGCGCCGGCGCAGGCGGTAGGGCTGGGTCTTTTTGGACCAGGAGAACTCGTCGATGGCCAGCAGGACCTCGAAGCCCTGGTCGCGGATGGCCCGGACGATGCCCTTGTGGGACAGGGTGAAGGGGTCGAAGGTACCGGGGAAAAAGGCCACGGGGCGGGGCGCGCCGAAGTCAAAGCCCTTGTGGAACAGGCGCTCCTCGGTGATGAAGCGGTAGAGCTTGCCCAGCATGGCGGCCCGGTAGTAGAACGTCAGGCCCTCGCCGGGGAATTCGTCCTGGGCGGAGAGCAGCTTGCGCTGGGTGAGCATAAAGGCGCGGCGCTTTTCGTGGCGGCCCAGCTCTCCGGAGCCGAAGACCCGGCGGCCCAACACGAACAGGGCCTCCTGCCGGGTAGCACCGTCAATGCCGCTGAGGCCCCGCATCAGCAGGCCCAGCAGCCGTTCACGGCGGCGGCGGTAGGCGTCGTCCGTCTCCGGGAAGCGGGAGCGATAGGCATCGTACGCCTCATAGATGACGCCCACGGTATCCAGCACGGAGGCGGTAACGCGGCTGTCGGAGGAGCTGAGGTTCACGCGAAGGTCGTCCAGCACCTCATCCAGCTCCGCCGGGGGCAGCCACAGGGCAAAACGGCCCAGGTAGTCGGGGATATACTTGGTGAACTCCTGCTGGCCCAGCTCCAGGCCGCGGCACAGCTCCACCGCCACCTCGTTGCGCTGGTCGGCCGTCAGGCGGGGCGCCAGGGCCAGCAGGGCGTTGCCGGCGCTGTGGCGGACGGTGACGCGGTCGCTGACCTTGATGAGATTGGACAGGTGGGTGGCGATATGGAGGGCGGGGCTTTTGCCGCTGCGGGCAAAGTCCGTCAGCAGGCGCAGGTTGCCCTGCTTGGTGATCCACGGCGTGGCAGTCTTCAGGTTGTCCAGGAAGATCTCGGAGACCACGTCCTCCGGCAGAAGAAGGGGCGCGCCCTGAGAGAGCACATCCTGCTTGAGATAGCGCAGGGTGCCGCTGTCGCCGTCGGGGACGGCGGTCACGGCCTCCAGCGCGCGGCCGTCCTCCGGGTACAGGCGGGCGAGACGGTCCAGCAGCAGCACGGCGGCCATGCGGATGGTCAGGTCCTTACGCAGGGACAGGGCGGCGGCAAAGTCCGTCATCTGCCGGGCGCGGCTGGCCGTATAGGCCGTATCCGGCAGAGCGGCGGCGGTATCCAGCAGCTGGAAGGCGGTGTAGTCGTCCAGATCCTCCGGCCTGCGGTAGTAGGCGAACACCGGGGCCAGGAAGCGCTCCTCCCGGCCGGGGCAGTGGCTCAGCAGGGAGCCGACGGCGAATTTCAGGGTATAGCCGATCCAGCGGCGGTGCTGGGGCATGAGCTTATGGTCGGGATACAGTATCTTGTCCAGATAGAGCCTCCACTGGTCCACGTCGGTGATGGCCCGGGGGTCCGGGCGGATGTCGGCGGGGCGCTCCTTGGCGTAGCCGGCGTGGAAGCCGGCGATGATCTCGCCCAGCAGCGCCGCCGCCTGACGGCGGATATCGCCCTCGCGGTGCATCAGCAGCTCGTAGAGGAACGTCAGGGTCTGGACCTTCTGTGGGATATGCAGATAGAGGGAGTAGGACTCCATCACCGCCAGATAAGCGCGGAGACGGCGCCAATCCGTCTCGCCGCGGGCCTCCTCCAGCAGACGGGCGAAGCTGCGCTGATCGGTGAGGCGGTGCATCAGCTCCATATTGTGGCCCACGCAGCGGAGCGTCAGGGCGCGGAGGGCCTCGTCATCGGTCATAAGGGCGGTGTGCTTCTCCGGCAGCGGGGGCGTATCGCCGCCGGACATGGTGACATCCACGCCGCAGCTGACCATGAACTGCTCAAAGTCCTCCAGCCGGGCGTAGACCCGGGTATAGCGCTTCTGCTTCTCGCCGTCCACGTCGTCCAGCTTGTCCAGGATCACCTGAAAGGCCTGAGCCAGGGTGGAGATACGTGTGATCTCCCGGCCCTGCGCATCGTGGAGCTGCTTGACGCGGAAGTCGGCGTAGATCAGCAGCAGCGCCTCCACGGAGAGGTAGTCGGGCTCCAGGTCCCAGACGGAGTGGTTGGCGGCCACGTGGCCGATATCGGTCATCCGGCGGCGGCGGAACCACTGGTCGGTGTAGAAATAGTGCAGGTAGGGCACGCGCTCGCCGGGGCGGCAGCCGAACTTGCCCAGATCGTGGCCGGCGGCGGCGCCGGAGACCAGGGCCACGTCCACGGCCACGCCGCTTTTCCGCAGGGCGCGGGCGGCGGTGACGGCGATGTGGTGGACGCCGGCGATATGCTCAAGGGTGCGGTAGGGCGTGACCTCCAGGCCCAGACGCATCAGCTCATAGACGAACTCCCGCCTCCACAGGCGCAGGAAGCGCTGATAGGACGGGGCGCAGGGGCTGCCGCCCAGCTCATCGTCGGTCAGGAAATCAAAGGTCCAGGCCGGGTCGTGGGGCAGCAGCTCCGCCTCGGCGGCAAACAGCACCTGCAGCACCGACAGCAGGAACACCGCACCGGGGGCGAAGGGCTCCGCATCGGTCTTTTCCGGGTAGAGCAGGCGGCGGGCATAGTCGTAGGCATAGGCCAGCCAGCCCTCGGACGGTTCGCCGGGGCACAGCGTCTCCAGCTCCGGGCGGCAGAGGGACAGCACGTCGGCGCAGCGGAGGCGCGTGCCGTTGAACAGCCCGGTGAAGCGCTGCATATAGCCCTCGCTCTCGATGGTGCGGAGCAGGGCGTCCCCGGGAGCAAAATAGTCCGCGGCGGGACGGTCGGAAAGGCGGCGGCGCAGGGCCAGGTCCATCTGGCGGATACGTTTTTTGTTCATGGCAAAACCTCCTGCCGGTGGTATCGTACGCGGGCCGTGTCCGCCGAAAGGCGCCCGTACACCGGTAAGATGTCCGGGATGGACACGGCACACCATAATAATAGGACACTCCCCCGCACGCTGTCAATATTCCGCGGGGCGTTTTGCCACCGTTTTGATACGGAACCTTAGTAAGGTCTTAAGCGTGTGTTCACGATTTGTTCACATTTTGAGGGCCAGGCGCATGATATGATATTGTCGGGGGCAGCGGCGGAACGGAATGACAATTTCTGCCGTCTAAGTAAATAGGCAAATCATCCCGCGGGCGCGCGGGAAGGAAAAAGGAGAACACGACATGAAAAAAGCGGCTTTTGTACTGGCGCTGGTGATGCTGCTGGGCTGTGTGTCCGGCTGCGGCGCAGCGGAGGGCGAGGCCTCCGTGCAGTCGGTGTCTATGATCTGCGGGCTGGGGTCCGTAGGTCTGGCGGACCGGTTCGCAGGCATCGTCAGCCCGCTGGGCGAGACGACCATCAAGAAAAACGACGCCATGACCATCGACACCATCAAGGTGAAGGTGGGCGACAGCGTGAAAAAGGGCGACGTGCTTCTGACCTATGACCTCAGCCAGATCCGCACCGACCTGGAGATGGCCCAGCTGGAGCTGGAGCAGCTGAACGCCACGCTGGAGGACCAGCAGGCGGAGCTGGAGCGTATACAGAAGCTGATGGACAGCACCTATGACGACGCCACCAAGCGGCAGTACGCCCTGGATCTGCGGGAGCAGAACGTGAAGGTGCTGGAGACGAAGGCCAACATCGCCACCAAGAAAAAGGACATTGAGAAGCTGAAGGCCAACACCGCCGACAGCACCGTCAAGTCCCCGGTGGACGGCGAGGTGCAGTCCCTGAACCCGGACGGCGGCACGGACAACTCCGGCAACGCCCTGCCGTTCATGACCATCGTGGAGACGGGCGGCTTCCGCATCAAGGGCTATGTGAATGAAAACAACGCCAGCGTGCTGACCGAGGGCACGGCGGTTGTCATCCGTTCCCGGGTCAGCGACCAGACGTGGAAGGGCAGCATCAGCTCCATCGACTGGAACAACGCCCAGCAGAGCCGCAGCGACTACGGCGACAGCGACACCGCCATGTCCAGCAAGTATCCCTTCTATGTGACGCTGGAGGGCGACGGCGAGGGCCTGCTGATGGGCCAGCACGTGTACATAGAGCCGGACTACGGTCAGGAGGACACCCAGGACGAAAGCCTGATCAACCTGCCCAGCTACTTCATCAACGACGCCGAGGGCAAGCCCTGGGTGTGGGCTCAGAACAGCAATGGCAAGCTGGAGAAGCGGAGCATCACCCTGGGCGAGTACAACACGGAGACGGACACCTATCCCGTGACGGACGGCCTGACGGCGGAGGACTACATCGCCTATCCCGACGAGAGCCTGAAGGCGGGCATGACGTGCATCACCTATGACGACGCCACCTTTGACCCCAGCGCCGGCGGCGGCGAGGTATACCCCGAGGGCGGCGGTGAAAAAATCGACGAAAACGTGCCCATGGACGGCATGGACGGCGGCGATATGCCCGCTGAGAACGACACCGTCACGGACGACGGCAGC
>ERZ827512.3796-NODE-3796-length-10150-cov-2.603170_pt1 | contig 10150 bp, 10 predicted proteins | sample MGYA00519916_ERZ827512 | MGnify/ENA primary metagenome ERZ827512 (study PRJEB31778, sample SAMEA3449335) | human gut metagenome | biome: human gut; feature: human-associated habitat; material: faeces | place: United Kingdom | collected 2010/2012 ... | reverse complement strand
CCATTTGCTTCGTGGGCTATGTGATCGCAGGCTTCACGGGCACGCCGTGGGTCTCCCTTGGGGTGGGCATCGTGCTGATTGTGGGGTGCGTCATCGTGCTGTCGAAGTCGAACATCGGCGTGAAGAAGGCGTAAGCGAACATCTCGAACGACGCGAGGGCGCGGGGGGTGATGGTGCAGGTGCGGCGCGCGGCGCGCGACCGCTTCCTGGTGCATTCCGTCTTCGTCCCACCCTCGATTGCGCGTCGGATAAAAGCGAACGGCCTCGCGGTGTATGCCGCGAGGCCGTTTTTCGTGAGGGGAAAGAGCGCGCGTCGAACGCGCATGTTGAATACGCACGCCTTGCGCGCGGCGCATCGTACGGAGAACGCCACACCTCGCGTGTGCCGCATCGTGCGTGAGGCGGGGCGTTCTCGGCTTAACAGACTTCGCACGGCGCCTTACGCGCGCAGCGTCACGCCTTCCGGGAGCTCGATGGAGCGGAAGTCCTCCTCGTCCTCTTCATCGGCGGCGACGGTGGGCTCGGGCGCGGCCGCTTCCTCCGTCGCGCCGAACGCGGCGTCGAACGCGTCGAAGTGCGTGCGGGGCACGGCGAACACGATGGTTCCGATGGCGCCCGGGTGGGCGTCGATCCACTGACGGAACAGCTCCACGACCTGCTCGTCGCCTTCGGCGTCGCGCCCGCAGCCGAACGCGCCCACAATGAGCGTCTCGGCACCGTTCACCGCGGCAATGCGCAGCAGCGCCTCGATGCGGCGCGCGCGGCAGACGTCGCACTCGCGCTCGGAACGGTGATTCTCAAGGGCGCGCTGACGGTTCGGCTCCGCAATGGCCAGCACGTCGGCGCGCTTCGTGGCGCCCTCGCGCACGAAGACGACATCCGGCAGGTACGCCGCGCGGTCGGTGAACAGCTGGCCGCTCTGATAGTCGCGGTTGGCGTCGTGGTAGTCTGCCTTGATGCCGCGCAGGATGGGGTACAGGTTGCTCTCGGCGCACAAGGCCTGTTCGGGGCCGAAGGAGCCGTCTTCGTACGCACCGCCCGGACGCGTGAACGAGGCGGGGTCGACCACGACCACCTTGCCCTGCGCGCGGTGCACCTCGGCGCTGGCGAAGCGCGTGGTGACGGCGGTCTTCGTGGTTTCGAAGGCCGGCTCGGGCAGCTCGAGCTCGCGGCCTTCGCCGTCTTCGTAGATGGTCAGGGCGTCCACGGTCGCGCGCGTCTCCGCGGCGAACGCAGCGTTCATGAGCGCAAGGTGCTTGGCGGCCTCGGCGCGTCGTTCGTCCCTGGTGGGCATGGTGGTCTCCTTCGTTCGGGTGCTGGTGGCAGATTCGCTTGCCTGGATTGTAGAAGAACGGCTGAGACGCGGTAAAGCGACGGCCATCGTGGGCGTGCATGCGGTTGGACGTCGAACGTCACGCCGCAACCCAGGGGAAATGGCACAAAGTCACCGATATCAGCCCACGGAGGCGGCGAACCTCATCAGAATCGGGAACGAAAGCCGCCGAAACGGAACGAATGCGGGCAAAAGCGGCTCTCTTGAGGGACGGAGGAGCTTATATCGGCGCTTTTCTGCCATTTGGAGGCATTTCGGATGGCAAAAAAGAACGAAAAGAAGAATTTACACTGCTTTATTACTCTACTGTGCTAAAGTTTCCGAAGCGGAAAGAGGAATGGCACAAGGGGCGCAAGGGTCCGCGGAGTCCGCGCGCCGCGCGCAGAGCGACCGCGGTGCCGTTGTCCGAGCACGCTGCGACCGCGGCGCCGCCGTCCAAGCGCGCCGCAACCTAAGCGCGCTGCGCCCACGGCAACCGCGGCCTGCGGCGTCACGCGCACACCGCGGCTAAAGCACACCGCGGCTAAAGCGACCGCCGTTCGCGCGCCTCGGGTGCCGTAGGCGCTTCGCGGAGGGTGACGTAACCCCGCCGAAGCACGCGCGTGCTAGAGTCTCTTTCGCGACATGGGAAACGTCCGCCACGCCCGCGCGCGGCAACCGACGCGCGGCAACGACGAGGGGCGGACGGCAGGAAAGCAGCAGGCAGAAGGAGAGCGAACGTGATAGGAGCCACCCCCAAAGGGTTCCGGGACGTGCTGCCCGACGAGGCGGCTGAGCGAGAGCGCATCATCCAGCAGATCAAAGGCTACTTCTCCGACCGCGGCTACCAGCCGGTCGAGACGCCGCTGTTCGAAAGCCACGAGCTGTTCAGCCGCGGCGCGCACCTGGCCGAAACGCCGTTCCAGCTGTTCGACCACGACGGCCAGCAGCTCGTGCTGCGCCCGACCTCACCATGTCGGTCGCGCGCATGGTGGCCACGCGTTTCCGCCGCGAGGACGGGCCGTTCCGCCTGCGCTACGCCGCGCCCGTCGTGCGCGACCAGGTGAGCGTGGGCGACCCACGCCAGTTCACGCAGCTCGGCATCGAGCTCATTGGCGACGCGGCTTCCACGGCCGATGCCGAAGTGGTCACGCTGCTCGCCGGCCTGCTGGACGAGCTGGGCATCAAGCCGTGGCGCATCGTCTGCGGCGACGTGCGCATCCTGCAGACCGTGCTGGACGCCTGCGCTCCCGACGAAGAGTTCAAGCGCGCCGTCCGCGCGCTCATCAACGACTCCGACCTGGTGGGCCTGGACGAGCTGGTGGAGGACGCGCGCGCCCGCGGCGTCATCTCGGAAGGGTTCGCGCACGTCATCTCCGCCCTGCCGCGCACCTTCGGCGGGCTTGATGCGCTTGACGCGGTGGACGACCTCATGATCTCCGTCGGGCTGCCGTGCGACGTGACGGCGCCCCTGCGCACGCTGTACGCCGCGGCGCGCAAGGCGGGCTTCGACGACCACCTGGTTTGCGACCTCACCATCATGGCGGCGTTCGACTACTACACGGGCGTCGTGTTCAAGGGCTACTGCGCCGACGTGGCCGACTCGCTTGCCGCGGGCGGCCGCTACGACTCCATCTTCGAACGCCTCGGGTTCGAGCCCCTGCCGGCAGCCGGCTTGGCCATCTCGCTCGAGCGCCTGGAGCGCGCCCTGTCCATCGTGGACTTCGGCGTAGGCGCGAAGTCCTGGGCTGACGACGAGGAGCGTCCATTGCGCATCGCCGTGCCGAAGGGCTCGCTGTTCGCCGACTCGGTGGCCGCGCTCGAGGCCGTGGGCCTCGACGTCTCCGAGCTGCGCGAGCCTGGCCGGCGCCTCATCATCCCGACGGCGGACGGCAGCGTGGAGTACGTCATCGTGCGGCCGACCGACGCGCCCGCGTTCGTGGCGCGCGGCGGCGCGGACTGCGGCATGTGCGGCCGCGATTCGCTCATCGAGGCGTCGCTCAACGTGATTCAGCTCGTTGACCTGGGCTATGGCGCCTGTCGCTTCGTGGTGGCGGAGCCTGCCTCGGCCGCTGGCAAGGCCGAGCGCGCGCACGCATGGCGCGGCAGCATCCGCGTGTCCACGAAGTACCCGCGCATCACGCGCGATTACTACGAGCGAAAAGGCCAGCAAGTCGACATCATCCCGCTGCACGGCAACATCGAGCTCGGCCCTATCGTGGGGCTGTCCGACCGCATCGTGGACATCACGGCGACCGGCACCACGCTGCGGGAGAACAACCTGGTGGTCGTGGACGAAGTGCTCAGCTGCACGGCGCGGTTCTTCGCCAGCCCGGCCGCCCTGCGCAACGACGACCGCGTGCGCGCCCTGGCCGCCGCCCTGGCGGAATGGGCGAAGCGCCCGGCCGAAGAAATGTGAAAAAGGGTCAGGCCCTTTTTCACATTTTCGGGCAAGGAGCGAGGAAAGGGACGGTCGCTTTCCTCATCGTAAGGAACTATCGGAACTACCGCGAACTCGCGTGAAAGGAAGACGAATGAAGTACGTGGAGCTGGAAGCGGGCGAACGCCTGCGCGAAGAGCAGCTGACCCGCCAGGGCATCCTGCCGACGAAGGTGATGACGAGCGCGGCCGAGATCGTGGCGCGCGTGCGCGAAGAGGGCGACGCGGTGCTGCGCGAGCTGTCCGCGAAGTTCGACGGCGTGGAGGTGGAGTGCTTCCGCGTGCCGCAAGAAGAGCTGGACGCCGCGCTTGATCGCGTCGATGCGCGCTTCGTGACGGCCATTGAGCAGGCTGCCGCGCAGATTCGCGACTTCCACGAGCGCGAGGTCCAGCAGTCGTGGTTCACGACGCGCCCGGACGGCACGCTGCTCGGCGTGAAGGTCACGCCCATGGAGTCCGCCGGCATCTACGTGCCGGGCGGGCGCGCGCAGTATCCCTCCACCGTGCTCATGAACGTCATCCCGGCCAAGGTTGCAGGGGTGGAGCGCGTCGTCATGGTGACGCCTCCGCAGAAGGAAGGCGGCCTGTCGCCCTATACGCTGGCGGCGGCGAAGCTCGGCGGCGTGGACGAGGTCTACACCGTGGGCGGCGCGCAGGCCATCGCCGCGCTGGCGTACGGCACCGAGTCCATCCCGAAGGTCTCGGTGGTCACCGGCCCGGGCAACGCGTACGTCGCTGCGGCGAAACGCCTGGTGAGCGGCGATGTTGCCATCGACATGGTGGCTGGCCCCTCCGAAGTGTGCGTGCTGGCGGACGCCACGGCCGACCCGATGATCGTGGCGGCCGACCTCATGGCGCAGGCAGAGCACGACCCGCTGGCCACGAGCTACCTCGTCACGTGCGACGCCGCCTTCGCGCGCGAGGTGGAGCGCTTCGCCGACGAGCTCATGGCGCAGAGCCCGCGCGAAGAGATCACCCGCGCGTCCTTCGACAACCTGGGCGTCATCGTGGTGGCGCGCGATATGGCGCAGGCGGTCGACGCCGTGAACGTCATCGCGCCGGAGCACCTGGAGCTGCACTGCAAGGACGCCATGGGCCTGCTTGGCGGCATCAAGAACGCGGGCGCCATCTTCGTGGGCGCCTGGAGCTCCGAGCCGCTGGGCGACTACGTGGCTGGCCCGAACCACACGCTGCCGACCGGCGGCACCGCCGTCTACTCGAGCCCGCTGTCAGTGGACGCGTTCGTGAAGAAGTCCTCCGTCGTGAGTTACACGCCGCAGGGCCTGCTGCACGATGCGGACGCCGCGCAGACCATGGCGCAGGCAGAGGGCCTGTGGGCGCACGCGCTGTCCGTGGGTCTGCGCCGTCAGCTGGCCGAGCGCGGCGCCGACGTGTTCGGCGAGGACCGTCCGGCTGCTGCCGCGGCGGGCGGCATTGCCTGGCCAATCACGCTCGACGCGCCGAAGCCGGCACCGGGCGACCAGGAGGCGTAAGGCGCATGGCTGAGCTTTCCGACCGCATGAAACGGCTCATCCAGCCGCACCTGGCCGGCATCGAGCCCTATGACCCGAACTTCACGCCCACCGAGGTCAACCTTTCGGCGAACGAGAACACCTACGAGCTGCCCGCGGGCGTTCGCGCCGCGGTGGACGAGGCGCTGGCCGCCACGCCGCTCAACCGCTATCCCGACCCCATGTCGGACGAACTGCGCGACGAGCTGGCGGCGTGGCATGGCGTCTCGCGCGAGATGGTCTGCGTGGGCAACGGTGGCGACGAGCTGCTGTACAACTTCCTGCTGGCGTTCGGCGGGGTGGGGCGCACGCTGCTCACCTGCCCGCCCGATTTCAGCGAGTACGCGTTTTTCGCCTCGCTCGCCCAGACGTCGGTCGAGCGCATCTGGCGCGACGAGCGCACCTTCGAGCTGAAGCGCGACGAGCTGCTGGCAGCCGCCGCGCGCGCCGACCTGGTGATCCTCACGTCGCCCAACAACCCGACGGGCGACGTGGTGCCGCCCGATTTGGCGCGCGCGGTGTGCCAGGCATGCCCGGGCCTCGTGATGATCGACGAGGCGTACGGCGAGTTCGCCGATGCGGGCGCAAGCTGCGCCGCGCTGCTCGAAGAGTGCGACAACCTGGTGGTGCTGCACACCCTGTCGAAGGCGTTCGGCGCCGCCGGCATCCGCTGCGGGTACGTGATGGCCGCTCCCGACGTGATCGAGGTGTTCGGCGCCGTCCGCCAGATTTACTCGGTGAACGTGCTGACGCAGGCGGCAGCCTTGGCGGCCGTCCGGGCGCGGGACGCGTTCGCGCCGGTGATCGAGCAGGTTCGCTCCGAGCGCGCCCGCCTGTTCGCCGGCTTGCAGGAGCTGGCAGCCGCGTGCACGCCGGAAGGCACCGTGTGGGCGGGGCAGGGCAACTTCCTGCTCGTTCGCCTGCCGCAGGCGTCTCGCGTTCGCCAGCGCTTGCGCGACGAGCATTCCATCCTGGTGCGCGACTTCTCGTACGCGCCAGGTTTGGCCGATTGCCTGCGCATAACCGTCGGCACGCCGGAAGAGAACGACCGCCTGCTTGCGGCGCTCCGTGCCGAGCTGGGACAATAAGGCTATAGGAACGGGAAAGGAGCGGGCATGACTGAGGCCACGCTGCAACGGCGCGCCGAGATCTCGCGCTCGACCAAGGAGACGCAGATCACGGTGTCGCTTGACCTGGACGGCGCGGGCACGGCGCGCATCGACACGCCGGTGCCGTTCTTCAACCATATGCTCGACGCGTTCACGCGGCATTCGCTCATCGACGTGACCGTCGAGGCCGAAGGCGACGTGGACGTGGACGACCACCACACCGTCGAGGACGTGGGCATCGTGCTCGGCGCCGTGCTGCGCGAGGCGCTTGGCACGAAAGCGGGCATCGCGCGCTTTGGCCAGGCCATCGTTCCCATGGACGAGGCGCTCGTACTGTGCGCGGTGGACATCTCCGGTCGCGGCCAGGCGTTTGTGGAGGTGCCGTTCGAGGTGCAGACCATCGGCTCGTTCGACACCCAGCTCGTGAAGGAGTTCTTCCTCGCCTTCGCCCGCGAGGCGGGCATCACGCTGCACGTGCGCCTGCTGGCGGGCGAGAACGCGCACCACGTGGCGGAAGCGTGCTTCAAGGCGTGCGGCCGCGCCCTGCGTCAGGCCGTCGAGTTCGACCCGCGCGTCACCGGCGTGCCGTCCACGAAAGGATCTCTGTAATGGCGCCTGATATCGTGGTGATCGATTACCACAAGGGAAACATCGCAAGCGTCGTGCGCGGCCTTACGGCAGCGGGCGGCAGCGCGCGCATCGCCGACGACCCGGCCGAATTCGGGCGCGCTGACGCGCTCGTGCTGCCGGGCGTGGGCAGCTTCGGCGACGCCATGGTGTACCTGAACGAGAGCGGCCAGCGCGACGCGATCGTGCGCGCCATCGAGGCGGGCACGCCGTTTCTGGGCATCTGCCTGGGACAGCAGCTGCTGTTCGAGTGGGGCACCGAAGGCCACGAGGACGAGCTCGACGAGCAGGGTCGCGTGGCGGGCCTGGGCGTGCTGCAGGGCCACTGCGAGCTCTTGCCGCAGGTGGGCCTCAAGGTGCCGCACGTCGGATGGGACCAGGTGCGCTTGACGGAAGCGGGCCGTGCGAACCCGTTCATGCGGAACGTGGCGGACGAGTCGAATTTCTACTTCACGCACTCGTACGTGGTGCAGGGCGCGCGCGCTGAGGACGTGCTCGGCACCACGGACTACGCCGTGGAGTTCCCGTCCGTGGTGGCGCGCGACAACGTGTACGCGGCGCAGTTCCACCCGGAGAAGTCATCGGAGAAGGGCGCGCGCCTCATGGAGAACTTCGTGCGCTTGGTGGAAGGAAGGGCGTAAATGACGACCGGCATCAGCTTGTTCCCGGCCGTGGACATCCTCGACCGGCAGGTCGTGCGCCTGCTGCAGGGCGACTACGACAAATCGACCGTGTACGGCGACGACCCCGCCTCCATGATCGAGCCGTTCAAGGCCGCGGGCGCCTCGTGGGTGCACGTGGTCGACCTGAACGGCGCGCGCGGCGAGACGGGCGTGAACGACGAGGTCATCAAGCGCCTGTGCGCCGTCGGCGGCATCGGCGTGGAAGTGGGCGGCGGCGTCCGCTCGCTTGAGCGCATCGAGGAGCTGGCCGAAATGGGCGTGCGCCGCATCGTGCTCGGCACGAAGCTCGCGCGTGACCATGCGTTCGCCCAGCAGGCGGCCGAGCGCTTCGGCGAGCTGCTCGTTGCGGGCATCGACGCGCGCGAGGGCCGCGTGGCGGTCCAAGGCTGGCAGGAAGACGGCGGCATGGACGCGCTCGAGCTCGTGGGCCTGCTCAAGGGCTGGGGATACCGGCACCTGGTGTACACGGACATCGCGCGCGATGGCATGCAGACCGGCATCGAGCCCGAGCTGTACGCCCGCGTGGCGCAGACGGCGGGCTTCCCGGTGGTGGTCTCGGGCGGCGTGAGCTCGCTCGACGACCTGCGCGCGGCGTGCGCGCTTGGTCCGGACGTGGTCGAGGGCGTCATCACGGGGCGCGCGCTCTACGAGGGCGCGTTCACGCTGGAAGACGCGCTCGCGGTCGTGGAAGGGTAGGTGCGGCATGCTCACGAAACGCGTGATTCCGTGCATGGACGTGAACAACGGACGCGTCGTCAAGGGCGTGAACTTCGTTGATTTGCGCGATGCGGGCGACCCGGTGGAGATGGCGGAGTTCTACGACGGCCAAGGCGCCGACGAGGTCATCTTCCTGGACATCACGGCGACCTCCGACGACCGCGCCACCACGGTGGAGCTGGCAAGCCGTGCCGCAAGCGAGCTGGCCATTCCCTACACCGTGGGAGGCGGCTTTCGCGATGTGGCGGGCATGCGCCGCATGGTGGCGGCCGGCGCCGACAAGGTTTCCGTGAACTCGGCGGCCGTGAAGGCTCGCGTTCGGCAGCCAGGCCGTCATCTGCGCCATCGACGCCAAGCGCACGGGCCCCGACAAGTGGGAGGTCTACACGGCGGGCGGCCGCAAGGCCACGGGCATCGACGCCGTGGAATGGGCGCAGGAAGCGGCGCGCCGCGGTGCGGGCGAAATCCTGCTCACTTCCATGGACTGCGATGGCTGCCAGGACGGCTTCGACATTCCGCTCACGCGTGCGGTGGCGCGTGCCGTGCCCATCCCGGTCATCGCGTCGGGCGGCGCGGGCACACTCGATCATTTCGCCGAGGGCATCATCGAGGGCGAGGCCGACGCCGTGCTCGCAGCCAGCGTCTTTCACTTCGGCGAGCTCACGGTGCGCCAGGTGAAGGTGTCCGCTGGCGAGTGCGGCATTCCCGTGCGATTGGACTTCTAGGAGCGCCTGCGGGGTCACCGCCGGCGGACGGTGTGCGAGCAACAGGCTGGAAGGGAGCGGCTTGACATGAACATCGACGAGCTGAAATTCGACGACCGCGGGCTCATTCCAGCGGTCGTGCAGCAGCATGACACCGGCGAGGTGCTCATGGTGGCGTGGATGAACGCCGAGTCGTTGCGGCTGACGCTTGAGACCGGCACCACGTGGTTCTGGTCCCGGAGCCGCCAAGAGCTGTGGAACAAAGGCGCGACCAGCGGGAACATGCAACAGGTGAAATCCGTCATGGCCGACTGCGACGCCGATACGCTGCTCGTGCGGGTGGACTCGCCGGGTCCGGCGTGCCATACGGGCAACCGCACCTGCTTCTTCAACGAGATCGGATAGGAGGCTCTCATGGGAGAGCGAACTGCGAACGTGCAGCCAGGCGATATCGGCGCGACCGTGAAAGGGCTGGCGGCGGTCATCCAGGGGCGCTGGGACGCGTCGGACGAGGAAAGCTACACGGCGCGCCTGCTGCACGGCCCTGAGGACAAGGTGCTCAAGAAGGTGACCGAAGAGGCCACCGAGGTGGCCCTTGCGTGCAAAGACGACGACCACGATCACATCCGCTACGAGGCGGCGGACTTGGTGTACCACCTGCTCGTGTGCCTTGAGCGGTGGGGCGTCACGGTCGAAGAGCTCGCCGGGGAGTTGGACGCGCGCCACCGGTAGGGGCGCGTCACGGCCGTGCCGAGGTACGTGGAGCACGTGGTGCGTTGAGCGCGCGAGTTGTACGGGCGACGGCAAGCGAGGCGCGCATGAGCTGCACGAGCGACGACGTGCGGGCTGCGCGCGAAGTGCGCGAGCAACGGGGTGCGAGTCGTGCGGGTGTTGCGCGAGCGACGACGGGCGAGCTGTGTGGGCGCTGCTGCTCGCAGGGTGATATCCGGTGAAAACTGTGCAGGCTCCTGACAAGGCATGATGTATCAAGATGCCTTGTCAGGAGCCTGTTTGCTACTGCGCATTTTTACCCGTTTGTCACCTTCGC
>ERZ827512.3795-NODE-3795-length-10151-cov-2.263273_pt1 | contig 10151 bp, 9 predicted proteins | sample MGYA00519916_ERZ827512 | MGnify/ENA primary metagenome ERZ827512 (study PRJEB31778, sample SAMEA3449335) | human gut metagenome | biome: human gut; feature: human-associated habitat; material: faeces | place: United Kingdom | collected 2010/2012 ... | reverse complement strand
CCGAAGTTCATGCCTTTTGCGGCGCGCTTTTCGACAGAATCGGCGATGTAATCCGCGATCTGGGAAAGGGACATCTTCTTGGCAGCGACTTCTTCAGAGATCAGGCAGATGTTCGGCTGAGTCTCCAGCGCGCACTCCAGCGCGACATGAGAAGCGGAACGGCCCATGACCTTGATGAAGTGCCAGTATTTCTTGGCAGAGTTTGCGTCTCTTTCGATGTTTCCGATGATCTCGCTGTATGTCTTGGTCGCGGTATCGAAACCGAAGGAGCATTCGATATCTTCGTTCTTCAGGTCGCCGTCGATGGTCTTCGGGCATCCGATGACCTGAACGCCGGTATCGTGTGCGGCGAAATACTCAGCGAGCACAGCGGCGTTGGTGTTGGAGTCGTCACCGCCGATGATGACGATGGCAGTGATGCCGTGCTTCTTGCATACTTCTGCGACGATCGCAAACTGCTCATTCGTCTCCAGCTTCGTTCTGCCGGAACCGATGATGTCGAATCCGCCGGTGTTTCTGTATTCGTTGATGTATTCGTCATCGAAGATCACGTAATCATCTTCGATCAATCCGATCGGACCGTTCTTGAAGCCGTAGAGCACGTTCTCTTTGTTCGTCGCCTTCAGGGCATCGTACAGACCGCAGATGACGTTGTGTCCGCCTGGTGCCTGGCCGCCTGAAAGAATGACGCCGACGACCTGTTTCTTTGCTTCAGAGGTGTTCTGTCCCTTTTCAAAAGTGATTTCCTTTTTACCGTAAGTGTTCGGGAAAAGTGCCTTGATTTTTTCCTGGTCAGCCACGCTCTGCGTTTCTTCGCCTTCCTTGACACAGATGTCGGCGATGCCGTTTCTCAGCATTCCCGGAAGTTTCGGAGCATACGCATATCTGGCGTTCTGCAGTGATGAAATTTTCATAAATGACCTCCTCTTAGCATATACGTTCACGTATACACATACGATTAAATTTTATGCTATTTCAGGATAAAAGTAAACTGTCGGAAAGCGGTTATTCGGGAAAAATCCGGTAATTTCACCGGCATGGCCATCCTGTATGATCACAGAGAAGGGAAATGGGGCACTTTTCGGATCTGCGCGTTGTGCAGATCTGACACATGTGCGAACCGCGCAAAATGGTCAAGTGCCAAAAAACGTGTAAAATTTGTCTTTATGAGGTTGGAAAAGAAGCGGATTTCCGATATATTGAGAGTGTATGAAACCGTTAACATTTTTATGGGAGGAATGCTATGAGCAGATTAACGATCATGACTGCCACACAGTCTCAGCGAGTCATCGAGGAGCTGTACAAAGATCTGGAGCGAAGGATCATTGCCAGCCCGCCGGGACTGTGCCCGGTCGATATGGCAAGTGCTTTTCTTAAGCTGTGCCACGCGCAGACTTGCGGCAAATGCGTGCCCTGCCGCGTAGGGCTCGCGCAGCTGCAGCTGCTGCTGGAAGACGTGCTGGAAGGAAGAGCCAGCCTGGATACCATCGATCTGATCGAGAAGACCGCGCAGAACATCTCATGGAGCGCCGACTGCGCCATCGGCTATGAAGCTGCCGAAATGGTGCTGAAGGGCGTGCGCGGCTTTCGTGATGATTATGAAGAGCATATCTTGCATGGACGCTGCACAGCCAGCCTGAATCAGCCGGTGCCCTGTGTGTCCATGTGTCCTGCCGGCGTGGATATCCCTGGCTATATCGCTTTGGTCAAGGAAGGCAGGAACGCTGATGCGGTGCGCCTGATCCGCAAAGACAATCCGTTTCCGACGGTATGCGCCTATATCTGTGAACACCCTTGTGAAGCGCGCTGCCGCCGCAGCATGCTGGATGATCCGGTCAACGTCCGCGGCATCAAGCGCTATGCCGTCGATCATGCCGGCTTTGTGCCCGCCGGCCGCTGCGCGCCGCCTACCGGCAAGCGCGTGGCCATCGTAGGCGGAGGTCCGGGCGGCCTGAGCGCCGCCTATTATCTGCAGCTGATGGGGCATCAGAGCGTCATTTATGAAAAACGCCGGCAGCTGGGCGGGATGCTGCGCTATGGGATCCCCAATTACCGCCTGCCGCGCAAACGGCTGGATGAAGAGATCGACGTCATCTTGTCCACCGGCGTGGAGGTGCATTTGAATACAGATATCGGCAAAGACATCACGCTGGCCCAGCTGGACCAGGATTTTGATGCGGTCTATCTTGCCATCGGCGCACAGACCGACAAGAAAGTGGGCATTCCTGGGGAGGAAGGCGAAAACGTCATCTCTGCCGTCACGATGCTCAGACAGATCGGCGATGAGATCATGCCGGATTTCGCGGGCAAGCGCGTGCTCGTCATCGGCGGCGGCAATGTGGCAATGGATGTCGCGCGAAGCAGTCTGCGCCTTGGGGCCAGCTACGTCGGCATCGCCTATCGCCGCCGGGCCGAGGATATGACCGCTCTGCCGGAAGAAGTGGAAGGCGCTCTTGCAGAGGGGTGCGAGCTGCTGCAGCTGCAAGCACCTAAGCGCATCGAGCTTGACGATCATGGCCGTGTGGCCGCGCTCTGGGTGCAGCCGCAGATCATCTCCGCATATCGCGGCGGACGCCCGGCGCCCAAAAAGGCCGATGAGCCTGAACGGCGCATTCCTTGTGATATCGTCGTGGTCGCCATCGGACAGGGCATCGAATCTCAGCATTTTGCGGAAGAAGGCGTGCCGATCCGCCATGGCGCGATCGATGCGCTGGATCATTCAGGCGTAGAGAACATGGCAGGCATCTTCGCCGGCGGCGACTGCGTCACGGGACCAGCCACGGTCATCCGCGCCATCGCGGCAGGCAAGGTCGCGGCCGCGAATATCGATGACTATCTCGGCTGTCATCATGTCATCGGCTGCGATGTGAAGATCCCGCCGGCGAACTATGCGGATCGTCCAAAATGTGGACGCATCCAGCTCAAGGAGCGGGAGACGAGCGAACGCGGCAAAGACTTCGAGCCGATCGAATTCGGCATGAGCGAAGAAGAGGCTCAGCAGGAATGCGGCAGATGCCTGCGCTGCGACCATTTCGGCTTCGGCGTATTCAAGGGAGGAAGGACGACAAAATGGTAATGATCACGATAGATAATCAGCGGATCGCGGTGGATGGCCGCTTGACCATCCTGGAGGCCGCCAAAACAGCACATATCGAAATTCCTCACCTTTGTTATCTCAAGGGCATCAATGACATCGGTGCCTGCCGTATCTGCGCGGTCGAGCTGGAAGGAAAAGACCGGCTGGTGACCGCATGCAATACGCTCGTGCAGGAAGGCATGGTCATCTATACCAATTCGCCAAAGGTGCGTCATGCCCGCCGCTGCAATGTGCAGCTGCTGCTTTCACAGCACGACTGCGAATGCGCCTATTGTTCGCGCAGCGGCAATTGCGAGCTGCAGAAAGTGAGCAATGAGCTGGGCATCACCGCTCTGCCTTATGAGAAAAAAGTTACCTATATCCCCTGGAATCAACAGTTTCCTCTTATCCGGGAAAGCAATAAATGCATCAAATGCATGCGCTGCATCCAGATCTGTGATAAAGTGCAGGATCTGCGCGTATGGGACGTGCAGAAGACCGGTTCCCGCACGACCGTAAATGTTTCGTTCAACCGCAGCATCGAGGAAGCGGAATGCAGCCTGTGCGGTCAGTGCATCACCCATTGTCCGGTCAACGCCTTGCATGTGCGGGAAGACAGCGAACGCGCGATCGACGCGTTCAGCGATCCTGATCGGATCACCATCGTGCAGATTGCACCGGCTGTTCGCGCGGCCTGGGGCGAATCGCTGGGCCTGCCGCGCGAAACGGCGACCGTCGGCAAGCTGGGCGACGCGCTGCGCCGGATGGGTGCTGATTATGTATTCGACACCGATCTGGGCGCTGATCTGACCGTTATAGAGGAAGCCAGTGAGTTTCTGGAGCGGATGCGCGCCGGCGCGCGCCTGCCGATGTTCACCTCCTGCTGCCCGGGCTGGGTGCGCTTCTTGAAATCCCAATACCCGGACATGGTCTCACAGCTGTCTACCTCTAAATCTCCGCATCAGATGTTCGGCACCTTGACCAAGACATGGCTGGCACAGCGGCTCGGTGTGGATCCTTCCCGGATCTTCAATATCTCGATCATGCCCTGTGTGGCCAAGAAACAGGAGATCGATATCCCGGCGATGAATGATTCCGGGTTCCGGGACGTGGATCTCGTGCTGACGACCAGGGAAGTCGTGCGCATGATCCGCTCAGAACACATCGATGTCAGCGTGCTGCAAGATCTGCCACTTGATGATCCGCTTGGCGAAGCCAGCGGCGCGGCCGTGATCTTCGGCGCCAGCGGCGGCGTGATGGAAGCCGCGCTGCGCACAGCGTACTATCTGGTCAATGGCAAGGATCCTGATCCAGATGCCTATCAGCAGATGCGCGGCATGGATGCCTGGAAAGCGTTCCACTTTGACTTAGGCAAGACTTCGGTCCGCTGCGCCAAGGTCAGCGGCCTAGGCAATACCAGAAAGCTGATCGAAGCGATGCGCCGTGGTGAGGCCGAATTTGATTTTGTGGAAGTCATGGCATGCCCGGGCGGCTGCAGCGGCGGCGGAGGCCAGCCGATCCACGAAGGCGAGGAACTGGCTGAAGAACGCGCCAGCGTGTTGTATCAGCTGGACCGCAAAGCACCGCTGCGCTTCTCTCATGAAAACCCAGCCATCCGCAAGCTATATGAAGACTTCCTGGGCAAGCCGTTGTCAGCGAAAGCAGAAGCACTGCTGCATACGGATCATGAGTCATGGCAGATGCCCGGACGCAAAAGCTGACAGAAAAGCGCTTGCTGGTGAAAGCAGGATGAGAGGGCCATGCTGTTCATCTGGCGCGTTCAGTGCTAATATCTTGTATGGGAGGTAATGAATATGGCATGTACAACGATATTGATCGGGAAGAAAGCGTCGTATGACGGATCATGCATGATCGCACGCAATGATGATTCCGGCGCCGGCAGCTTTACCCCGAAAAAGTTTGTGGTCGTCCATCCCGATGAACAGCCGCGGACATATACTTCGGTCATCTCGCATCTGACGATCGATCTTCCGGATGACCCCATGCGCTATACGGCTGTGCCTAATGCGGTGGAAGGAGAAGGCATATGGGGCGCCTGCGGCGTCAATGCCGCAAATGTCGGCATGAGCGCCACGGAAACGATCACTTCCAATCCGCGGGTGCTCGGCGCAGATCCCCTGGTGGTCTATGATGCACAAAGCGGCAAGCCTGGCGGGCTTGGGGAGGAAGACTTTGTCAGCCTGGTGCTTCCTTATATTCATAGCGCACGGGAAGGCGTCTTGCGTCTTGGTCATCTGCTGGAAACATATGGCACCTATGAGATGAACGGCATCGCTTTCTGCGATCACGATGAGATCTGGTGGATGGAAACGATCGGCGGTCATCATTGGATGGCACGCCGGGTCCCTGATGATGTCTATGTTGCCATGCCCAATCAGCTGGGCATCGACACCTTTGTCTTTGACGATCCCGCACATTATCTGTGCAGTGCGGATCTTCGCGCATTTGTGGAAACCAATCATCTGGATCTTTCGCTGGATGGCACATTCCGTCCCAGGCTGGCATTTGGATCCCATGATGACGCGGATCATGTATACAATACCCCGCGCGCCTGGTTCATCGAACGCACATGGGATCCGCACGCCGTGAAATGGGATGGCGCCGACGCAGACCATGCCCCGGAATCGGATGATATTCCCTGGTGCATGGTGCCAGAGCGCAAGCTCACGGTCGAGGATGTGAAATATGTGCTCTCATCGACATTCCAGGGCACACCGTATGATCCTTATCTGAGCTATGGCGACAGGTCGCTGGCCGGGAAATACCGCGCCATCGGCATCAACCGGACGAGCTTTCTGGGGCTGATCCAGATCCGCCCGCAAGACGATGTGCTGGAGTGGATCGCCTTTGCGTCCAATCCGTTCAATGTGCTGCTTCCGTTTTATGCCGATGTGGAAAAGACCCCGGCATATCTTGCCGACACGAATGCTGCGGTATCCACGGACAGCTTCTACTGGACGAGCCGGCTGATCGCGGCCATGGCCGATGCGAGCTATCGCGATTCCCGCAGCGTCATCGAACGTTATCAGGCGCATGTTGCGGCAAAGAGCCATGAGATCATCGCCCGCTATGACGCTTTGCTGGCAAAGCAGGACAATGAGGAAGAACGGCTGAAGCTGCGTGAGCAGGCCAATGAAGAGATCAGCGCGATGGCTCGCGAAGCCGCAGCGGATACGCTGGACAAGGTGTTGTTTGCACTCAGCTCTTGCATGAAGAATGCTTTCGCGCGCAGCGACGCATGAATGATACATACTATTGGTATGAAAAGTGTTGACGGCATCACGAAGGCATGTTACGATAAACATATCATAAGAATGTATGGAGGCGCATAGATGGCTAGGAACAAATATCCGGAAGTTACGGTAGAAAAGATCCTCGATGTGTCACAGCGGCTGTTTCTGGAAAAAGGATACGACGCGACGACCATCCAGGATATCGTGGATGATCTGGGCGGACTGACCAAAGGCGCGCTTTATCATCATTTCCGTTCGAAGGAAGAGATCATGGTGGCGCTTTCCCAGCGGATGTTTGCCCGTCATGACCCGTTTGCGGAAGTACAGGAACGCAAAGATCTCAATGGGCTGCAGAAGATGCGGCTGGCCGTGCGCTTGAATCAATCAGACGCCCAGCAAGTGGAACTGAACCGTCAGGCCATCCCTCTGATCAAAAACCCGCATGTGCTCTCACAGATGCTCGAGACCAACATCAAGGAGCTTTGCCCGCGCTGGCAGCGGCTGATCGAGGAAGGCATCGCGGATGGATCCATTCATACGGCGCATGCGCAGGAGCTTTCACAGCTGCTCGTGCTGCTTGACCTGTGGATGATCCCTTCGATCTTCCCGGGAGACAGCGCGGCCATCCGCCGCCGTCTTTCCTGCATGGCAAAGATGCTGGAAAGCCTGGGCCTGCCGCTGATCGATGAAGCGCTGACAGACACGATGGACCATCTGCCTTATTTTCAAGAAACGGATTAAAATTGCCGAAAGGCAATTTTAAAAAGGCTGATTACATACATTCGGTATGTATTTAAAGGAGGAATGACATGACTGCAGCGATCTTTACATCAAACCTGAAGAAAAGCTATGGCCAGAAGGAAGTGCTGAAAGGCATCACTCTGACAGTCGATCCTGGCACGATCTGCGCGCTGCTTGGCACCAATGGCGCCGGCAAGACGACGATGGTGCGCATCCTTACGACACAGATCGTTCCGGATGCGGGCCAGGCGGCCATCATGGGGCATGACGTGGTGCGTGACGCGGACCATATCCATCAGATCATCGGCCTGACCGGACAGTTTTCTGCTTTGGATGATGCCTTGAGCGGCAAGGAGAACATGTTCCTCATCGCTTCGCTCTGCCACATTCCCCGCGCATCAGAAAAGGCTGATGCATTGCTTGCGCGGATGGGCCTGGAGGAAGCAGGCTGTCATAGGGTCAAGACATATTCCGGCGGCATGAAACGCCGCCTGGACATCGCGATGAGCCTGATGAGCGATCCGCAGGTGCTTTTTCTGGATGAGCCGACGACCGGCTTGGATCCTGGCAGCCGCAGGCAAAGCTGGGAAGCGATCCGGCAGCTGAGCGCATCAGGGACGACTGTCTTCCTGACGACACAGTATCTGGAAGAAGCAGAGCTGCTCGCTGATCAGATCGCGGTCCTGCATGAAGGAAAGATCATCACCACAGGCACGCCGGAACAGCTGAAAGGCCGGTTTTCCCACGAGAAGCTGCGCTTTCACTTTGCCCATGCCCGCTTTGTGCGGCAGGCAGCCGCGATCCTGGCTGACTTTCGTCCGCACAGTGATGCGCAGACATTGGAACTGCGCGTACAGCGTGCGGAGACGATGACGTTGCTCACGCATGTGCTGACTCGGCTGCACCAGGCGCATATCATGCCGGTTCGCTTTGAGCAAGCGCGGCCCAGCCTGGAAGACGCGTTTCTTCAGATGATCGAAAAGGAGCGTGAAGCACATGAGAGATGAATGGAAAGATACGATGATCCTGACATGGCGGTGCTGCCTGCTTTCACTCAGGAATCCCGATACACTGCTCACGAGCGTCATGCTGCCGGGGCTCATGATGGCCTTGTTCGTCTTCCTGTTTGGCACCTTGATCCAGATCGGGGATATGGCCTATGTGGATTACATCGTGCCCGGCGTGCTTTTGCAATGTGTCGGACAATGCGCTTCCACGACATCTGTCATGATCTGCCGCGAAGTGCGTACAGGCATGGCAGGACGATTGTGCATCTTGCCGATCCGCCGCTCTTCTTATCTTCACGGGCATGTGCTGGAAGCGCTGACCCGCAATCTGATCACTTCTTTGATCGTGCTGATCGTCGCTGTCATCTTGGGGTTTTGCCCGGCTTTTGATCCAGGCGGATGGCTGCTGGCCCTTGTCCTGCTTATCTGCGTGATCCTCGTCTTTTCCTGGCTGGCAATCATCGTCGGCCTGTTGGCCAGAAGCGAGGAGGGGGCCAGCGCCCTTATCTGAGCTCTGGCTTTGTCCCCGCCGCAGCTATGCCCGGGCCGCTTGCGTTCTTTGCGCAGGTTCAGCCGCTGACACCGATCACAGAAGTGATTCGCGGCGCCCTGCTCGGCCTGCCAGCGGATCCACGCATGATCATGCTTGCATTTGGCTGGTGCGCGCTGCTGTTCATCGGGTTTCGGCTGTGGGGGAACAGGCTGCTGCGTCGTGCGCTCAGCACGCAGTAATCAAGGCCTGGTGGTATACGATGGCGCCGGCCGTTCGTTCTTTTCTGGCTCAGCATGACTTTGCGGGCAAGACGGTGGTGCCGTTCATGATCAACGGCGGCAGCCGCATGGAGACGAAACAAAGCGAAGTGGATCGCTGGATCGACGTGGTGAAAGCGCTGGCGGCATGACGCAAGTGAGAGCTGTTCCTGGCAGCTCTTTTTTTGCTTAAATGTAAGCTACGGCTAACAAAAGATTGTTGACGGCTAACTTAAGTTAGACTATGATAACTGAGTAAAAAGACAGTAGCGATGCTATTGGCCTTTGTCTGGAAGAAAAGGGATGAAAGATGATGCCATTGACACTAGCGGACATTGGAACAGAAAACACCATTCGCAGAGTCGGGGGAAACGAAGAGACAAGACGGTTTGTGACCGGTACGCCGATCACCGTGCTTTCCTCGATCGGAGGCAACGTGATCGTGAACGTGAAAGATTCGCGCGTGGCCATCAATGAAGATATGGCCAGACATATCATGATCTGAACAGATCACGGTTTCATTCTCAGGAAAGGAGATACAGCGATGACATTAGGTGAAGCAAAAGTAGGCAGCACCGTCGTGGTGACCAAGATCGACGGAGATGGTGCTTACAAACGGCGCATCATGGACATGGGGATCACCAAGGGGACGGAGCTTTATATCAGAAAAGTGGCTCCGCTGGGCGATCCGGTCGAGATCACGGTCAGAGGATATGAGCTCTCCGTGCGAAAAGAAGATGCAAAATGCGTACAAGTCAAATGACCATGAGGAGGGGTGGAAATGACGATCAGAATTGCGCTTGCCGGTAACCCGAACTGCGGCAAGACCACGATGTTCAACAACCTGACCGGTGCTAATCAGTATGTCGGCAACTGGCCGGGCGTTACCGTGGAGAAAAAAGAAGGAAAACTGAAAGGGAAGAAAGATGTGATCATCACCGACCTTCCCGGAATTTACTCGCTTTCGCCGTATACGCTGGAGGAGGTCGTCAGCCGCGATTACATCTTGAATGAACATCCGGATGTGATCGTGAACCTGGTTGACGCGACCAACATCGAGCGAAACCTGTATCTGACGACACAGCTGATCGAGACCGGCGTGCCGGTCGTGATCGCCTTGAACATGGCAGATCTGCTGGAAAAACGTGAGATCAAGATCGACACTGAGCGGCTGTCCATGGTGCTTGGCTGCCCGATCATCGAGACATCGGCGCTGAAAGGCGATGGCCTGAACAAGCTGATGGAGGAAGCGATCCGCACTGCCAACACAAAGGAAGTGGAATTGCCCGCTGATATATTTTCCGCTGATTTAGAGAAAGCGAT
>ERZ827512.3790-NODE-3790-length-10161-cov-2.983772_pt1 | contig 10161 bp, 9 predicted proteins | sample MGYA00519916_ERZ827512 | MGnify/ENA primary metagenome ERZ827512 (study PRJEB31778, sample SAMEA3449335) | human gut metagenome | biome: human gut; feature: human-associated habitat; material: faeces | place: United Kingdom | collected 2010/2012 ... | reverse complement strand
CCGCACGTGTCAGCGAAAAAACGTAAATGCGGCGTAAACGCCGCAAAAATAAAACCTGGGGTTTATCGACAGACTGAAGTGCGGAAAATCCGCACTTTTTGTTTTTTTATATTATTGAGCAAACTGCTTATACAGCTCTATCTGACCGTGAAACGCCGGCCAACGCGAGGAATTTTTAAGGGTAACCGCTATATAGCGGTTTTTTGTTGTGTTATTGCTTCCGAACGAGGCTATACAATATCCCGATTCGTTCACAAAACCGGTTTTGCCGCCCTCAATGGTTGCGGTTTCAGGCTCTGTGCCGTACATATAATTAAAAAGCGTTGCGGACATCTGTATACCTTCGGGGTGCTGCTCGGTAGGAGACGAGGTATATTGATAGGTTGAAAGAATTTTTTTGCAAAGCGGGTTTTCAATTGCCGTTTCAAGAATTATCGCCATATCGTAAGCGCTTGTATAATGCTCCTTATCAAAAAGCCCCGTAACATTTGTAAAATGCGTATCCTTTAAGCCCAAAGCCTTTGCCTTATCGTTCATAAGCTTTACAAAGCCCTCTTCGCTGCCGCCGAGCTTTATTGCAAGCCCGATTGCCGCATCTGCGCCCGACGGCAGGATAGTGCCGTATAAAAGGTCGGTCATATTTATTTTTTCACCGTTTGTAAAGCCGGCAACCGTAGCCTCGGCAATATAAAGCTTATCGGTAATATCAAGTGTCATGGTAAAGGTATCTTCGTAATTTTTTATGTTTTCAGTCGCAACAAGCAGAGTCATAATTTTGGTGGTTGAAGCAGGGTACAGCCGTTCGTGCGGCGCTCTTGAAGCAACTATATTATGCTTATCAAGATTAACAATCACAGCGCCTGCCGCGTCATTTGTATCGGGAAATGCGGCTGTGCTTTCGGTTTCGGCGTAGGATATTTTGGGTGTTTGAGGTTCTTTTTTGGGCGCGCTGTATTTGACGCCCTGATTTTCGGCATTTTGGGGTATGGCTTTTTTAGCGGCGTTTTTGTGTACCGACACGCTTATTAAAGCGATTAACCCCGCAAGCAAAACCGCCGTTATAATTAAAAACGGTTTTTTAATGCGTATTACCTTATAAACCCTACGGCTTTTTTGAGCCGTTTTTTCTTTTAAGGGCTTAATATGCGCTCTTTCATTCGATATTCGGTTTTCGAGCGATTTAAAATAATCGCTGTAATTTTTTTCGTCGTTATTATACGCCATCAAAACTGCTCCGTTAAAAAAGTGTTAAAACCCTCTGCCGGCACCGCCTCCGCCGAATGAACCGCCTCCGCCGGAAAATCCTCCTCCGCCGAACGAACCGCCGCTGTGACCGCCGAAGCCTCCGCCTGAAAATCCGCCGAAGCCCCCGCCGCCGTGCGGGGGACCGCCGAACCAAAAGAAACGCCTGTGTCTGCGGCCGAATATCAATAAATAAAAGAAAACAAGCGCTAGAAGCAATATCCACGAAACCGCAACCTTGGCGGTATAAGGGTCTACCTCTGTTTCCGAATCCTCTATCGGGGTATATCCCTCCTCAGGTTCTTCGCCGTATTCAATATATACCTCGTTAATTACGGCGCGCGAAATTTCAAGCAATCCCTTTGAAAAGTTGTTTTCCTTAAGATAGCTTAAGCCGTAATCGTCTATAATTCTGCCTGTTTTGCTGTCGGGCAGCGCGCCCTCAAGACCGCCGCCTACGGCTATATAAATTTGCCTTTCTGCCGTTGAAAGCAAAATCACAACGCCGTTATCATTGTCCTTTTTACCTACGCCCCACTGTCTTCCGAGGTTGAGCGCATAATCGGCAGGCTCTTCGCCGTTAAGCGATTTTACGGTAACCGTTACCACCTGAGCGGTTGTTTTGTCGTTAAGCGCCGCCGCGCGCGAAAAAATCTCGTCCGCCTTATCTATAACATCGGCAAAATCGTTTACAAAAAAACGCGATGTCGGCTCGGAATATTTATTTGCGGCAAAAACCGAAAGGGTGAATACTGCAGCGGTCAATAAAACCGCTGCCGCGTGTTTAAGAATTTTTTTCATAAAAATTTTGATCAGCTAAAGCTTACCTGCGGTACGCTTTCCGTTCCTGCCTGCGCCTCAAAGTAGGTAACCTTTTCAAAACCGAAAATACCAGCTATAATGTTTTTGGGGAACTTTTTAACCGAAACATTGTATTCCTTTGCGGCGGAGTTATAGTCCTTGCGAGCCTGCGCTATTCTGTTTTCGGTGCCTGCAAGCTCATCTTGAAGAGCAGTGTAGGATTTATCCGCCTTAAGCTCAGGGTATGCCTCGGTAATGGCGTTTACCCAAACCGAAATAGCGCCGTCAAGCTTATTTGCGGCCTCGGCCTGCTCTTCTGCGGTTTTAGCGCCCGATACTGCCGAGCGTGCTTCTGTAACGGCGGTATAGGTGCTTTTTTCATAATCGGAATAGCCCTTAACCGTAGCAACAAAGTTGGGAATAAGATCCGCTCTTCTTTGCAGCTGTGTTGAAATTGTTGCCTGTGCGTTATCTACCTGCTCGCGCTGTTCGACAAGACCGTTGTACGAGCCTGCAACACCGCCTATTATCAAGCCGATTACCGCAAGAACCGCCAAAAGTATTATTATGCCTTTTTTCTTCATAACAGTCACCTTAGCCTTTTTCAGAAATATAAAACCATTATAATATATAACAAATCAAATTTCCACTAAAATTTGATTTGTACTAAATTTTTAAATATTTTGAAATTGCCTTTGCCGCCGGAAAAGCAACCGCAAAGCCGCATATTATTTCCACCAAGCCGTTAATACCCACGAAAAGTAAAATAAACATAATCGGGTTTACGGCGCCCATTGCGCTTACAAAGCCCTGTATATAATCGGTTCTGTAAAAAAACAAAACAAGCGATGACATAAAGAAAACAGTATTTAAAAGAGGGGCTGCAAGCGAAGCCGTAAGCAGTGCGGGAATATTGCTTTTGCAGCCGGCTTTAAGCGCTTTGTAAATTAAGCCCGCCAAAAGACCTGCAAGAATTCTTGTGGGTACGCACACAATAAATGTGAAAACGGGATTTATAGCTAAAAGTGCCGCGCCGAAGTGGCTGTAGCCTAAGCATTGCAAAAAAGATACCGCGCCGAATACCGCGCCCAAAACGGCGCCGCCCGAAGGACCGTAAAGTATTGCGCCGATTGCCACCGGTATCATTGTGAACGTGATCTCAAGCCCTAACGTTTTAAGCGGCACAAACGCCACTATTGCCGTTATTGCGGCAAGGACCGACAGAACCGTAAGCTTTTGAATTTTTTTTCTGTTTGACATAAAATTACCTCCGATACTCTCCGTTAGACGGTAGAGTTCATAATATTTTATATATAATCAGCGTAAGCTGTTGTTTTGGCTATTCTTCGTCTTCCTTATCGTCAAAAAGCTCCGAGTCTATTTTAAATCCGCCAGAAAAGCCGTTTTCCATATGCGGAATTTCAATTTCGGCGTCATCGCTTAATATGCTTTCCTTTGCACCGTCCTCAAAGCGTTCAGCCAAAAGTCTGCGCGCGTCCTCGCGGTCCTCAAGGCGCCATTTTGCTATCAGCATATCGCCTTCGGGATAGCAGGTGTCCGACGGGTGATTTTTGGAATAAAGCGTAAATATTAAAATGTAAATAAGCAATAAAACACACGCTCCGCCCGTTATCATAAGCCCGTTTACAAGCCCCGGCGTTTTATATTCAAAGCGTATTTCACTGGTTCCCTTATCCACCTTAACCGCCATAAAGCCTGCGTTTACCTTTTCAATTTCGGCAGGCTCGCCGTTAACGTAAGCGCTCCAGCCCTCGTCGTACGGAACCGAGAAGAAAACAAGATTTGACTTATCGCGGGTAACCCTTGCGGTAAATCCGTGATTATCGGTTTTAAAGGATAAAGCCGCCGTTTCTCTGCGTTTTTCGCAGTCGTATTCCATAGCCTCGTCCGTAAGGGAAAGGGTAGTGCCTTCGTCGTAATCGTAGGGCGGGGTATCGGTAGCTTCGATATTTTCAAGTATATCGGAATATTTTTTAATCTGCTTATCGTCAAGCAATATTGCCTTAAGCATAAGCTGGGCGCGGTTGGATTTTGAATATGAATCGCAAAAATCATAGCTCATATAATAGTCGTAAGAAAAACCGTAGGGGATATAATTTTTGTTTTCATATATATAGTATCCGCCGCTTGTTTTTACGTATTCATAATTCGGCATACGCGGCTCGTCGTCCTCGTCAAGAAAGCTTTCGCCGTTTTTGCGGTTTAAAAGGTACTTGACCGATAAAAGCGGACGTATTGCCGCCTGCTTTACTTCGGGTCTGCTGCCTACGCTGCGCTCAACGCCGATATAATCGTAAAATTCAAAAATCGAAGCGGGAACCACCGAATGGAAGGCGTTGATTCCGGGATAACCCAAATACATAGAGGTGTTATCCACACCGTCGTAAACGTCTATGCGGTATCCGTCGCTTTTTTCAAGATCCACGCTGCCCTCTATAAGCTGGTCTATCATAACCTCTTTAATTTCGTAAGAGTGCGATCTGCCGCAGGCAATAAAGAAATTGCCGTAAACCGCCGCTATAATGCAAACGCAGGCAACAGCGCCCCTGTAAAAGCCCTGACGGTCGCTTTTAAGTGTCTTAAGCAGCATACCGAGTATTATAAGGCTTACTATTGCGATCGCGCAGGTTACCCAATAGCGGAAAACATACATACCGTCCTCGCTTTGGGAGTAAAGCCCGAAAATAATATTATCCTTTGAATCCTTTTGCGGGAAAAGACCTATTGTAAGGGTTATTGCAGCGGTAATTCCGAATACCCATTTATATGCCGAGGACCAGTTTACGCTGTCGTCCTCCGTAAGCGAAACGGTGGCAAGGCACATCATAAGTATGGGCATATAAAACCATCTTGCGTAATAAGCGGTGTTAAATGCGTAAAACGCGCTGTTTAAAATCGGTACAAGCGCCATAAATATGCAAATGCCGATTACGCGTTTAAGCCAGCTGCCCTTGCGGTTTGAAAACCACGCGAACACGCCGACCATACTGAATAACGGCAGCCATCCGCCGAGCGAGGACCACTTAACGTCCGCTCCCGGAAAGAATACGGGCCGCGCGGGAATATCAGGCGGAAAGAAGAAGCATTCGAAAATATTGCCGTATATCTGCTCCTTGCCGTACATAATGGCGTTCCAACCGAGCAGTATGCTTGAAATACGCTCGTTTCCGAGTATGGCAAGCACGCTGGGAAGAAGTAAAAACGCGGCAAGCGCAACGCCGAGCACCGCCTCGAACGCAAGGGCGATAAAACGCGAAAAACGGGGCCTTATTGCGCCCGAAAACAGCCGTACAAAGAAGTATATAACCATGAAAACAACCATTCCGAAGAAGAAAAAGTAATTGCTTACGGCGCACAGGGCAACCGTAAGGGCAAATACAAAGCGGCGGTTTTCTGTTATAAGAAGCTCAAGCGATAAAAGAAGCAGCGGAAAAAAAATTATCGCCTCGTGAAAGTGGTTAAAAAATATGTTGTAAACCGAAAAGCCCGAAAAGGCGTAAAGCAGACCGCCCAGCCTTGCCGCAGACGAGGTGCGTGTGAAGCGGCGGATATAGCAGTATGAAGTTAGCGCCGCGCAGGCGAATTTTAAAATAAGCAGCGGTCCCATAAGGTAGGGAACCATAAAGTTTGGAAAAGGAATCGTAAGCCAGAAAAACGGACTGCCGAGCAAATAAAAGCTGTAAGAGCCTATAAAGTTTGCGCCGAGATCGGTAGTCCAGCTCCAGAAAATATTTCCCTCCTTTACCGCTTTATGGCATTGCTGATAAAACGGTATTTGCTGAACGTTAAAATCGCCGTAAAAGGTAAAATACCCTTCGCCGAGTATCATATACGGCACAAAAAGCGCCGCTGCGGTAACAAGTGCAATTATAAAAGTCGAAAAGTATTTTTCTTTTTGGGGCCTTAGTGCAGTCAGCTTTGAAGAAGAAAATCCCATTAAAATACGTCCTTTTTAAAATTAGTTATTGATATTATAACATTAAATGATATAATATTCAACAAAGGACGTGAATTATTTTGCAAAATCATTTTTATGCTGTGCTGTCCCGTATGAAAAATATTTCCCGCGGGGGGTTTAGGCGCAATCCCCGCCGTGAAAATTTAAGTGAGCATTCGCTTGAAACGGCTTTTATCGCACACGCGCTCTGCATTATAGGAAACGAGCGTCTGGGCGGCGATTACGATGCATGCTTTGCGGCGACCGCGGCAATGTTTCACGATACTACCGAGATAATAACGGGCGATATGCCTACGCCCATAAAGTATTACAACAGTGAAATTAAAACCGCATATAAGCAAATTGAGGCGGCAGCAGGCAAAACTCTTACCGATATGCTGCCTGATGATTTTAAGAAAGATTTTGAAAAAATATATTCGCCCGATGAAAACACCGCACGGATCATTAAAGCGGCGGACAAGCTTTCGGCGCTGATAAAGTGCATAGAGGAGCTTAATACCGGCAATCTTGAATTTTTTGACGCAGAAAAAACCGTAAGAAGGGCGGTAGAGGATATGCACTGCCCCGAAGCGGACATTTTTTTAAAGGAATTTATACCGAGCTTTTCGCTCTCGCTTGACAAACAAAAGGAGAAAACCGAAAATGACTGATCAAAAGGCAATGGCTTACGTTAATATGTACGGGGTTTTGGGCGCGCTTGAGAACCTGTGCGGGCTTGACGCTAAGGCAAAGGAAATTTTAAAGGAAATAAAAAAGCCCGTGGCGCTGTGCTTTGACGTTAAGGAAGGGCCCTGCCGCACGTTTCACTTTGATAACGCGGGCTGTAGGATTACCGAGGGCAGCGGCGGCGCAGACTGCAAAATGAATTTTTCATCACCAGAAAGGTTTAACCTTTTAATAAACGAAAGCAAGCCGGGCGTTCCCGTAAAGGGCGCCGTAAAGCTGCTTAAATTTTTAACGGGACCCTTTACTAAGCTTACCGCAAGGCTTGAAGAGGTGCTGAGGCCCGATGAAAAAGCGCTTGCCGATCCCGCTTTTTTTGAAGAAAACACACTGCTTACAATGTACGTTATAGCAGGCGCGGTTTCAGCGCTTGCAAATACCGACACGATTGCAAGAATATCCGCCGAAAACACGCCAGACGGCGACGTTTACCTTGGCATTAAGGATAAGGCGGCGGTTACCGTAAGCGTTAAGGACCATCATTTTACAACAATAAAGTCTGCGCCCGAAAACCCGCGCGCTTTAATGGAGTTTGCAAGTATAGAGCTTGCAAACGGGCTGTTTGCCGGTAAGGTTTCCACAATAAACGAAATGTGCAAGGGAAATATACGCTTGGCAGGCGTGCTTTCAATGGTAGATAACATAAACCGTATACTTGACCGCGTTTCGGTATACTTAGCTTGAGAGGGGATTTAAAATGAGTAAATATCCTGAATATTCACATAAAAAAAGCCGCGAGTGGTTTGATCGTGCGCTTAATGTTATTCCGTCCGGTATATACGGTCATTTAGGACCGTCCGAAGGACTTTTCCTGCCGCTTGAAAAGTGGCCGCTTATAAGCTCTAAGGCAGAGGGTACATATTTTTGGGATATGGATGGCAACCGTTACATAGACCTTATGTGCGCTTACGGACCGAATGTTTTGGGCTATAACGACCCCGACGTTGACGCCGCCGCAATAAAACAGCTTAAGGACGGCAACTGCACTACCGCGCCTTCATACAAAATGGTTGAATGTGCAGAGCTGCTTGTAAACACGGTGGAAACGGCGGATTGGGCGTATTTTATGAAAAACGGAACCGACGCCACCACCTTTGCAATGCTTTGCGCCCGTGCCTTTACCAAAAAGAAAAAAATAATTTTCTTTAAGGGCTATTATCACGGGAACGACCCGTGGGCTATGAAAGCCGATTACCCCGGCATACTGCCCGAAGACGTTGCAAACAACGTTATAGTGCCGTGGTTTGATACGGAAGCGCTTGAAAGGGTATGGGAGGAAACCGGCGGCGATGTTGCCGCGCTTATAGCCCAGCCGTACGATCACGGTAATTTTTACGATAACGTTTGCGCCACAAAGGAAAAATGGCAGCAGGTAAGAAAATTCTGCGACGAGCACGGCATAGTGCTTATTATGGACGACGTGCGCGCGGGCTTCAGGTTGGATATTAAGGGCAGCGATCATTATTACGGAATAAAGGCGGATATTATTTGCTTTTGCAAGGCGCTTGCAAACGGCTACAATATGTCGGCCGCGTGCGGCAGGGAGTTTTTAAAGGCGGCGGCTTCATCGCTTTCGTTTACCGGCTCTTATTGGATGAGCGCCGTGCCGTTTGCCGCGGCTATTGCCTGCATTAACAAAATGATAAGCCTTGATACGCCGCGTCTTTTTAAAGAAAAGGGTGAAAAATTAACCTCTGCCTTTAAAGCGGCTGCAAAGGAAAACGGCTTTGATCTTGTGATATCGGGCGAGCCTGCGCTTTTCTATATGCGTATTGCAAACGATAACAGCCTTATGCTCCATCAGGAATGGGTTGCCGAGTGCGTTTCGCGCGGGTTGTTTATAGCCTCGCACCACAACCACTTTATAAACGCCGCGCTGTCGGACGAGGATATAGCCCTTGCGGCGGATATAGCCTACGACGCGTTTTCGGTTGTTGCAAAGCGCCACCCCGATAAGCTTATAAAGTAAGGCTTGTAACAAGACTTATTTTGTGCTATAATTATATGAATACTTTTGAAGGACGGAACGGATATGAGTGATAAAAAAAGAGTATTAAGCTTAATACAGCCGAGCGGGCTTTTAACCCTTGGAAATTATTTGGGTGCGCTTAAAAACTGGCCCTTGCTGCAAGAGGAATATGATTGCTTTTACGCTGTTGCCGATCTTCATGCAATAACCGTAAGGCAGGAGCCGGCCAAGCTTCGCAGTCAGATATATTCTACTTACGCAATACTTTTGGCAATCGGTATCGATCCCGAAAAAAGCACCCTTTTTATACAGTCGCACGTTCCGGAGCATACCGCGCTTTCGTGGCTTCTTTCCTGTTATACGCAGTTCGGCGAGATGTCGCGTATGACTCAGTTTAAGGATAAGAGCCAAAAGCACCCCGATAATATCAACGTAGGTCTTTTTTCTTACCCGGTGCTTATGGCGGCGGATATACTGCTTTATCAGGCGGATCTTGTGCCGGTGGGAGCGGACCAAAAGCAGCATATTGAAATTACAAGGGATATCGGCAGCCGCTTTAACAATATTTACGGCGATGTGTTCACCTTGCCGGAGGGCTTTATTCCCAAAGCCGCCGCGCGTATCAAATCGCTTCAGGACCCGACTAAAAAAATGTCCAAATCAGACGATAACGTTAATTCATGGATCGCCATACTTGACAGCAGGGACGATATAATCCGTAAATTCAAGCGCGCCGTTACCGATTCGGATTCGCGCGTTATAATGTCCGAAGATAAGCCCGGCGTATCCAATCTTATAACAATATATTCCGCTGTTACCGGCAAAACCGTTGCCGAGATCGAGCGCGAGTTCGAAGGCCGCGGCTACGGCGAATTTAAGCTTGCGGTAGGCGAGGCAGTGGCCGACGAATTAGCCCCGATAAAGCAAAAGCACGACGAGATAATTAAGGACAAGGGCGAGCTTGAACGCCTTTATAAGGCGGGCGCGCAAAAGGCTGAATATACCGCGCGCAGAACCTATCTTAAAGCTATGAAAAAGGTCGGCTTCGTTTTATGACTGGACCGCTTATCGGTAATGAAAGAATAAACGAGTCGGTTTTATGCGCAATTAAAGAAAACCGTCTGCCGCACGCCGTGATAATCGAGGGTGAAAAGGGAACGGGCAGGCATACGCTTGCCGGCTTTTTAACAAGAGCGTTTTTATGCTTCGGCGAAGAAAAACCCTGCGGCGCGTGCGAAAGCTGCCGCTTGGCGGGGGCAGGCAGTCACCCCGATATATATATTGCGGCGCCTGAGGACGGCAAGAAGAATATTACCGTGGCTCAGATACGCAGTTTGAGGAACGAGGCGTATGTAAAACCGCATATAGCAAACGGCAGGGCTTTTATAATAGATATGGCGGACACTATGAACGAGCAATCGCAGAACGCGCTTTTAAAGGTGCTTGA
>ERZ827512.3784-NODE-3784-length-10183-cov-6.008689_pt1 | contig 10183 bp, 7 predicted proteins | sample MGYA00519916_ERZ827512 | MGnify/ENA primary metagenome ERZ827512 (study PRJEB31778, sample SAMEA3449335) | human gut metagenome | biome: human gut; feature: human-associated habitat; material: faeces | place: United Kingdom | collected 2010/2012 ... | reverse complement strand
CGATCATCAGGTCATGCCGGTTCGGTCTCGGCGTCACATTTTCATAAATGTTCACTGTATGGACGCCTTCGATCTGCTTCGTCCGATCGAAGATTTCCCGGATATCCGCAAGCATCTCTCTGCTCGCCTCGCTTTCCCTGGCCCATACATTTTCTTTAAACTTTACAATGATCAGGTGCTTCATATCAATTTCCCCTTCCTTGGAATGTTTTCTTATAAATTGTACCATAATATCCTTTTCTATAGGAAATATTCTTTCACTATTTTTTCCACCTGATCAATTGACAAGGGATTCTCTTTTGTCTCATATGTCAGAATCAGATTTATCCCTGGTATAATTCCGTTTTCGCAATACAATTTTATTTTTTGGCAAGCTCTGTTTATATACTCCGGCTGATCCATCAATCCAAAATGTTCCCAATAATATACCTGTCCCGTTTTAGGGTGCCTGGTTGTAAAATCCGGATACAAAAAAGTGTTCTCGAGGACGAGTTTATCTTCATATCGAAAGGGAATTCCATTTGTGTACAAGACCTTATCTATAATAGCCTCTGACTTCGAACGCAGAAATTTTCCCTGTGTTCCTTTTACAACCAGGTTCTCAGGATGACTGCCATTTTTCTCATATTTTTCATTCATCCAATTCTCTAGCTCTTTTTTAACAGAATGTCTTCGTCCTCCTAAAAGCCGTTCATATTCCTCATTGTCCAACATTTTTTCCAACATATCTTTCTTACAATCCGCCTTCTGCATATACATCTGGCATGCCTGCAACTCTCTTTGTAATTCTTCCTTACGCAACTGGTAATATTTTTTTAATGTTAATTTCTTAGCAAGTTCAATTTCTTTCTTCGGCAAATATATCGTGGTATTCTGATTATGAAAATACCACTTATAGTTCTTATTATTCTTTGCTACAATAAGTTCTCCCGCAGGCATTTCCTTTTCCACAGCTTCTATATGACTTAATTCTTCCTTGATGTACTTTACACGATTTTGTATCTCCCAATAATTCGCAAACATATGATTCTCCCTTCTATTGTTGTATTGCATATACCCATATTTTCTAAGAAGCGATGGTATTTCAGTTTCTTCCTGCCTCTCATACCCACGCTTTTCAAATGCCATGGGTATCATGCCTTCTTCCTGTCTCTCATACCCACACTTTTCAAGCACCGTGGGTATCATGCCTTCTTCCTGTCTCTCATACCCACACTTTTCATGCTCCATGGGTATCACGTCTTCTTCCTGCCTCTCATACCCACGCTTTTCGTGCTCCATGGGTATCACGTCTTCTTCCTGCCTCTCATACCCACGCTTTTCAAGCACCGTGGGTATCATGCCTTCTTCCCGTCTCTCATACCCACGCTTTTCAAATGCCGTGGGTATCATGCCTTCTTCCTGTCTCTCATACCCACACTTTTCAAATGCCGTGGGTATCACGTCTTATTTCCGCCTCAGGTACCCACGCAGGCGATTCCCATGAGAATCGACAGTCACTGTCAGGGCTCCGTAGTCCATGGTGCCATACCAGGGCACCCGGGCGTCCTCTAATCGCTGCAACGTCTCGGCATGAGGATGACCATAGGAATTGTTGCGACCACAGGATATGATCGCGGTGGCAGGACTGGCGGTGGTAAGGAACTCGGTGCCGGTGGAATAGCCGGAGCCATGATGAGCTACCTTCAGTATATCTACCCTGAACTTCCTCTGTCCGCGCTGTTCCTGCAATCTCCTGGTTAACTGTAGCGACTGCGATTCCTGTAGCGACTGCGATTCCTGTAGCGACCGGGATTCTTGCAGCGACCGGGATTCCTGCAGCGACCGGGATTCCTGCAACGACTGCGATTCCTGCAACGCCTGCAATTTCTGCGTCAATTGCCGTTCCCCTTCTCCTTCCACATCCCCGGTCAGAAGAATGCTGATCTTCCCAATGGCAGATGCCCCACTTGCGTCATTGGCTTTCCTGTCGTCTATTGCTTCCTGCTTCATCTTCTTCGCAAATACCTCCACATAAAAGCATTCCGAATAGGCGTTGGCATCTGCAAGGGTCGTATTCTCCTCTGGGTGCAGACACAACAACCTAAGTTGACTGTCTCTGATCTCATCGCCGCATTTTATGTAGCTTACCGGTATCCCGGCATCCTCCGCCGCAGCCAGCAGCTGCTCAAAGGTTTCCCTGCGCTCCGACTCTCGGATCGCTGGTAGGAACAACTGCTCCGCAGTAATCCCCCATTCCTCACCATTCTCCATCAATTCCAATACTCCATTCATATGGTCTTCATCAGGGTGGGAAACAAATACACCGCGAAGAGATGAGATGCCACGGCTCTTGAGATAAGGCTTCAGCACATATTCCCCGATGTTCTTCCGGCTGGTGCTGCCACAGTCGAACAGATAGGCTCCCTGCCCGGTCTCCACCACGATGCCGTCGCCCTGCCCCACGTCCAGGAAAGTCACGCGACTCCCACAATCAAAATTTCCTGTGAGCAAACCAATCAATAATCCTAGGATCATCACAGCTGCGATCAGGTGCGGGACTCTGTTCCTATGCATCATCTCTCCCTTACAATCCCTTTTTCTATTCCTGATGCTTTCATCCGCTCCTCTCGTTATAAGACACCATGGGGTTCTCGCAGAATGCAGCCTGTCTCCCGGAACATTTTCCTCCCCATACGTTCCCCGTTTCTTCCATGCTTCCACATATTTTCTGCCGAAGACCAGCAGAAATATCCCGGCATAATAACATGCAATCTGCCATCTCTCAGGCTGCCCCACACACCATACCGCTCCCGGCAGTTCTCCGAATCTTTCACAGATCCACTCATACCACAACAGGATCAGACAATCCACCGTCCCCACAATACCAAGTCCCGGAATCAGCGATAGGATTCCTCCCGCCACTACCGCACTCATAAATGGCAGCACCAACAGATTCAACAGCACCGAATAGACTGGGATCTCATAGAAAAACCATAACTGTACGGGCAATGTAAACAGGATGACTCCCACACTGGCAGCAAAGCCTCCTTTGACCGCAGACACCATACGGCGAATTTCTTCATACGCCACCTTGCGCCAGCCTTCCCGGTACTTGTTTCTCTCATAGGCGGAATCACCCAGAATATCTGCCACGGTACGAAGCCATGTCGATATCCCTTTGACTTCTGACTCCGCATCTGCATCCCTTTCCCAACAACCCCTGGAAAACACCGGCGTCAGAATGCAGATCCCCAGCACCGCTCCGAAGGACATTAAAAAGCTCACATCAAAAAGTCGCTCCGGTTCCTGTAAGACGAGCAATAGTGCCATCAGTCCCAGCCCTGTCAACATGTCATAAGTCCTGCCCACAAATATCCCGAGCATCTGCAACAGATACATTCCGATGGCACGGCTGGCAGACACACTCATGCCCACCATCACACCATATATAAAAAGCAGCATTGCACCACCCACTGCTGCCGCCCTGACAGGTAACCCCAGTCTCTTAAGCAACCGGTATACCCCCATTCCAAGCAGAGTAATATGTAATCCCGAAATACTTAAGATATGGGCAATTCCGTTTTTCTGATACAGCGCCTTTACCTCCGCGTCCAGTTCCTCCTTCTCCCCAAGCAGCAATGTCTGCATAACGGAGGCTTCTTTCGCAGGAAAAACTTCTGCAAGCCTGTCATGCAACACCTGCCGGAATCCATACAGTTTTTCCCGCAAAAAGCTGTACTTCTCCCCTGCGGCCAGAATCTGTGCCTTCCGTACTCTGCCACCAATACCCTTGGCCGCATAGTATGCCTGCGCATCAAATTCTCCCGGATTGGTCGCGGTCGAAAACAAAGCAAAAGTCCCTTCCAGAACGATCTGTTGCCCGATCTTAAGGGTTTTCTCTTCTTCGGTTACAGCACCTGCAGTGATCATTGCCGTTTTCATATTTTCCAGTTCACATTGTAATTTTCCAGAATAGGAATATTCTTGATCGTTTTGAATAATAGAAATTGATTTTAGAATAATTTCTTCAGAACTTCTTGTGTCTATCCGTCCCGTGATCTTCACCGGACTTCCGTCAGGCGGCAGGCCGGTATCTTCACCGGTTCCCACCCCTGCCAGTATTCTCATTATTGCGATTATTGTCACGAGACACAAACACACTGTAAAAAGTGGTCGTCTCATTAAATTCCTTTCTGCATACGTCTTACGCGCCTGCACCACAGAACGGACTGTCTCTGCGATAAAGCACAAAGCAATCCATATCCGTAAATATTTACTGTTCCAATGTCGTAACATAATCCAGGTTTCTTTCAAACGTGGAATTGCTGAAAGTAGGCGGCACTTCGCCATTGACCAGAATCTGTACTTTATTGATATTGTCAAGTTCTACCAGCGAATTCACGATAGAGTAAACTGCCACTTCCGTGGATACGTTATTTATCACCGTAAGGAAATTGGAATCCAAATTTACATAACAGATTCCATCCTTAGTCAGAATATTGACGATCTTCGTCTCCGGATTGATCACCGGATATAATCCCTCAATCTGTCCGCTGGGACCGGCGATCAGCTCTTCCACTACAAAACGCTCCAGAGGTGTATTGGTGGAATAATGCTTTTCTCTGTATGAAGCGATCAGTTTATCCCCAGCCGCATTGGCAAAATACAGCTTTACCTTCACCAGTTCGTAGGTATTGATCTCGTTACCGTCATTATTGATGAACTGATCGGTATTCATCCAGCCTACCAGCTCCCCTGCATTATCGTACAACTGGCTGTCCTCTACGGTAATGCCCACATACTTCACATTGGGCAGCTGTGTAAGCGTTCTTACGATGGCCGCACGCACCAGCACCTCCGTGGTGGGAGACAGTTCCGAATACGCCTTGTCTACGTTGATCAGTAGTTTTCCATCTTCTACTTCATAATCCAAGACCCGGAATCCCATATCCAAAGGTGCCTTATATTCCAGCTTTTCCGGAGTCGTCGAGAGATACCTCATGGTCTCATCCAACTGTTCGTCCAAAGTCTTCGTGTTCAGATACTGTTCATGTACCTCAACCTTCGTCTCCGCTGTATTGATATAATACATGGACATTTTCTTCCCGGTCTGGGGTTCTGGCGAACCACATCCAGTCAACAAAAACGACAACAGCAATATTCCTGTCATCATATAACTTACTATTTTCTTCATAATTCACAGTCCTTCTAAGACGCTATATACATTAGCGGAATCTTCACCAGGAAACAGGATCCCTGTCCTTCTGTACTGGTCACCGTAAGGGAGCCTTTGTGCATCAGCACCGCACTCTTCGTGATCGCCAGCCCCAGTCCGGTTCCTCCGATCTCTCTGGAATGGGACTTGTCCACACGATAAAAACGCTCGCAGATGTGTGCCAGGGATTCCTCCGGAATACCGATTCCGGAATCGCTGACTTCAAAAGTAAAATACTGGTGATCCGCATCCAGTACCACCTTTACCCAGCCATGATCCTTGTTGTATTTGATGGCATTTTCTACCAGATTCGTCATGATCAGCGTCATCTTCACCTCATCAACTTCCGCTACTACGGGGCGAACGCTCTCAAATACGACTTCCACATCTTTTTTCCGGGCGATAGGACGCAGTCTTTTCAGGATCAATTCTGTCAGATCATTGATATTCAATGATACAATGTTCAGGTCCTGTACCTTTTTATCCATCTTCACCAGTGCCAACAGGTCCGTGATGATCTGATTCTCTCTATCTATTTCGGATGCAATGTCTTCCATGAACTCACGATACAGCTCCGCAGGAGCGTTGTCCTGTGCCAGCAGGGAATCCGCCAGTACTTTGATGGATGTCATGGGAGTCTTCAGTTCGTGGGACACATTAGCTACAAATTCCTGTCTCGAGTCGTCCAGTGCTTTCATGCGCTTCAACAGTTGGTTAAAAGCATCCACGATATGTACCGTCTCCACATAATCAGGCACAGAGATGGTCTCATCACTGAATCCTTCCCTCACCGCATTGATCGCCTGGGTAACTCTGTTGAAAGGCATCGTCAGCACTCTGGACAGCAGAATTGCCAGCGCCAGGATTGCCACGATCATGATCACTTCCATGATATATGCCTTGCGGTTCAACACTTCCCTGGCATTTACAATACTGTCATTAGAAATACTGGTCAGCATGACACCTCGGATCGCATCGGGATTTTTTTTGCCGTTCTCGTCCGTGGTATTGGCTGTGGTATCCATGATGGGAGTAGTCATCTCTATGTAACCGTGCTCCGGGTCGTAGTGAGAGATATTTTCCCCCTGAAAGCACTTAATGACTTCCTCGGAAATGATCGTCTTCCCCTCACTGATGCCGTAGGTATCTTTTTCCACCTTAAAGTTTTTGTTAATGATCATCACACGGCCTTCGTACAGATTGGACAGCATCTCCAGCTCCGCATTGATGACCTCTCGGGAATTGCCGGTATCCTCTCTGACGCCGTGGCTGCTCAAATAATTGTTGCTGACCAGGTGGTTCGCCAGGATCATCAGTTGGTTCTGCACCACCGTGATCCGCTGTTCCACCGCCATATCCTCATAATTGCTCACGATACCGTGTCGCATGACAATACAGGGGACCAGACCGATCACCAGAATCAGCAGGAAAATTCTTGCCCGCAGACTTCGCAGTTTGATCATGCTCTCCAGATTTTCCCATATCGTCGCGAATCGTTCTTTATTCCATTTCTTCACAATATAAAAACCTCATGTTCGTTCACTCAGCTCATGGACAGAATGCTTTGCCTGCAAGCAGTCACGCATTCTGTCCATGGCTGAGTTTATCATTAAAGTAGTACCCGACTCCCCACTTGGTATGGACGTATCTGGGTTCGCTGGGGCTCAATTCGATCTTCTCCCGCAGTCTTCGGATATGTACATCCACAGTGCGTACATCTCCGGGGTAGTCCGTGCCCCATACGAGTTTTAACAGATTTTCCCTGCTGTATACCTTGTCCGGATTCAGCATCAGAAGCTCCAGTACCTCAAACTCTTTGGCCGTCAGGCCGATCTCTTTTCTCTGAATATAAGCTCTTCTGCCATCACGATCCAGCTTCAGATCTCCGCTTTCGAAAATACCGCCGCTCTCTGCGGACGTTTTCTTCGGCTCCATGCGGCGCAGGATAGCTTTAATTCTTGCCTTGACCTCGAGAATATTGAAAGGCTTCGTTATGTAATCATCCGCACCGTATTCCAATCCCAGAATCTTATCCATATCATCGCCCTTGGCGGTCAACATGATCACCGGTACATTGGAGAATTCCCGGATCTGCTGACAGACTTCAAATCCTGTCAGTTTGGGAAGCATGACATCCAGCAATATGATGTCGTATTCCTTGTTATGTGCCATCTCCAGTGCTTCCTCTCCGTCATAGGCACAGTCCACTTCCATATTGTCCTGTTCCAGACTGAAACGGATTCCCTTCACGATCAGCTTCTCATCATCCACTACCAGCACTCTCTTGCCTGCCATCTTCCTTAACCTCTTTATTTTACCTTTCTATTCCCGATGTATGATATTCTCATTGCACCGTAATCCTATCACATAACTTATCATAAGCATTCTGTTTGATCCCGGACACCTTCATAATGTCCTCCTTCGTCTGAAAAGCACCGTTTTTCTCCCGGTAGCGCACAATATCCGCTGCCCTGGATGCTCCGATTCCCGGAAGCGTACACAATTCCTCTGCGGATGCCGTGTTGATGTTCACGAGTCCCTCTTCTGCCGCCTTCCCCGCAGCTTCCAGTTCTTCCGCCTCCGATGCTGTGGGAAAATACAATTTCTGTCCATCTGTCACGATTTCCGCCAGATTGACATAAAAAGGATCCGCCTCCGTTGTCATGCCACCGGCCAGTTCCAATGCCTCCGCGGCTCGGCTGCCCTCCGGCACCTCCACGACTCCCGGTGTCCGCACCGCACCACAGACATAGACATACACCGTCTGCGGCTCGACCACTCCGGTCTCTGCAGCCTGTTCCACAGCTTCCAGCTCCGGGAATTCCGCAACAGATTCCCCGGGTGGAATCAGCACAATCGCTTCATCTGCTGTCCCACAGCCTGTCATAAATAACACGATGCATCCCAGCAAACCGATCAAACACCAATATTTTATTTTCGAAAAAAATTTAAAAACCATCATAGTCCCCTTCCTGTCGTTCACTCTCAGGGGATTGCCTCTCTATGCTGTCAACTTTCATTGTACTGGAATTATCCGGAATTTACAAGCCGTTTGTCAGCTTATTTCCACTTGAAAATTATGATACCTACGATTGCCACTGCCATGCCAACAGCCTTGCGCCACTCCCAGGGTTGCTTCTCCACACCGAACCATCCGAACAACTCGATGATATATGCCACAGCAAGCTGGGCGATCACAATGAGCATCACCGCTTTGGCCGGTCCCAGGGCATCCATGCTCCGAATCACCGTATAGGTAATAAAAGCACCGATGGCACCTCCAAGCAACATATATTTCGGCTCCACCTGCGCTATTTTCAGAAAGGAAGTCCGCTCCGTACACAGCCATGCTCCCAGGCATACCAGCAACGCCGTGAACTGTACAAATGCACTTGCGGTCCAGATACCGGAAGACTTTGTGACCTGGGTATTGAATACTCCCTGAATACTCATCAGCGCTCCGGAGACTAAAGCAATCAAAAAACCGATCATAGGATTCTACCACCTTTTCTTTTTAGTAGTAGTCTATCCCAGGACCGGTTCTTTCATTCCTGATTCGTCAATTCTCTGTATTTCCTAATTGCTGCGACATATTGTCCGCCAGCTGCTGCACCAGTGTCGTCACATCCTCGCCGTTCCACACCTTGGAAAACAGTACTTCCAGCTGCATCCAAAAATTCCCTGTCTCCAGCATTTTCGGCAGCGATACGCTGTCCGCATACTCATCGGCAAAAATCGTAAGTGCTCCATTATCCGCATTCTCCGCCGCATGAATGCTTGCAGGCATTTTACCGGAACGCTCATACAGTCCATCCGCATATTCTTCCGACAGATAAGCTGCAAAACGATCCGCAAGCTCCTTATGCTCCGAATAACCATTGATCACCGCCGCTCCGGTAACAGACAAAGATCTGCTCTGAAGCTCGGCACTGACATCCGGCATACGGGCAATTCCGTAGTTAAATGTAAGACTGCCGTCTGCTTTTGCATCCTCCAGCCGCTTTACCACATCCGTCGTTCCGATGGTGAACATGGTCTTGCCATCAATGAAGTCCTGGATCACGGAATCATAGGTCACGGTATCTGACTCAATGAAGAAGAACTGGTTCAGCGCCTTGTATACTTCCAGACACTGTATGGTCTCCGGATTGTTGATGTTGATATCATTTCTGTCATCACCGGGATCGCCGCCTACGATCATGTAGTTACCCACGATCCAGTAGTTGTAAAAGATATTGTTCACATCCCATTTCATGACGCCTTCGACACCCTCCGGTGCATCGAATGTATCCGCAATGTTCAACAGATCGTCCACCGTAGAGGGAAGTGCCTTGGCGAAATACTGTTCCGCCAGCGCGTTTACCGCTGCTTCGTCCGCGGTAACCTGATCTGTGGTCTGATCCTCCGGAAGAGAATCTTCCTCGATGATCTCCTCACCTTCTCCTACCGGTTCGTCATTGTCACTGCTACCGGACAGCTCTTTTTCCGCCTGTTGTGTCGCCCAGGTGCGGAGATAATCTTCATTGTATACCAGTGCACTGGTATCAAAATACACTGGATAACCAATGATTTTATCGTCATAGGTCACCGCTGCCAGTGCTGCCTGTGAAAAATGATCCGTATCGCAGATTCCCTCCGTATCCGGCACCTTTGTCGCCAGACCCGCCAGATATGCCTTCTCCAGGGAGTCACTGCTTAACAGATAGATATCCGGTATCTGAGCGGAATGCAGTGTCTCCTGATTGACCGCTTCCAGATATTCACTGTCGGAAGTCAGCACCGGGATCACACGGACCTTGTTCTGTTCTCCGAAAGACACTGCTGCCGCGTTGATATAGCCGGACAGAGCTTCATCCGAATACCAGCAGTAAATGGTCTCTTTCGCCCGAAACAGCTGCAGACGTTCTCCGGTATCCTGCGTCTGGCTCATTTCCTGCGTACTTCCGTAAACAGCTGCAGCAGCCATGGCGATCACAGCTGCTGTAG
>ERZ827512.3779-NODE-3779-length-10204-cov-2.917627_pt1 | contig 10204 bp, 13 predicted proteins | sample MGYA00519916_ERZ827512 | MGnify/ENA primary metagenome ERZ827512 (study PRJEB31778, sample SAMEA3449335) | human gut metagenome | biome: human gut; feature: human-associated habitat; material: faeces | place: United Kingdom | collected 2010/2012 ... | reverse complement strand
TCGGTCGTTTTTGACGGAACGCTTGAAAGCGCGGTGGGCTTTGAAGACGGAATTGCCGCGATAAAAAAAGACGGCAAGTGGGCTTATATAGACGAAAACGGAAACGCGCTGACCGATTTTGTGTATTCGGATACGAAAGTTCCGAACAGATTGCACGATACTGCTGCCGTATACCTTATAAGCGAGGGCTTTATCCCCGCTTGCAGGGACGGGAAATGGGGTTGGCTCGATAAAAACGGAAAAGAAGTCGTTGCCTGTGAGTATGAAAAAACCACGCCCGTTTACGGGAGTCGCGCTTGGGTGAAGCAGGACGGGAAATGGGGCATACTCGATCTCTCAAAAGTCGCTTTGCCCGTTGAAAATCTTACGCTGTTGGGCTTTTTGAGCGATTCGGGGCTTTATGTGGGAAAGAGCCTGAGCATCAGATATGTCGTTGAACCCGCTTCCGCAGAGATATTCTGGAAATCGTCCGACGAAAACATCGTTACCGTTTCAACCGACGGCACGGCATATTTTGTTTCTGTCGGAAAGGCGACGGTAAGCGCGTGCGATGCGGACGGAAATATTCTCGAAACGCTTGACGTGGAAGTCAAAGAACGTCCCGCGGCGACAGAAAACGGCGTTTCAAAAGAAAGTTTGAACAGACTTTTCTTTATCCTTTTTGCGGTATTTGCCGTTATCGGATTACTCTGCGCCGGTACGTTCATTTTTGCCCGCAGCAGAAAAATTTCCGCAAATGCCGAATCCGAAGAACAACCTATTTCAAATGATTCCGAAACGGAAAAAGATGCGGAATCTGCCGAAAAAGAAGAATAAGGGCAAGAAATAATAAACAAGAAAGGAGTTTTCCGACGTGACGGATCTTGACGCTCTTTACGGAAACGAACATATAAAAAAAATCCTGAACGGTTCGGGAAATTTCAGTTCCTTTCTTATTGAAGGTCCCGACGGAAGCGGAAAACATACGTTGGCGCATATTATTGCCGCGTCACGTCTCTGCATTTCGGACGGTGAAAAAAAACCGTGCGGCAAATGTCTTGCCTGCAAAAAAGTTGCGGCGGGAATGCACCTTGACCTTTTGAGCATCGACCCGACGCTGCCCGTCAAAGAACTGCGCGAAAGCCTTGACGACGTTGAGCTTTATCCCGCCGACGGGGCACACAAAGTCTATATCATAGACGGTGCGGACAGGCTGAACGAACAGAAACAAAACACGCTTTTGAAAACGCTTGAAGAACCGCCCGAATTTGTAACGTTTATCCTGCTTGCGCACTCTTCCGATGCGTTTTTGCAAACGATACTGAGCCGCTGTGCGCTCCTTTCTCTGCGTCCTTTGTCGGACGAACTTCTCGAAAAAGCGTTGCGGAAAAAAATAAAGGACTCCGACCCGACGGCGCTTCACCGCGCAATAATGCTTTCGGGAGGATATATCGGTCAGGCGCTTGAACTTTACAAAAAACGCGATGACGCTCTTTTTGAGCGGTGCGAAAAATTCGCCGCCGCATTCGTATCGGGCAAATGGCTGGAAATGACCGATCTTTTGACTTTTGCGGGCAAGGACGCGAGACAAAAGTTTACCGAATATGTCTCGGCGCTTGAAAAATATATAAAACGCTGCTTCGGATATACCGTTGCAGGTTCGTCCGAGGGGCTTTCCGAAACCGAAAGGGCGCTGACGGCTCTCGGAACGGAAAAACTGACAAAACTTTGCGGTGCGGTCGGTACGACCGCGGAAAACAGTAACATTAACGTCAATCTGAACCTTTGGTCCGTTTATACGGTCAAAAAGTGCAGAGAGATAAGATAGATATGAGGTATTTATGGTAGAAATAGTCGGTGTACGTTTCAAAAGAGTAAGCAAGATTTATTATTTTGATCCGAAAGGATTGACCCTCGCGGAGGGAACGCGCGTTATCGTAGAAACTTCCCGCGGAGTTGAAATAGGAACCGTTGTTCTGGCAAACAGAATGGTGGATGAGAAAGACTGCTATCTCCCTCTCAGCTCCGTGCTCCGCGTGGCAACGCCCGAAGACCTTGCAAAAGACGCGAAAAACCGTGAAAAGGAAAAATCCGCGCTTAAAATCTGCGAGGAAAAAATAGCGAAACATAAACTCGGAATGACGCTTGTGGACGTGGAATACACCTTTGACAACAGCAAGATAATATTTTCGTTTGTTGCGGAGGGCAGGGTGGATTTCCGCGAACTTGTCAAAGACCTTGCAAGCGTTTTCAGAACGAGAATCGAACTCCGCCAGATAGGCGCAAGGGACGAAACAAAAGCACTTGGTGCGCTCGGAACCTGCGGCAGAGTTTGCTGCTGCAAGCGCTTTTTGAGCGAATTTGTTCCCGTATCCGTTCGTATGGCAAAGGATCAGGGAATGTCCACGAACCCGACAAAGATCACGGGCGCATGCGGCAAACTTATCTGTTGTTTGAGTTATGAGGAAAACGTTTACGAGGACGCATTCAAAACGATGCCCCGTGTCGGATATACCGTTTCGACCCCCGACGGCGTCGGCGTTGCCTGTGAGGTCAGCGTGCTGAACGAGACTGTCAAGGTCCGTTTTGACAAAGATAATGTCGAGATAAAGGTTTATCCCGCAAAGGATATAAAAATTCTTCGCGGCGGCAAACAGCAGAGGCAAGAGGATGATGCCGAGGAACTTTCCGCAGAACAGATAAAAGAACTTGAAGAGGAATAAGGCTTTTTCCCTTGGTTTTTTTGAAAGTATGAAAAATATGAATTTTTCAGAAAATGTATTGCATAATCTGCCGAAAGGTGATATTATATAGAAAAAATATAAGGAGGATAATATTATGGCATACAAGATTTCTGACGAATGCATTTCCTGCGGCGCTTGCGCTGACGGCTGCCCGGTTGAGGCTATCTCCGAGGGTGACGGCAAATTTGTTATCGACGCCGAAAAGTGCATTGATTGCGGAGCTTGCGCGGACGTATGTCCCGTTGGCGCACCTGCTGCTGAATAAGCATTATGAACTGTCGGCGACATCATTTTCGGTGTCGCCGATTTTTTTTGACTGTGACTTGATATATGATTGAACTTGATTCACTCCATGTCGGAGATTTGAAAATATACCGCGATACGGAAACCTTTGCTTACGGTACGGACAGCGTTTTGCTTGCATATTTTGCGGGCATGAAAAAAGCAACCTCCGTTTGCGACCTGTGCAGCGGAAGCGGAATAGTTCCTTTGCTGATGAGCACCGAAAGCCGAGCGGATTTTACCTGCGTGGAAATAGACGAAAAAGCCGCGGCACTCTGTGAAAAAAGCGTTGAACTGAACGGACTTGAAAACCGTATAAAAACGATTTGCGCAGATGTTGCCGACGTTGCAAAATTGCTTCCCTACGGCAAATTCGACCTTGTGACAGTAAATCCGCCGTATTTTTCAAACGGGGCGGGAGCGGACGCGGCGGGCAGAAAAGAGTTTGCCCGTGCCGAAAAACTTTGCTCGATATCCGATGTTTGTTCAGCCGCAAAACATTTGCTTCGCGGCGGCGGAAGATTTTGCGCCGTTTTTCCCTCAGACAGGCTTGCAGACATCTTTTCCGCAATGAAAGAAAACGGAATTGAACCCAAACGGCTGTGGACGGTCTCTTCAAAGCGCGAAAAGCCCCCGTATATAGTCCTTGTAGAGGGTAAAAAGGGCGCGTCGGTAGGGCTGGACATAGAAACGGTCGTCATTCACGACGAAAACGGAGAATACACTCCGTTTCTGAAAAAAATATATAAAAGGGCAGAATAGTATGGAAAAAAGAGATGTTTCGCTTTATGTTGTCGCGACCCCGATAGGAAATCTTTCCGATTTGTCTCCGCGTGCGATAGAGGTTTTGAAAAGCGTTGATTTTGTCGCGGCGGAGGATACGCGAAACAGCGGCGTTCTTCTGAAATATTTTGATATAAAAAAGCCGCTTGTAAGTTATCATGAGCATAATGTCGTAAAACGCGGCGGTGAGATAATCGACCGCCTTCTGAAAGGAGAGACCTGCGCGCTTGTTTCGGACGCGGGAATGCCTGCGGTTTCCGACCCCGGAGAAGTTCTTGTCCGTCAATGCCACGAAAACGGTCTTCGCGTCAGTGCGATTCCCGGTCCGTGTGCCGTTGTTACCGCCCTTGCAATGAGCGGAATCAGCACCAAAAGGTTCTGCTTTGAGGGCTTTTTGAGCACCGCCCACAATTCGAGAATGAAACATCTGAACTCTCTTGTTGAAGAGAAGCGTACAATAATTATTTATGAAGCGCCGCATAAACTGCGCGGCACGCTTGATGATATTTTGCTTGTTCTCGGCGACAGAAAAGTTTCGCTCGTTCGCGAAATCACGAAAAAATACGAAGAAGTGCTTCTGACAACATTGAGCGGAGCCGTTGAATATTTCAAAGAGAATGAACCGCGCGGAGAATTTGTACTTGTTATCGAGGGGGCTCCCGAGAAGAGTACGGAAGAAGTTACGGAGGACGATATCCGCACGGCATTTGCCGAAGCCGTGGAAAGCGGCATGACCAAGTCCGCCGCCTCCGCCGCAGTCGCAAAAAAATTCGGACTGCTTCGCCGAGACGTTTACGATATGTTCAAAGGAGAATAAAAATGAAGACAATCGCAAGTTTTGAGGTTGACCATACAAAATTAAAAGAAGGCATATACCTTTCGAGAATTGACCGGGATGTTGTGACATACGACCTGCGCTTTGTCATTCCGAACAATCCAGAAAATGTTTATATGGAAAATGCCGCAATACACACGGTCGAACACCTTTTCGCCGTTCACGCCCGCAACGGCAAATACGGCGGCAATATCATATATTTCGGTCCCATGGGCTGCCGCACGGGTTTTTCTCTTCTTACAAGCGGACTTTCTCATTCCGACGCAATCGTCCTGATAAAGGAGACCGTTCGGTTTATCGCGGATTATGACGGGAAAATTCCGGGAACCGAGCCGAAAGAATGCGGCAATTACCGTGAACATGACCTTGCGGGCGCGAAAAAACTCTGTGCCGATTACTACGAAAAGATAAAAGATTGGACGGAGGACAAACTCGCATACACTAAATAGGCTCATACTCAAAATGAAAATAAGGGGCTGTAAAAAACTTGCGTTTTTTTACAGCCCCTTTGGGTTTCCCATCCCTTTGCGGTTTAGCCTCTGAAATCTGCATTAAAGGATTTTTTCCATGCCTATTTTCTGCACTCGCAATCCTATCTTCTCATAAAATCCGACGGCTTTTTTGTTGTCCGCCCAAACGTTTAACGTGACATTGTAATACCCGTTCTTTTTTGCGTATGACACCACAAAATCGTACAACGTCTTTCCTATATGTTTGCCTCTTTCGTTTTCATCTACACAGAGATCGTCTATGTAGAGCGTTTTTACGTCGGTCATATTGTTGTCGTTTATAAATTGTTTGTGTATGCAAAAGGCGTATCCGAGAATTTTTCCGTCTGATTCCGCAACAAAAACGGGAGTTTTGTCGTTTGCAAGAACTTCTTTCAACTGTTCGTCGGTATATTTCTTCGCATCTGCCTTAAACAAATCGGGACGCGCTTTGTGATGAACTTCATGCACCTGAAAAAGAAGCTTGTCAAGTGTCGGAATATCATCGTCTTTTGCTCTGCGTATATTGATTTCGCTCATAGTCTCACTCTTTCAATAAAAATAACCGCGCGGAAATACCGCGCGGTGTTAGGTTTTTTGTTATTTGTTGGCTATATCCAACCAAACGCTTGCAAGGTCAAACGCCGCATAAAGTCCCTGCTTTTCGGCTTTTTTTACGAGAGCTTCCGCAGGCGGAACACTTTTGTCTGTCAGCAAAAGTTGAATTTCGACTTTTCCCGAAAGAAGCAGATCGCCTTTGTTCTGCGTGTCAAGTATGGACATCATAACGTAGCATTTTTCGTTCTGATCTCCGTAAAATATCAGATTGCCCATTCTGACAAGGGGGCGCTGCTTATATGTAATGAACTTCTGTGCCATTCTTATCGTCTCCTTATATATTATCAGTTTACATTATATCATCTATAAAGCAAAAAGTCAAGTTTTTTTGTGAACGGACTTGACTTTTTATGCTTATTTTGATATGATTGAAAAGGAAAAGAGTTTAGAGAAAGTTGCGTGTGCTCGGTGTGTTCCGAACGGTTTACATGAACATTCCAATTTTGTTCGACATCTGCCTGAACGCTTTTACGGCGCCGCTTTTGATTTTCTTCATTTTTTTGCGGTCGGTGCCTATGCAGGTGCATGTTGCGGCAAGCGCTCCGACGGCGATTCCCGCCGCCATTCCTATAAGAATATCGGTTTTTTTATGAGAGCAAAACATGGCTTTCGCCTCCTTTTCGTTTTCTCATTTTTAATATGCACCGATTCGGGAAAAATATTAAAAAATCCTTTTGAAAGAGGTATTTACCATATGAACAAAAATTACGAACTTGCCAAAGCGGCATATGCGGCTTACGGCGTTGATACCGATGCGGCTATCGCAAAACTCAAAAACGTTCCGCTTTCTCTGCATTGCTGGCAGGGCGATGACGTTATAGGCTTTGACCACGACGGTCCTTTGACAGGCGGCATTCAGACCACCGGCAACTATCCCGGAAAAGCAAGAAATCCCGAAGAACTTCTTGCCGATATGGACAAAGCGATTTCTCTTTGCCCCGGCAAAATGAAATTGAACGTTCACGCTTGCTATGCTATTTTTGAGGACGGTTTTGTTGACAGAGACAAAATTGAGCCGAAGCACTTCAAAAAGTGGGTTGAATTTGCGAAAAAGAGAAATATGGGTATCGACTTCAACCCCACATTTTTCTCCCACCCGATGGTTAAAAACGGTCTTACTCTTTCCAGCCCCGATGAAAACGTTCGCAAATTCTGGATCGAGCACGGCAAGGCTTGTATCAGAATTTCGCAGTATTTTGCGGAAGAAACAGGCGTTCCCTGCGTTATGAACATCTGGACGGGCGACGGCTTCAAAGACGTTCCCGCAGACCGTATGGGTCCCCGCATGAGATACAAGCAGTCCATCGAGGAAATTCTTTCCGAGCCGTTTGACAAAAATCTTGTTAAACCCTGCGTTGAGTCGAAAGTATTCGGTATCGGCGTTGAGAGTTTCACCGCAGGCAGCGCAGAGTTTACTCTTTCGTTTGCCGCAACGCATGACGGCTGTCTGCCCCTTATGGATAACGGTCACTATCATCCGACCGAAGTCGTTTCCGATAAGATTCCCGCGCTTCTTTGCTTCTATCCCGAAATCGCGCTTCATATCACAAGAGGTGTTCGTTGGGACTCGGACCACGTTCTTTTGCTTGATGACGAGACAAAAGAAATGGCAAAAGAAATAGTTCGCAACGATGCGCTCGACAGAGTTTATATGGCTCTTGACTACTTCGATGCAAGCATAAACAGAATCGCGGCCTGGGTCGTAGGTGTCCGCAGTTGGAAAAAGGCGCTTCTTTCTTCCATGTGCACTCCGAATGCAATGCTTAAAGACTTGCAGGATAACGCGGAGTTCACCAAACTCATGGTTTTGCAGGAAGAAATGAAAACTCTTCCGTTCGGCGCTGTTTGGGCGCAGTTCTGCGAGGAATGCGGCGTTGCTTCCGACCTTGCATGGTTTGAAGAAATAGAAAAGTACGAAAAAGACGTTCTTTCCAAGAGAAACTGATTTCAATAAAAAAAGGGCAGTAAAAAACGCAAGTTTTTTACTGCCCACATTATTATCGTCACGGATTATTGCCCGTGATATTTTTTGCCTTGTAGATTATAAATTCAATTTCCGTTTTGAGTTGCGGCAATTCCAAAAACTTCTTGGTCGCCGCTTCCGATGTCTTGTAGCCGTAAGGCGTCATTTTCAAAAGGTCTCCGAGCCGCTCGTGAGAAACCGTGATTATATCTGTCACTCTGATTTCTTCCGTTATCCGAAAACACGGCGGCAGATTTGAAGCGTTGTCGTTCTCGTAAGGTTTTTCATAAAGCGCCTGCTTCATTTGCCACAGATGACGTTTGCCGGGTACGACTTGTAAAAGAATGCCGTCCTCTTTTAATACCCGTGCGCATTCTTCATGCATGGGTGCAAAAATATGCGTCAAGACGTCTATCGAAGTATCGGCAACGGGTATGTTTGCGATGTTTCCCACAAAAAACGTTGTGTTTTTTATCTTCTTTGCGGCTCTTTTTACCGCGTCTTTGCTCAGATCGAACGCGAAAGCGTTGTCGGCGCTTTCTGCAATGGCTTGCGTGAAATATCCTTCTCCGCAGCAGGCATCGAGCACCGTTCCGAAGACAAGCGGACGCAGTGCCTCATGCAGGCATTTGTAATAGTCTTCTCCGAGAAAGTTTCGCCTGGCTGCAACCATTTCGGGATTGTCTCCGCCACCCGCACGGTTGCCTGTCAGCAGGTTGACATATCCCTCTTTTGCAATGTCGAAAACGTGCCCCTTTTCGCAGATAAAACTCTTTTCCGTTTTTTTCAGCGGCTTTCCGCAAACGGGGCAGATAAGAACTTCACTCATTTTCGACTCTTTCTCTTTTCGAGAAGTCGGCGCTCTTTTTCTCGGCGTATATCGACTTGGGCAAATTTGATTTTTGCGAATTCGTACATCAGACGGGAGCAAAGCCTTTCGTGATAGTTTTCCTCTATATCGTCCTCGTCGAAATTTGTGCTGATTATCATCGGTTTCTTTTCGTTGAGACGGTCGTTGATTATGTTATAAAGAACGCTTTCGGAAAATGAATTTTTGAATTCCGCGCCGAAATCGTCGATTATAAGCAGATCGCATTCCTTGTATGATTCAATATCAGCGTCTCCTTTTCCGAAACGAACCTTTTCAAAATCGTCCAGCATATCCTGAATCGGCGTATAGAGTACAAAATGTCCCGTTTTTATAAGTTCCGTGCCTATCGCGCAGGAAAGAAACGTTTTTCCGCTGCCAGGTGCCCCGAGGAAAAGCAGGTTTCGAGAGACTTTATCGAATTTGCGGACATAAGTTTTGCAGTATTCAAGCGTTGCTTCCATTTTTTTGCGGGCTTCACCCTCCGCATAAAATGTCAGGTCAAAATTTCGGAAATTCTTGTTCTGATATATTTTCTGCATATTGGAACAGCGCAAAAATTCTTCCGCAAGCGCCTTTTTGTAACAAACGCACATCTCCGTGCCGACAAAACCCTCGTCTTTGCAGATGGGACATTCGTATTGGAAAGAGAGATAATCGGCGGGGTATCCGTTTTGAGTCAAGATCTCTTCTCTCTCTCTTTGCAGCGCAAGACTTTCGGTTTTCAGGCGGTTGAACCCGTCTTCGGAAAGATTTCCGTCCGCCATCGCCGTGAAAAATTCTGCGGATACAGTCTCCATCTTTTGTTCGATTTCCGCGATTTGCGGAAACTTTTCATATATTTCCGCGCGGTGAGCCGTGCGGCGCGTTATAACGTCCGCCTGTTTCTGTGAAAAAAGTTCGTCCGTTTTTCTGCGGCAATCTTCTCTTTTCATTCTTTTTCCTCCTCGATGTCGCTGAGAATAATCTCCCAACTGTCTTTCATCGACTGCTTATTCTCTTCCGATTTCTCTTTTTTCGAATAACGCGGTTTTTGTCCGCCGCTCTGTTTTTGCTGTCTTTTTTCGGGCTTTTTGTCGCCCTCTTCCGCGTCGAAAACCGTCTTGAATCCGTTCTCGTGCCACGATTTCAGTATCTTGTTCATGTAGGCGTATGAATAATTGCCCGTGCTTGCAACGGTTCTGTCGTAAGCAAGATTTATCATGTCAAGCCCAAATCCGTACTCTTCCGTCCATGTCGTGAAAGCGTTCTTTTCTCCCTGCGTCAGCGCGCGGTGGCTTATTCCGAGCATACGCGCTATTCGGTTCAGAAGCTCTTTCTTTTCCTTTTGTGCGCGGATGTAATTTTCCGCCTTTTCGGGTGTCGTTATGCCGTTCTCCTTCCACTCAATGCCGAGTTTCTGGACTTTCGAAAGCGACATCCCCATATCCGCCGCATATTGAAGCAGCAGCGCAACCGCTTCGGTTTCTATGCCGTTCCAGTCAACAAGTGAAAGTATGAGCGATGCGTCCGTGTCGGAAACCGTTTTTGCAAAAAGTTTTTCCGCCATTCCGTAAAGAAAGCGCAATCCGCCGTCTTTCTTCACTCTGTCCGCAATTTGCGACGGTGTATATTTCATTATCTAGGAAGCGGAAAGTTTCGGAC
>ERZ827512.3777-NODE-3777-length-10208-cov-2.423816_pt1 | contig 10208 bp, 5 predicted proteins | sample MGYA00519916_ERZ827512 | MGnify/ENA primary metagenome ERZ827512 (study PRJEB31778, sample SAMEA3449335) | human gut metagenome | biome: human gut; feature: human-associated habitat; material: faeces | place: United Kingdom | collected 2010/2012 ... | reverse complement strand
TGCGAAAGCGGGGCGTTCCAGCGCGGGAACCTGGCTTGCGTTTCAGGGGAGGGCCGCGTCGGACAACGCGGCCCTCTCGCCGCCCGGTCGACCAAATCGGGCGGCGTTCGGTTCGCGGCCTAGTACAGCGCGAAGACGTGCATGGCGGCCAGGTACAGGAGCATGCGCCAGCAGATGCCGCCCACCAGGGCGCACGCCAGGCCGGCGCCGGCCAGGGGCAGGACCTGCTGGGTCGTGCCCTTCGCAGCGGCCTGCTTGGCCAGGTAGGCCAGCACGGCCGGGACGATGGCGCCCACGATGACCGCGCCGATCCAGAAGAGGGGCGCGTTCGCGCCGGCGAGCAGCGTGCCGATGGCATCGCCCTGGACGTCGATCATGTGGCTGTCGGGCAGCGTCGGATCGAAGTAGTAGACGATGTCGGAGTACTGGGCGCCCTGCGCGCCGATGTAGAGGGCGTACGCCACCACCAGCACCAGGGAGACCACGCCCGCGATGGCGCCGATCAGGCCAGCGTGCTCGAAGACGTCGTCGGTCTTCGTGACCGCGGCGATGATCATGATGGCCAGCATGCCGAAGAAGACGGCGTTGACCACGTAGTAGGCCGGCAGCAGGAACGTGTTCCAGGTCGGCAGCGACTCCATGAGGTAGCTGTCGCCCGTGACCGCCGGCATGGCGACGCCGACGATGATGGCGAGCACGCCGCACCATTTCGGCGCCATGCCGTCCTCGGCGCGACGCATCATGAGGAAGTACACGACGAGCACGACGAAGAAGACGACGCAGCCGATGAACTCGAGCGTGATGCCCGAGGTGATGTGGCCGAAGCCGTTGAAGATGCGCTCCCAGTGCTGCAGGTGGAAGAAGACCGCGATGCCGCCGATGGCCAACGAGACGAGCGAGGACACCAGGGAGGCAAGCTGCATCTTCTTACCCTTGCCAAGGACCGTCATCAAACCCTGGCCCAGCAGGATGCCGGACGCCAGGCACACGAAGAACGTGAAGAGGATAAGGGGCCATTCGAGTTCCATGTTTTACTCCCTCCACTTTCGGCCTTCGCGCAACAGATACATGAGCTTCGGGTCATTGCCCGGATTGGTGAGGTGGTGGATATCCGCCTCGGTGTACGGCTCGACGTAGTCCTTCAGCTTCACGCGGGTCTTGGTCATCTCGTCGTACTGGCAGCCCGGGGAATCCGGGTGCGCCGGCGCGACGAAGTTGTCCACGCCCTCGTCCAGATCGCCGAAGAAGCGAGCGCGGGCGCCGCACTGGGAAACGCACTGCGGCAGCTCGCCTTGCTGGATGCGCTGCTCGCACAGCGTGCACTTCTCGACGACGCAGCTTTCCTCGTTGAGGTAACGAACGCCGTACGGGCAGGCCAGCGCGCAGAAACGGCAACCGATGCACTTCGCGCGGTCCACCTGGACGGTGCCGTCCTCGGCGACGTGGGACGCCTCGGTCGGGCACACCTTGACGCACTCCGGGTTCTCGCAGTGCTGGCACTGAACGGGAAGGAAGTACATCTCGACGTCCGGGTAGGTGCCGGAGCCGCCCTCGACCGGATGCGGGCCGATACGCAGGGTCTTAATCCAGAAGTTGCCCACCGGCACGCCGTTGATGGCCTTGCACGCAACGGTGCACGCCAGGCAGCCGGTGCAACGGTTCAAGTCCGTGATGATGGCATATCGTGGCATGGTGCGAACCTCCTTCCTAGTTCACGTGCTTCGCGTACTGACCCAGGGCGTCCCCGCCGACGGAGCCCTGCTGCAGGCGTCCGGCCGGGTACAGGCTCGGGTCCTGGATGCTCGGCTGCAGGCCGGTGGCGCTGAGGTTCGCGTACGTGATCTCGGTGGTGGCGTCCGCCAGACGCGGGTCGTTGGACAGCCATTCCTTCAGACGCGGGTCCTCGGCGTTGGCGATGACCGGGTTGCCCTGCGGGTCGCACGGGACCGGGTTGCCGTGCGGGCTGTTCTCGGCGGTGGCCGCGTAGATCACGACCGGCACGCCGCGCAGCTGCGAAGCGCCGCAGACCCAGCATTCCGCGTACTTGTCCATCGTGCAGTTGATGTTGACCAGGTCGAAGCCGTGGGCGGCGGTGTCGATCTCCGGGTACCACCAAGCGTGGTTCGCGTTGACCGTGCCCTCCTTGATGCCGTAGTACAGGTCGAGGACCTCGCGGACGGCGCCCCACGGGCTGCGGATCCAGATCCACTGGCCCTGCTCCAGGCCCAGGCGAGCGGCGTCGTTCGGGTTCATCTCCAGGCGCGGGGCCGGCCACAGCTCGCGGCACCATGGGAGCTGACGGTGCTCGGAGTGGAAGTAGACGGGCTGGCGAGCGCCGGTCGTCATGATGAAGGCGGCGTCCGGGTTCTCGGTCAGCGCGCTCTTGTAGTCCTCCATGAGGTGGTCGCCCTTGTAGTTCTCGTTGATGTAGGCGTCCGTCGTGGAAATCTGGTCGGCCAGACTGGCGTCGAAGTACTGCGGCGCCTGGACCTTGGAGTTCTTCGGCTCGAACCAGTGCGGGAACTTGTCGATGTCCGGGATCTTACCGTCGTACGCGGCGCGCGACGGCGAGCAGGTGGCGGCGAAGGTCTCCGTGTCGTCGCCGATGTAGGACTCGGCGATGGTGGACCACACCTCGACCTTGCCGGTCGGGGTCATGAACGCGCACTTCTCGTCGACAGCGGCGTACAGGTTGTAGCCACCCTGCTGGCGACGGTAGCCCATCTCCCAACGACGGTAGGTGCCCCAACGCTCCGGGTGCCACTTACGGCAGTCGAACCAGCCTTCCTCCTGGAACTTCGCGGCGAACTCGGGGAAGTCCGGGCCAGCGACGTCGTTCAGGACCTCGGCCGGCTTCTCGGCAGCGGCGTAGTCCGGGAACGCAGGGATGACCTGCTCGGGCTGGTTCTCCTTGTCCTTGAACTCCTCGATGCGCCACCAGTCGGTCGCGTCCTTCATGACGCGATATTCCTGCTCTTCGTAGGTGACCGGGCCACCCATCTGCACGAACTGCGTGTAGTCCAGGTTGTTCCAGCCGTCGTAGTTCAGGTCACGGTCGTTCCAGATGACCGCCGTGCGATCCGCCGGGATGTCGGCGCGAGTCGGGTGCTCCTTGCCGGTGACCGCCTTCGCCATGGCCAAGTGCAGGCAGATGACGGCGACCGGGTCGTAGATGCAGTCGCCCATCGGCTCGGCGCAGCGCTGGCCGGCGCCGAAGATGCCGCCGGCGCCCTGGGACACGCGACCGGTGTTGACCTCCAGCCAGTGCAGGCACGGGATGATGATGTCGGCGCAGCCGTTGTTCGGGCAGGACCACAGGTTGAAGTCCAGCCAGAAGTCCAGGCGGGTCAGCGCCTCCCAGGCCTCGAGCAGGTTGGACTCGTTCATGAAGTCGCCGGACATGCACACGCCGCCGTGGATCTGGTACGGGGTGTCGATCTGGTTGATGGAGTCCCAGATGGTGGCGGAGTCAGCCCAGCGGTTCCAGTAGCGCAGCAGCGGGAAGCGCTCGGCGTTGATCTGCTTCTCGTTGGACTCGAAGGAGGTCTTGAGGCCCGGCCAGGCGCGGCTGCCCTTGTAGTCGCCGCCCTTGCGCTCGGCGATCCAGCGGGCCTCCTCGTCGGTCGGCACGTGGTTGCCGTAGCGCTCGGCCAGCGGGGAGTTGTTGTCCAGCAGGTACTGCACGAAGTTCTGGATGAGCGGAATCTGCTGCTCGACGGACAGGTCGCGTGGCGTGTTGCCGAGCTCCATGGTGCCGATGCCGTCGCGGATGCCCCAGTCCCACGGCTCGTGGTCGGAGACCTTCATGTTGGCGCGGCCGGCGCAGCCGTCGACCTCGGCCTTGGAGGAGCCGCGGTTGCCGGCAGGCTCGTCGGAGTTGCCGGTGAGGCAGGCGATGAGCTGCAGGGCGCGGGAGTTCTGGACCGCGTGGCCCGTCTGGTCGGGAGCCAGCTGGTAGTGGATGCCGCCGTTGCCGTAAAGCGGGTTCAGGCGCGTGGTGTAGGTGCGCACGGCCTCTTCGATCTTGTCGGCCGGAACCTCGGTGACCTCTTCGCAGTATTCCAGCGTGTACTCTTCGAGGCTCTCGTTGAAGGACTCCCAGACCGTGCCGGCCGTGATGGTGGAGCCGTCCTTCAGCTTGATCTCGACGCCGCCCGGGAACAGCGCAGGCTGCTTCGGCAGGCCCATCGGGTTGGACTTGGCGCCCTTCTCGTTGCCCTCGCCCGTCCAGTACGCATCGTAAGTCGGGTCGGCCGGGTCGGCGAAGTGGGACGGGTCAGGCAGCCACGCGTCGGCGATGATCGGCTTGTACGGATGCTCGATCCAGGTGCCGGTCGTCGGGATGCGGTGCTTCTCGCCCTCCCACTGGCACTCTTCGGCGTCCCAGTAGGTCGGCTTGTTGTTGTTCTCGTCCCAGCAGATGAAGCGGCGGTAGGAGTACTGCTCCGGCGCCGGCTCCCACCACTGGCTGACCCACTCGCGGTCGAGGTCGGCCTCGGTGAGCAGGCGGCTCGTCATGTGGATGCCGCCGTTCATCTCCATGAACCAGCCCTTGAACGTGCGGCCGCCTTCCTCGGGGTTCCACAGGAACGGGGCGTTGGTCCAACGGCGGACGAACAGGTCGTCGTATGCCTCGTTGTCGATGATCCACTTGAGCCAGGTCAGCGACAGGCACAGGTCGGTGCCGACGCGCAGCGGCAACCACAGGTCGGCTTCCTTTCCCAGCGGGGTCATGCGCGGGTCGACCAGGATGTGCTTGTAGGAGCGCTGCGAGCAGTCGACGACGGTGCGGTTCGTCGAGTCGTAGTTGGAGTACTCAGGAGCGGTGCCCCACTGGACGTAGACCAGCGGACCCTGCTCGACCTCCATCCAGGGCGAGCCGATCTCGTCGGTCAGGATGCCGGCGAAGTGGCGCGGGCCCTTGCAGATCTCGTAGGCAAGGTGGGCGTTCGGCGTCGGGAAGATGGACTTCAGGGTGCCGTACGGCGGCTGAGCCCACACGCGGGACGTGCCGCCCATGGCGAAGTTGGCCTCCGGGCCGTACTTTTCCACGACCTCGTTGAGCTTCGCGCCGGCTTCGTCGAACGCCTCGGCCAAGGTGATGCGGACCCAACCCGGGTCGTCCTCTCCCTTGGGGTTGGTGCGCTTCATGCAGTAGCGCAGACGATCGGGATGGTACAGGGCCAGCATGGACGACTGCGACTTGGCGCAGCAGTGACCACGGCTGTGGGCGTTGGACTCGTCACCTTCCACGCGGATAACCTTGTTGTCCTGGACGGTGACCCAGACACCGCACTCGACTTTACCGCAGGCGCGGCAGCACGAACGGATGCGCTTGGTCTCGCCCGCGGAAGCGTCTTCCCCCTCGGCCAGGGCCGTCGACGGAACCGCGGAGAACCCAACGGTGCTCGCGGCGCCTGCGATGGCCGCAGCCTTCAAGAAGCTACGACGAGTCAGTGAAAGTTTCGCCATTTGCCCCTCCTCTCTTTTGAGTCTCTTTGCTCTTCTCTCGGTCTTGAGCCGCGCGCTCCGCAGCGTGCTCGGAAGCCTTTCTGAATGCTTCCGGACTGCCTTCCGCAGCGCCGCCGAACCGTCTCCGACGGGCTGCCAGGGCGCCTCCGGCAAGGCTTTCGGAAAGCCTCCGAACGAGCGTCCTTCGCGGTGCCCGGGCTCGCTTCGAAATTGTAGGAAGACGGCAAAACCGCAAATCATAAGGGGGGCATGCTCATTGCGACGGATATCATCCTTCGGGGATTATTTTGGTCATCCTGCCTTTCGCTATGCTGAGTGACGGGGAAAGGGAAGAGGATTTCGACCCATAGTCACGAACTTGCAAAGGAGGCCATCCATGGCACAACCGCGTCCGTCCTGCACGCTGATCCTGGACATCGACGAGCGCCTTTTCAGCGAAGAGGTCAAGCTGGAAGTCGGCCGCTGCTACTCCTACGTCTGCACCACCTTGGTGCGCACCCATCCCGCAAGCGACGGCGAGCCGGTGAACACCGCCCGCATCCTCGCGAAGCTCGGCACGCGAAAGTACGTCCACTCCTCCGACGAGGGCGCCGACGAGCTGTGGAGCGACGTCATGGAGCGCTGGCTGCACAACGAGTTCGGCAACAACCTCGTCATCTACAACCGTCGCCAGCGCGAGATCGGCGGCGTCGAGCTGAACTTCGACTGGCTTGAGGTCGAGCTGGAGAACGGCGCGCTCACCCTGGCGTGGCGACTGGACTCCACGAGCTTCATCGACCCGGAGCGAAGCGCGCTCGCCAGCCAGGTGCGTGCCCTCCTGAACGGCGGCGCGCTGGGCGAGGGCGTCGTGCGCGTGCAGATGCCCTCCGATGCCTCGTACGCCCAGCAAGCGGCGCAGGCCGCCGAAGAGCAGGCAGCACGCGAGGCCGCCGCGGACGAAAAGGCCGCTCGAAAGGCGGAGGAGGAACGCCTGGCGGCCGAAAAGGCCGAGCAGGAAGCCGAGGCGGCGTTCCTGGAGTCCCCGGAGCTCGTCGCCGAGGAGGAGAAAGAAACGGACGGCGAGACCTACGAGGAGATGCGCGCGGAGATCGAGGAAAAGTTCGCCATGCCCGAGGCGGATTTCGCCATCGACTACGCCGCCTGGACCGTGGTCTACGCCGACGGCTCACAGCGCGACTTCGACAGCGTAGCAGGCGCGTTCGCGGAGTAAAGAGGGCGGAAAGGCCCCTGCCTGCACGCGCGCGTGCGGTTAATTGCAAAAATATCGAATTATGCGCACATTGCGTGCGCTGGCGGGCGCATTCATTCCGTATGCGCCGCATTGGTTCCGTCCCCTCGCCGTTTGAACGCGAAATCGGCGCCCAAATCGTTGGATTCGTGCGATTTTGCCCGCCTCAAGCCCGCATAACTCCAAAAAAATGCAAGTAACCGACCTCCCGCTATCACTATCATAGAGACCGAACCATCGAGCGCCTTGGCGCTCCCCCTCCGAAAAGCAAAGGACAGCCTATGATCGAGAACATCGCCGCTTTCGACGGCCGCTGCGCCAAAGTGTGCGGCCCCGCCCGCAGCGGCAAGACCGAAGTGCTCGTGCAGCGCTGCGTGACGCTGCTAAGCGCCGGCGTCGACCCGGAGAGCATCTTCGTCGAGCAGTCGAACGCGTTCGCCGTGCAATCGTTCCGCCGTCGTCTGCAGCACGCCATGGGCGCCGACCACGCCGCAGCGGACGCCGTGGTCGTGGAGACCGCGCTCGACGCCTGCGTGCGCGTGCTCGACACGCCTGAGGCGCGCGAGGCAACGGGCCGCATCCCGCGCCTGCTGACCACCGCCGAGTACAACTTCTTCCTGGAGGACATGAAGACGCTCGGCACCCCCATCCGCCGTCTGCGCAAGATGCTCGAGACGTTCTACGAGCAGTGGAGCAAGCTCGTCCCCGACTCCGAGTGGATGGGCACCGAAGAGACGGTCACGCGCGACCACGGCCTGCGCCACTTGATCGGCCGCGGCGCCATGCTCGTCCAGGAGGCGCCCCGCCTGTGCGCCGATTACCTGAAGAGCGACGCCGGCGCCAACGCCCGCCAGCAGTACGACTACGTGCTCTGCGACGACTTCCAGAACCTCACCTACGCCGAGCAGACCTGCCTGTGTCTGCTGGCCAAGACGCAGCTGATCGTGGCCGGCAACGTGAATCAGACCATCGCCGTCGGCACGAAATGGCCGAACCCGAACGGTTTCGCCGAGTTCGACGCACTGCGCCATGGCGTGGAGGTCTTCACGCTCTCGAAGTCCTTCGGCAACCAGCCCGCCCTGCGCCTCGCCAACGCCCTGACCAAGCAGGACGGCATGGACGCTTCCGTGAGCGCGGAATCGTTCGAAGGCTCTGAGCAAGGCATCGTCTGCATCAAGTGGAACACGCCCGAGGACGAGCTCAACGGCGTGACGAAGTACCTGCGCGTCCTGCTCGACGCCGAAGAGGACGTGCGCGAAAGCCGCACGTGCGTGCTCGTGCCGAACAAGCGCTGGGCCCGCATGGCGGAACGCATCCTGAAGAAGCGTGGCTTCGACGTCTCCACGGCAGGCTCCACGGCCGGCATCGGCGGCGACCCGCGCGACACGAGCCGCGCGAAGGCGCTCGTCGCCTACACGAAGCTGAACCTGCTCGCTGACCCGGAAGATCTGACCGCATGGCGCAGCTGGTGCGGCTTCGACCACGCGCTCACGAACAGCGATGCGTGGAACTTCCTGGTCGAGTACGCCGAGCAGCAGGGCGTCGGCCTGCTGGAGGCCTTGGAGCAGGCGGCACAGGCGAGCGAGGAGCCGTTCCTGCGCGCCAGCGCGCTGACCGCGCGCTACCAGGAAGGCCGCGCGTTCATCGAAAAGAACGCGCGCCGCAAGGGCTTCACGCTCATGCACGCCATCGGCGCCGACGGCGTGCCGGAGTTCGCCGACGTGGACGCCATGCTGGAAGGCGACGAGGACGCCGCCGAGCTGTATCGCATGGCACGCCGGCACGTCATGGACGCGTCCTGGCCCGAGAGCGCGCACATCCTGCACATCGCCGGCTACGACGCGCTAATCGGTGCCGACTACGACAACGTCTTCGCGCTCGGCGCCGTCGACGGCTTCATGCCGCGCCGCGATGCCTTCGAGGTCATCAGCACCGAGGAGGACCGCGTGCGCATCATGGACGAGGAGCGCCGCCGCTTCTACAACGCCGTCAGCAAGGCGAAGAAGCTCCTGGTCGTCTCCACGTTCAGCAAGTCGCAGCTGGAGCTGGCAGAGCGCACGAAGATGCAGGTCGTCCGCGTGAAGTCCGAGAACGGCGAGCGCATGGCCATCGTGCGCCCCTCCTCGTTCCTGGCCGAGGCCGGCGATGCCGCCCCCACCACCGAAGGCGGCCAGAGCATCCTCTCCCGCTACGGGCTGAACTAGCGCAAAGCTGACCCGATACAAAGCTGACCCGATACCGGCCGACCCGCTACCGACCGACGCAAAAGGCCTCGAGACCCCTGCTCTCGAGGCCTTTCTCATGCCCGAATGCCGCCCTCTACACCACGAGCGGCCTCGGAACCTTGTCCGAGGCTGCTCGTTTGTGATCAGGCACGACTGTGGACGGCGCGCGAAGCGCAGCGCCGAGCGCTCCTGCGCGCTGGAACCGCCCTTACCGCTCGTAGATTTGGTCGATGCCGATGAGGTCCTTCATCTTGTCGAGAATCTGGTGCGGGTTGCCCGGCTTGTGCTTCATGGGCTTCATCTCGTAGCGCTCGACCGCGCCGGAGAGCAGGTCGACCGCGAACACCTCGTCGGAGAGCGTGAGCGCGTGCTCCGGGCAGATGTCGGTGCAGCAGCGGCATTTCACGCAGTCGCCCGGGAAGTGTTCCACGCCGAACGTGCCGTCCTCTTCCTCGAACTTCGAGATGGCGCCCGTCGGGCAGAACGTGGCGCACATCTGGCAGGAGCTGCACAGCTCCGGATCGATGATGACATGGCCCCACAGACGCGTCTCGATCATGATGTCCTGCGGCTCGCCGAGCGTAGCCAGGTTGTCGAGCAGGCGCTCGCGACGGTCGGGGATGAAGTGCGGCAGCGTGCCGTCGTCCATGACCTTCAGGTAGCGCGACTCGGGCTTCTCTTCGATGCCGAGCGTCTCCTTCACGGCGTAGTCGGCCGTGGTGGCGGCAGCGTTCTTCGCCTCGCCTTTCATGCCAGTGAAGAACTCGCGGCGGTTGTGATCGTAGGCCGCCTTGCCCTCCTGGCGCACGCTCTTCGGGAACTTCTCGGAAATCACGGTCTCGCAGGAGTTGTTCCAGGTCTGGAGCAGGGTGTTCGCCGTTTCGGCCACCTGCTCGGCCATGTGCAGGCCGGTGACATGGGGGCACTCGGCGCACTTGCCCGTGACGAGCACGACCTTGCTCGCGCCCGCCACCGCCATAGCCGTGATGAGCGTCTCCTCCACGCGGCCCAGGCACGTCACCGGGACCACCTTCTCGGGGTCGTACAGGCCGTCCGCCGCGTCGCAAATCTCCTGGCAGGCAACAACGAGCACGCCGTCGTTGGCCTTGGCGGCCGCCAGGCAGCGCGCCTGCAGCTCGGCGTCATTGGGATTGTGCGCCTCGAGCGCGCACGTCGGGCACACCGTGGCGCAGGTGCCGCAGCCGATGCACATCTCGGGGTCCGAGAACACCTCGCCGGTGGCCTCGTCCTTACCGATGGCCCCCTGCGGGCAGTTTGCCAGG
>ERZ827512.3771-NODE-3771-length-10236-cov-3.873686_pt1 | contig 10236 bp, 10 predicted proteins | sample MGYA00519916_ERZ827512 | MGnify/ENA primary metagenome ERZ827512 (study PRJEB31778, sample SAMEA3449335) | human gut metagenome | biome: human gut; feature: human-associated habitat; material: faeces | place: United Kingdom | collected 2010/2012 ... | reverse complement strand
CCCGACGGGGGCGGGCGGGAGGCCCCGCCCGCCGGCGAACGTTTCCGCCGTCCTCTCCCTTCGCCGGCGCAAAACCGTAACGAAACCGAACATCACAGCCGAACAGAACCCAAAATCATAAAGGAGGCCATTCCCTATGACGCAACCGCAGCCCGCGCGCGACCCCGCGGCCGTTCTGACCGCCGCGCTGCGCCGCCATCCCTACCTCCTGCTTGCGGCGGCCTGTCTGCCCTTCGCCGCGCTCAACCGTCCGAACGGCGTCGACCCGAGCCTGTTTGCCTCGCTTGTGCTGCTGCTGGGCGTGACGGCGTTCTACGCCTATCTCGCGTTCCGCGCGTTTCGCGACTGTCCCCGCTCGTTCACTGTCGCATTCATACCGCTCTGCGCCGTTTACGCCGCGCTTTCGTGGCTGCTGTTCTTCCCCTACGCCAATCCCGGGCTGAGCGTCGCCGCTACGGGACTGTGCGTCGCGCTGGCGCTGCTGAGCTATTGGCGGACGACCGACCGGCTGGACACCGGGCGCATCGTCCTGCTGCTAATCATCGCGGGCGTCGCCGTCCGCGCGGCGTACGTCCTGCTGACCGGCCATCTCGTCCGCCAGCACGACGCCGGCGGTACCAACGGCCATATCCCGTATATGGAATACATCTACAACAACCTCTCGCTGCCCGACGTCACGCGGCCGGCCGTGAACCAGAATTACCACCCGCCGCTGCACTACCTCATCAGCGCCGCGTGGCTGAAGGTGCAGACCCTGCTTGCCGGCTCGGAGTTCTACGCCTGCGCGGTGGAAAACATTCAGATTTTGACGCTGTTCTATTCCTCGGCGGCGATGCTCGTCTCGCGCAGCCTTTTCCGCCTGCTCGGCCTGAAGGGACGCGGTCTCGTGGCGGCGATGGCCGTCGTCGCCTTCCACCCGTCGTTCATCATCCTTGCCGGCAGCGTCAACAACGATATGCTCAGCGTGCTGTTCTCCCTGCTGTCGGTGCTGGCCGCCGTCCGCTGGTACCGCGAACCGACCCTGCCGCGCATCCTGTGCGTCGCGCTCGCCGTCGGGCTGGGGATGATGACCAAGCTGTCGGTCGCGATGGTCGCGCCCGCAATCGCCGTGCTGTTCGCCGTGAAGTTTTTCCAGTCGCGCGCCTTTAAGCGGCTGATTGGGCAGTTCGCTGCGTTTGCCGCCGTCTGCTTCCCGCTCGGCCTGTGGTGGGGTGTGCGCAACCTCATCCGCACCGACACGCCGCTGACCTATGTCCCCGACATCGGAAAGAGCAACATCCAGTACCTCGGCGACTACCCGGTTTGGCGCAGGCTGTTCGACGTCCGTACGCCCGACGTCTGGATTGCGCGCGGGAAAAGCTACGGCTACGACTACTTCGATTACAACATCCCGCTGACGATGCTGAAGACCTCGGTGTTCGGCGAGTATTACATCGGCAAGAACGAGCCGCTGCTTTCGGTTTTCGCATATGTGCTCTCGCTTTCCAACCTGCTGCTGGCCGTGGCGGCGTTCGTGCTGCTGCTGCGCTATGTGTTCGCCAAAAACGGCTTCCTCTGCGGCGGACTGCGCGCCTTCTTCGGCGTGCTGGTCGCCTCGATGCTGGGCATGTATATTAAATTCTGCTTCGACTATCCCTACAACTGCACGCAGGATTTCCGCTACGTCGTGCCGCTGGCCGTTATCGGCGCTCTCTTCCTCGGCATGCGCCTGTCCGAAAACCGTGAAAACCGCTCGGCCGTCTCGCGCGCCGTCGACGTCGTTTTGCAGGCGGCGGTGGTTCTGTTCTGCGTCTCCTCGTTCGTGCTGTATGTGTCGTTTCAGCCGTAATTGTTAAAATGAACGAAAAGGGGTTTACAAATTTGGATATTTATGGTATTCTTATAAAAGTCGAATTTTTTGCTGTGCCGTCGGGCACATGGAAGTGAGGTTTCCCGTTTGATTAGAAAGTTCGCCGTTCTGGCGTTTTCCGCGCTGTTGGCGTGCGCCGCGCTCGCGTCGTGCGGCACGTCCGGCGCAGAGGATACATATGCCGCCCAAAGCGCTTCGCCCGCGCCGCTGGTGCCGGGCGCGGGCATCCACGCCGTTTTGGCGGACGACGACGGTCCCGCCGCCGTCCCCGAGACGGGCGCGATCGCCGATATAAAGCTCAATTACCGCACCGTCATCCTTGCGCCGGAGAAGAAATTCACGCTCTCCGCCAGCGGCGCGTCGGACGCCGACGCCATCGTGTGGACAAGCTCGGATGAATCGGTCGTCCGCGTAGAGGACGGCGTCGTCACCGCCGTCGGCCCGGGTCTGGCGCGCGTTTACGCCATCGACGTCAACGGCAAAAGCGCCTCCTGCGCGTTTGAGATCAAGCCCGCCGAGGTCGAAAGCGTCACGCTCGACCGCACCGCCGCCGCGCTGAAGGCCGGCGAGTCGCTCACGCTCTCGCCTGCCGTCCTGCCCGCCGCGGCTTCGGATATGACCCTGCAGTGGACAAGCTCGGATGCGTCGGTCGTCCGCGTGGAGGACGGCGTCGTCACCGCTCTGCGCAGCGGCAGCGCGACCGTCACCGCCGCGTCGCCCAACGGAAAAAAGGCTTCGTGTAAGATAACGGTTACCGCCGCCGGCGTCGAGAGCGTTGCGCTCAACTACCGCACCGTCCTGCTCGACGCGGGTAAGAGCTTCCGCTTGACGGCGACGGTCACGCCCGCCGACGCGGAGGACGCCGAGGTCGCGTGGACAAGCTCGGATACGTCGGTTGTCCGCGTGGAAAACGGCCTCGTCACCGCCGTCGGCGCGGGGAAGGCCGTCGTCACCGTCTCGACCGCGAACGGCAAATCGGCCTCCTGCCAGCTTGAGGTCCGCGGCGCCTCGAGCAGCTCGCTCAAGCTCAGCAGTAAGGAGCTTTCGCTCACCGCGGGGAATTCCGCGCTGCTGACGGCGAACGCCGCCGTGAGCTGGTCGTCCTCGGATCCAAGCGTTGCGGCCGTCACCTCCGGCGGCCGTGTCGAGGCGAAAAAGCCGGGCAGCGCCGCCATAACCGCGCGCGCCGCGGACGGCAGCACGGCCACCTGCACCGTGTTCGTTTCGACGGGGAATACCGCCGGCGACGTGCAGTCCATTCTGAACAGCGCGCCGCTCAACCCCACGCGTACCGGCGTGGCCGCCGTGGACGAGCTGGTCGACCGAATCTTCGACGAAATCTTCACGCCCGGCATGACGACCTACGAAAAGACCCGCGCCATCTACGATTATCTGGTGGATAACATCACCTACGGCCGCGGCAGCAAGTACTGGACCGACTACATCAGCCTGCTCGGCGGCAGGACCTATTCCTCGCGCGACCGCGAGGTCATCCTCCGCGCGTATGACATCCTGATCTCCGACGTCGGCGTCTGCAACGACTATTCCGCCGCGTTTATGGTGATGACCCGCGCCGTCGGGCTGGAATGCTTTTATGTCGAGGGCAAGACGAACAACATCTCCGGCGGTTATTCCGGCCATATCTGGAACAATATCCGCATCAACGGCACCCTGTACACGTTTGACGTGCAGGTCGAGGCGAATATCACCGACCGCGCCGGCGGCGTCAATACCTATACGCGGTTCTGCAAAACCGACGCGCAGATGGGCAGTAAGCTGATCTATTTCCGCAGACAGGCCGATATCGACGCTTATAACGGCTTCCGCGTGCTCTCGTAGCGGCGCGGCGGAAGGAAAAAGAAGAAGGCGTCCTGTCCGAAAATTCGGACAGGACGCCTTGTGTTGTCGCGCAGCGTCGCGGAGTGCGTTTGCGCGGCGATTGCTATGTGGGCTGTTGGAAATCAGTCGTTTTGGGATGGGAAAACGGTTTTGTACCGCTCTGCGGCCTGCATACGAAAGGAAAAGCTGCGCGTTTTTGTTCGGTACGCAGGACGGCTCGGATTGGACGGAATGACGAAAAGGCAGCTCGCGCATTCCCGCGCGGGGCGGCCGCCGCAGGCGTCCGCCCCGCGCGGGATGGAAGCTGTCGGCCGAGGCGCATCAAAAAAGAGGCGGTATTTGTGAGGATGACAAACGGCAAGGGGAGACGGCGTTATGCATCATACGGCTTTGGATTGTCGGTCAGCCCGAGAATGTAGTCGGTTGACACATTGTAAAGGCTCGCCAGTCGTTTCAGCGTGAAACCGCTTATATCGGTTTTCCCCAATTCGATTCTGCTGTATTGCTGCTGTGTTGTATATATGGCCTCTGCTACTTCTTTTTGATTCCATTTCCGCATTTTTCTTAATTCTTTGATTCGGTACATTTGCTTTTCTCCATAAGATTTCTATTTGCCGATATTATATCATAGATTTTGAAAAATGTGCGGATATACGCCTTTTATGAGTAAAATGATTGTAATACGAGAAAAGACGAAGATTTAAGATGCATGCAAATGTCTCTATGGCAGGAAAAATCCGTGCGATGCATTCGTTGCTTGTGCGGTAACGCGGCTATTTCGGCGGGTTCATCGTGTGGCTCATTTTGCACAGCGGCGGCTTTTCGGTTCGCCCAAGCGGCGGTAAAACGGCTCCCGCGCGGGGAGGCCGCCGTAGGCGGCCTCCCCGCGCGGGAGCATAGACTCTGCAAGGCGTCGGTTTAAGTGCATCAAACGGAAAGGCGGCGTTTATTAAAATAAAGAATGGAGAGGGCGAAAAGCGTTATGAATCATAAGGCTTTGGATTGTCGGTTAGACCGAGAATATAGTCGATAGATGTGTTGAACAACTTTGCAAGTTTTATAAGCTTGTCAGCGTTGATTTTTACATCTTCCTTTTCGATTCTGCTGTATTGTTGCTGTGAAATATTTAGAACATTGGCTACTTCCTTTTGTGATAGCCTCCGCTGTAATCTTAATGTTTTTAACCTATTCATATTTTCTCCTTGATGTGCAGAATTTCGTGTAATGCGATATAAACAAAAAGCTCGTTCCAAAAATCAAGAATGTGTGGGATGGGGGTTATCGGTCAGCCTAAGGATATAATCTGCTGATACGTCGTAAAAAATGGCTAATTGTTTTAGACTTTCGCCGGTGATTTCCGTTTTCCCCAGTTCAATTCGGCTGTAATGCTGTTGTGTGGTGTGTATAGCTTCCGCTACTTCTCTTTGAGACAAATCATGATCGATTCTTAAGTCTCTGATTCTATTGTCCAACTTTGATTTCTCCTCAAGCTTAATTTCATAAGTCATTATAACATACATCTAAAAAGAGTATTGACATTTACGCCAAAATAGCGTATAATACACTTAAAAAGAGTGAATAGAACCGTTCTTCATTCAAAATACCAATGTAAAACAGCTCCGAAAATGCTGTGTGAGGACGTGAAAATCGGCGCTGAAACGTATAACAATGTGAAAACGGAAAGCCAAATCAAAGATTTTACATCAATTCGTGGTATATCGGCACATTTGAAAAAAATTATGTTATAATATAGCCATCAATCAGAACGGAGTGAAAATATGAAGCCTGTTCAAAATGCGAACGAATGGGAAAATTTTTGCCATAACATGGTGCTGCTGCGTCAAACGCATGGGTATTCCCTGCTTCGAATGGCTTTTGTGCTGCGCATTTCGCCTGTCAAGCTGCGCGCCGTTGAGCGCGGCGAATGGATGCCGAAATGGGACATACGAATCCTGTTTCGCATCCGAAAGAAGTTCGGCGTACAAGCGTCAGAGCTTTTTGCCGATCGCTTGGACCGTTGAGGCCGCGGAACGAACCGAGCAAAAATCGAATCGGCCGCAACCGATCCGCCGGAAAGGGGGTGACGTTTGGATGGCTTCCCAAAATCCGCCCGCTTGGGAAACGCTGTGCCGTAACGTCCGCTGGCTGCGCGAATCGCACGGTTTTTCCGTCGAGGAGACGGCGCGTCTGCTGCGCCTTGCCCCGTGTACCCTGCGGAAGCTCGAAAGCGGCGTGCATTCCGCGAGAGTCACCGTGCTTACGCTTTATCTGATCAGCGACGCGTTCGACGTGCCGCCGGAGCGTCTGCTTTCGGAACGCTTGGAGGACGCCCCGTCTGCCTTGTGCGCACGCCAAAAGGGAAGAATATAAAACACAATAAATCCCGGCGCCGACAACAATCAGGTTCGTATTCGTCTTTGCCGCAATGCGGCCTTGGGCTGCGGAAAAAGCAGGGCTGCGTCGTGACGCATATGGCGCGGCTGCATCACACCATTTTGAAGGCGCCGCAACCCATAGAGGTCAGACAGAGGCCCCGGCGTGTGGGTGCGCATTTGCTCAAACATGTCGAACGGACGTCGGACCGTTCGGCATACCGCCCGCGGATAAGCAGCCGGCGGCAAATCCCGCGCGCAAGCCACCGCCTTGCGCGGCGGCCCTTTTTTGCCGGCGTATGCAGGCCGCTTTGCGGCCTGCATACGCCGGCAAAGTTAGACGCAGGAAGGCCGCCCATTGGGCGGCTTTCCTGCCGATAAAAAGGGCTGCCTGTCCTATGTTCGGCACAAATCGCCCCGCCTGCGTTGCAGGCGGGGCGAAGCGCTGTCCGCGCGCGGGAAACCGCCGCGCGGACAGCGCTTCGCCCGTATGCTCCGTCAAGAACGTGTGCGGAAAATTTGCGGGCGGGTCCCGCGCTCGTCCCGCAGGACGCAGCATTCCCAGAGAAACAGAACGCGGACAGGCCGCGCCGCGCCGTGGCGTGATGCGGCCCGAACCGCCGCACCGCGCCGGTTTTTTATGCCGTTTGCCGGTTTTTCGTGTTTTGACTGCTTGGCAAGCAAAAGGCCGCCCGAAAAGCGTTCGCTTTTGCGCCGACTATGGAAAAAACCGGCAGCTTTACGCCGTCCGCGTCCGGAACAGCCGCGCGCCGCAAGACTTTATCGGGCCTGCGCGCAGGCGGACGGTTTCTTCGGACGGGGCAGCGGGACTTTCCGCGCGGGCGGTCGAGCAGCAAGCGGGCAAACGGCAGGCTGCAAAGCATTGCGTTTCTTCGTGCCGTGGCAGAACCTCTATGGCGAAGGTTCCGCTCGCCCGCGCACATCGGGGTGAAAGCGCTTTTCTCCTTTGAGAAGGCCGGCGAGGGCCTTTGTTCCAAAGCTTTTTGGCCGAACGGCATACCGGCCGCCCTTTGGGCGGCCGGTATGCCGTTCGCTTATACAACCCGTAGCTTTAAGACTTTATTCCGCTTTGCCGTGGATGGGCTGGCGGAGCGCCGGGGTGAAGGTGCCCGTCCGCGCGCTGAAGCGCCATTCCGGGTCCTGTCCGAGCGAGAAATGCCAATACTCGGTGTGAGGCGATTCCAGATGACGCAGGGTGACGTCCACGCCGCCGTCCCCGAGCGTGTAGAACGCCGCCGTTTTCAGTTCCTCAAACGGCGCGTAGGCCTCCAACTGCGAGATGCAGGGGTAGAGCTTGGTCATCGTGTACGACGAGACGGCGTAGCGGCCGTTGCCGGCGGTGATGGTCTGCTCGCCGCGCGCGTCGGTCTTGGTGATGCGCAGGGTCTCGCCGTCGCAGTCAAGCCGCAGCGTGCGGATGCCGGCGGCGTTCTCCTCGCAGGTCCAGACGCGGGAGAACGCGGTCTGCTCGGTCGGCGCGGGCGTATACAGCGCCCCGGGCAGCTCGTCGGGGCCGTCCGGCGCGTCGTCGTGCTCGATGAAATCCATAATCACGTCCATTTCGCGCTGCATATTCGTTGCCTCGGCCAGCAGGATGAACGTAACCCCGCGGTCGGGAATGACGATGCAGAGCTGGCCGAACGCGCCGTCGCCGCGGTAGCCCTTGCCGTTGTCGTTGAGCCAGAACTGGTAGCCGTAGCCCGCCGTCCAGTCGTGCGAGCCGTTGTTCACGTCGATGGAGTGGCGCGACGTGGCAGCTTTGATCCATTGCTCGCTCACGATGCGCCGGCCGTTGTATACGCCGCCGCAGCGCAGCATTTCGGCGAACGGCACGAGGTCGGCCGCCGAGAGGTAGAGTCCCACGCCGCCGAGCGTGACGCCGCCGAGCGTTTTCCAGCGCGGCCTTGCAATCCCCAGCGGGCGGAAGAGCCGTTCCTCCAGATAGTCGGTCAGCGACATACCCGCGCGCCGTTCCACCGCCGCCGCGCAGACGCAGGTCGCGCCCGTGCTGTATACGAAAGTGGTGCCCGGCTTGTGCGGCATCGGCGCCTGTAAGAATTTGGCCACCGGGTCGCCCTCGAGCATGCTCTCCAGCGCGCAGACGGCGTGTCCGCTCTGCATCGAGAGCAGATCGCACAGCCGCGCCTCGCGCGCCGCCTCGGGCGCGTCCGCCGGCAGCTTGTCGGGGAAGATGTCGGCGATTTTTTCGTCGGCGCGCAGCAGTCCCTCGTCCGCGGCGATGCCGACGGCGATCGAGGTGAAGGATTTCGAGAGCGAATAAAGCTGCGCCCGCTGGTCGAAGGCGTAGGGCGGCAGCGCCAGCTCCGCAGCGACCTGTCCGTTTTTGCGGTAGGAAAGCGCGTGGATGTCCACGCCGCTCTCGTGCGCGCGCCGGATAAAGGCCGCCAGCGATGCTTTGGTCACGCCGCAGCCGAGTGTGTACAGAAATGCCATTGTTGTTTTGTTCCTTTCCGATCGAACCGAGCCGGCCCGCGCAGCGGCGGACGCCGTCCGGCGACAATATGTTTTTTTTCAAGCAATTTAAGGTTTCCGCGCCGGCAGCGCGGCAAAGTCCGAATGGTCACAGAGGAAGGCGCGGCAGCCCGCGGCCTTTGCGCGGCCGCCAAGTTCGGGGAGATTTGAGGCGTTCCTATGCGCTTTCGCGGGGAAGCGAAACGGCCGCTGAAAATGATAGAATTCTGCGGTCACTGCGCGGCGGCTGCCGTGTCCAAAGCACGCCGAGGTTTCCCGTTCGTCGGCGGAGAAAACCCGAACGGCCGCCGTATGCAGCGGCGCTGACGCTGTTTTCCGGCGTGCGGAGTTCCGACGTTTCCGCGCCGCAGGCGGGGAAAATTCGAATAACCGCTGTGCATACTCTTCTTTTTATTATACTTTATGCGGTTATTATAGCACGTCCGAAAGCGTTTTGCAACTTTTTTCGGGCATTTTGCGTATTCGGATTTTGACGGATATGGATAAATTTGTGTAAACCTATTGACAAAGCCGATTTGAAATGGTATGATTAAGCTGTCATACAAAAAATTCAAAATTTATATAAAAAGGAGATTTTTTTGATGAAAAAGACAGTTTCGATCATCCTTGCCGTACTGCTGCTGGCCGGCTGCGTCGCGGCTGTCGGCGCTTTTGCTGCGGACGAGTCGTATGTTACGGACGGTCTGGTCGCGTTCTACGACGCCGGGCAGCAGAAGGCCGGCGACACGACCTGGGCGGATTTGGCCGGCGACAACGACATCGCCGACGTACCCAACACCGCCGGGCAGAACGAGTTCAAGGACGGTGTGTACCTCAACACGGCCACGCAGGTCAACTTCCCGCAGGGCATCGTGGATCTGATCAAGGGTGAGGAGTTCACGACCGAGATGCAGCTCGGCGCTACGCAGGTCACCGGCGACACTTGGGGCACTTACCTCAACGCCACGACCGACGCGTACTCGCTCTTTTACAGACTGTCGGACGACGCCATCGAGTTCAAGAACGGCCCCGATAAAAGACCCTGCAAGCAGGGGCTCGGCGGTAAGGATGCGCTTTCCGATTCCACGATCACCGTCGTGTTCAAGGTCGGGGAACCCTCCAAAATCTACATCAACGGCGAACTGGCTGCCGAAGCGCCTTCCGCCTCGACCGCCGCGCTGGCTATCGAGGACTACTTCTTCGGCCACGCTGCCGCTGAGAAGTCGCACACCACCGAGTACATCAAGTTCCGTTTCTATGACCGCGCTCTGACGGCCGACGAGGTTGCGCAGAACTACGCTGCGGATCAGGCGGAGGTCGTGTTCGGTGACGGTGATGGGGACGATGCGTCTTCCGGCGCGCCTGCTTCCTCCGAGGCTCCCGTTTCTTCCACCGCTCCGGTCGAGTCCTCGACTGACGCGCCTGTTTCTTCGTCCGCTCCCACTTCCTCCACGCCTTCGACGGGCGACGCAGGCATCGCCGCATTCGCTGTCCTCGCACTGATTGCGCTGGCCGGTGTCGTTGTGGTGAAGAAAGCGCGCTAAGTTCGCGTATTTCGCAGATTTGACGATAAAAAGCCGATGCGGTTTGTCCGCATCGGCTTTTTGCATAGGGATTTCAAATGAAGCATTCCGTTTTGCGGCCGGAATCGCGCTTCGGCTTTCGGGGCCGGCGCCCGGCGGA
>ERZ827512.3765-NODE-3765-length-10258-cov-13.815642_pt1 | contig 10258 bp, 13 predicted proteins | sample MGYA00519916_ERZ827512 | MGnify/ENA primary metagenome ERZ827512 (study PRJEB31778, sample SAMEA3449335) | human gut metagenome | biome: human gut; feature: human-associated habitat; material: faeces | place: United Kingdom | collected 2010/2012 ... | reverse complement strand
GTTTTACGGGCTGGATAAGACGCCCATTGAGGTAGAGATCGAACACGCCGGTCAGATCGTTAAGGCGAGTATGACCAATAAGAGCCTGTACACGAATGTGTCGATCAAGAAAACCGGCTACGTGGAGGTCATGCCGGGGCAGCTTGTCCGCTACAACTTTGCCGACATTGCCAACAATTCCACCACGGCGCTGGAGTCGTTCTACTGGCGCGATACCCTGCCCGTCAAGGCGGTGCGCCTTGAAAAGATCTACACCGGCACGTGGAATACCCCCGGAAATTATAAGATCGTGTACAAAACCAATCTCAGCGGCGATAACTGGCGCACGCTGGCGGATAATCTGAGTACATCCAAAAACTATGTCTTGGATGCCTCTCCTGCGGCGCTGGGACTTGCTTCCAATGAGTATGTGACGGAGTTCATGGCGGCGTTCGGCATCGTGCCTGCCAACTTCCGTCAGGTAGAGGCGCCCCGCGTAGATTGCAAGGTGCTTTCAAAGCTCACCGGCGGTACGCAGTTCGTCAACACGTCGGATGCAGGCGGCGTCTACAACGGGCAGTGGATCATGGCGACCTCCCGCTGGGTCACCAGGGTCTATGCCCCCAGAAAACCTTTGCCCCGCACCGGCTATTAAATCAATGGAGGGCTGTCTCGTCCGAGGCAGCCTTCCACACTTCTGAATAAGGAGGGAATCGTTTGAAACACAAAAAGATTATGGTACTCCTGCTGGCACTGCTGCTCCTGACAGCACTTTGCTGTACCTCGGCCTTTGCCGCAAACGGCGATGTGGCAAGTGCGGTCGAGGAGACTTGGAAGGAAGCAGCAAAGCAGATCAAGAGCGTTGTGGAGAAGGTGGTGTTCCCTGCATTGGATATGATCCTCGCTATCGCATTCTTTGTGAAACTTGGCGGCGCGTACTTTGATTATCGCCAGAGAGGACAGTTCGAGTGGGTGGGCACTGCCATTCTCCTTGCCTGCCTCATTTTCTCGCTTTCCGCGCCGAAGTACATCTGGAACATCATCGGAATTTAAGCGGAAAACTTGGAGGACAACATGAATTTTTACGAACAGGAACTCAAAAAGATCGTGGGTGACCGGTATCCGGACGCGACCTATGTCGGACGCGCCTGCTATGTTCGTCTCAGCGATACAAATCGCGCAAAAATACAATTCGTCACCGGCATCGTCACCAATCGTTATAACGCGCTGCAGTTGACGATCCTAAACCGCAATGAGGGACAGGTGGATGTCCTGCGCCTGCGCTTTACGGATCTGCTGGGAAAGAAGCGGACGAACAACCCGAACTTCTGCGACGGCGTTGACCCTCATATCTGGGACAGCAGTGACGATGTGCATTGGTATGTCTATCAGCCCACCCGCCAGGACTACAATACGTTGGGCGATGCGGTATCGGATTATTTGGAAGTCTTTCAAGAGCCGGTACAGACAAATGAGCAGTCCTGGCAGCAGACGATGTGAGAAGGTTTTCAAAGACGCTCTTGTATATTAAACTCTTTCTAATATAATATCATCAGAAAGAGGATGAGGGGGCGTCGGGATGAAGTTAGAGCCATCGACCGCTAAAGGTGAGGCGAATCTCGTTGTGCAGAGCATGGAAGCCTTCGAAGAACGCGGAAAAATGCTGGATCATCGGGCCAGTATTCTGGAAGCAGAATTTTCGAGACTTGCAGGGGTGCCGACATTGAGTGTCGAGGAAGTGCGCTCCCACCTCGCGGAGAAGTACGCACATAAACTTCTAAAATGAAATATCACATAACAAGGCCGTCGCCCGCAAGGGCGGCGGCTTTCTGCGTTTTTGGAGGTGACACGCATTTTTATTTGGAACTTTGTTGCCGGAGAGGTATTAGATCAGCTCGTGGATTGGTTCTATGGGCAGATCGTAGGCTTTCTCGGCAACTTTTTTGCGCTCATGGGCAACATGGGCGTAGAACTCTTTGAACTCGAGTGGGTGGAAGCCATCCTGCTCTTTTTCTCGCGTCTGGCCTGGGCGCTGTTTGCGGTCAGCGTGGTGGTCTGCGCCTTTGAGTGCGGCATTGAATACTCAGCCGGAAAGGGGAATCTCCAGCAGACCGCCCTCAACATCATCAAGGGCTTTCTTGCGGTGAGCCTTTTTACGGTCGCCCCCGTGCGGCTCTATGCACTCTCCGTATCGCTGCAGTCGACCTTCGCGGCAGGGCTGACTGGCGCAGGACGAAGCATCGGCGATGTAGGACAGTACATCATCACAGAACTCAGCGAGGTCCAAACGCTTGCTGATGTGCTCGATCGCTCACACTTCGGCCTCGGCACGCTGACCAGCCCCATCATGCTGCTCTTTTGTGTCATTCTTATGGCCTACGCGGTCATTAAGGTGTTCTTTGCCAACCTCAAGCGCGGCGGCATTCTGCTCATTCAGATCGCGGTCGGCTCACTCTATATGTTCAGCGTGCCGCGCGGTTATCTGGACGGCTTTACCGGCTGGACGCGGCAGGTCATCGGACTGTGCCTGACTGCCTTCCTCCAGTCTACCATTCTTGTGGCGGGGCTTATGGTATTCAAGGACCATGCGTTTATGGGCGTGGGGCTCATGCTCTCAGCGGGTGAGGTCCCGCGCATCGCAGGCAGCTTCGGCGTGGATACCACGACGAAGACCAATTTCTCGAGCGCGGTCTACACGGCACGCTCTGCGGTCAGCGTAGCACGCACCCTTGCGGCGGTGGTCCGATGAAGCGCCTGACAATGGGGAGCCTCTTTGATGGGATCGGAGGTTTCCCTCTGGCAGCATTGGAATATGAGATCGAGCCGATATGGGCCAGCGAGATCGAACGGTTTCCCATGCTGGTGACAAAGCTTCGTTTTCCGCACATGCAGCACATGGGCGATATCACAAAACTCAATGGCGCGGCGCTGCCGCCTGTGGACATCATCTGCGGGGGCAGCCCGTGTCAGGATCTTTCCGTGGCTGGAGCGCGTGCAGGTCTTGCCGGTAAACGCTCCGGCCTTTTTCTCGAGCAGACACGGATCACAAAGGAGATGCGTTATGCAGACATATTACGAGGGCGAACAGGTATCGATGTTCGACCAAGATGGTTCATCTGGGAGAACGTCCCTTATGTGTTGAAGTGCATAAGGGACGTTATGAGTTGTAAGCAATTATGAAAAGACCTCCTTCCAAAATATTGAAATTTCTTTGAGAATTAAAAAGATGCTGTGCATAATTTCCCTTTATACTGTGAGCATCACAATATAAAGGAGGCAAACTATGCACAGCAGAAAGACAGTTCCAATCCCTGACTTGATGAGCGCAGCAAATATGGAGTTGATCCGTCTGGACTTCAAATCGTCAACCCTCAGTCGGCATAGCAAGGAGTTCCGTAGCTTCTCCAATTATTGCAGAGAAAACGAGATTACCGCTTATGACGCAGAAACCGGACCACAATACTTCCAACACTGTTATGGTTTGGACATCGGTAACTCCACCGCAAAACTGACCAAGCAACAACTGGACACACGCTGTTCGATTCGTTTTTTGGATGACATCTTTCAATTTGGGTATGCACTGCGATACAGCCACCATGACTACACAGTGCCACGGCAATATGTCGATTTACTGGAAGAATACCTTGCATGGTGCCACAGAAATAATAGTTCTGATGGTACTATCCGTGTCAAGCGGACAAAGATACGGCAATTTTTTTGCTTTCTGGATGGGCGCGGAATAGAACTTTCAGATTTAACCGCTGCAGAAATTTCGGACTTCATGACCACCCTGTGCCGCTACCATCGTGCAACTATCCATGTATTCAGCAGCGTTTTACGTGATTTCTTCCGCTATCTCCATGAAAATGGGATATTGGACGATGACTTATCTTCAAGTGTTCCAAGGCCAAAGATCTACGTTGAAGAAAATATCCCCGAAACGTGGGCCCCAGAGGAAGTACGACAATTATTGTCCGTTATTGACCGCAGCAATGCGATTGGAAAAAGAGATTACGCGATGCTTCTGCTTGCTATTCTGCTGGGCATGAGGGCTGGAGACATCTGTGCATTGAAATTCAAAAATCTGGACTGGCACCAGAAACTGATCACCTATACACAGCAAAAAACGCAAAAGGTCAATACACTGCCTCTGCTCCCTGTAATTGGAGATGCCATCATTGACTATCTGAAAAATGGGCGGTTGGATTCTGACTGTGATAATGTGTTTATCCGCCATATCCATCCTTACGGAGAATTCCAGTCCAGCACAACTCTTTCCGAAAACCTCAAGCGATATATGAAATATGCAGGTATGACAGTAAAGAAGCGCAAAGCAGCCCATTCACTGCGTCATACTCTGGCAAGCAGCCTCTTGTATGATGGTACACCGCTTATGACGATCTCCAACATCCTTGGGCACAACAGCCCAAAAACGACCTCCGTATATACCAAAGTAGACCTTCCGGCCTTGCGGAAATGTGCATTGTCTTATGGAGAACGGAGGGAATTGATATGACTTCAAAAATGTTGTTGGAGCAGTATATGGCGGAACGTCATGCTCTTGGGTTCAGCCTGAAAACGGATGAGGGTTGTATCCGGCGCTTCCTCCAGGACTTTGCTGAGCCCGATGATGGAGAGATTTCGTTTACAAAAGAATATGTTTTAGACCATATTGGAAACAGACGGAACCTGCAAACCAATACCATCCTCAGAGATGTCAGCGCAATCAATGGATTTCTCGATTTTGTGATCCGCAAAGGCTATACAGCATATAAGATCCCTCCTAAATCTCTCCCGAAAGAAAACCGCAATTTTAGAGCCTATATTTTTACGGACGACGAGATTGAGCGGATGCTGACTGCAGCGGATCATGTGCCATTTACGGAGCAGAACCCTGCACGAAAATACCAGATTCCTGTTATGTTCCGAATCTTATTCAACTGCGGATTGCGTACTTCTGAATTGCTTAAACTGCGCATGTGCGATGTAAACCTCAAAGAAAATGTGTTTACCATTTTGGATACGAAATTTCACAAAAACCGCTTGGTGCCATTCTCTGATACAGTTGCAGAATCCTTGACTCAATATCTGGAAATGTCCCCTCCAAAATCTACAGATTCCTTGCTTTTTCCAAGTTTGAACCCACGCAGCAACGGCGGAAGATACGGGAACAGTTGGCTGCAAGCTCAATTTCGCCAGCTCCTCAGAACGGCGGGTATTCCTTACAATGGTTCAGGAAAAGGCCCTCGGCCTCATGATATCCGCCACACATTTGCGGTACACTGTCTTAACAACTGGGTCCTTTCGGGTGAAGATCTTACCGCTGCGCTACCCGTACTTTCACGGTATCTTGGACATAATGGACTGACCGGCACGCAAAAATATCTTCAATTGACGGCGCAAATGTACCCAGATATTGTTGCCAAATTAGAAGTGCAATTTGGTGGTCTCATTCCCCAGATGGAGGTGTCCAATGAAAGCATCTGACTTCTCCAAATTTTTGACGCAGTACCTTACACACTATCTGCCCGTCCAGAGAAATCTGAGCAGCAATACAATTCGTTCCTACCGGGATACGTTTAAACTCCTCCTGATTTTTTGCAGAGACGAGAAAGGCTTTAATATTGCAAAGCTGAATCTGTCCAAGTTGGACAAAAAGTGTATAGAGGACTTCCTTCTGTGGCTGACTAATACCAGAGGTTCTTCCCCATCTACTTACAACCAGCGCCTTTGCGCCATTCACGCTTTCTTTGATTATGTTATGACCGAAGAACCGACGTATATGGAGCAGTGCATTTTAATCCTCAAAATTCCAAGCATGGTATCTCCCGACCCGCCCGCGCAGTACTTAACGCCAGAAAATTTGAAACATTTATTGTCTATGCCGGATACCTCTACTCCTAAAGGACGGAGGCATCTTGTCTTGCTAACTGTTTTGTATGATACAGCAGCTCGTGTTAGTGAACTTGCGGATATTTGTATGCGGGATGTGCGATTAGATTTCCCAGCAGTTATTACTCTGCATGGAAAAGGCGGGAAGATTCGTACAGTGCCTCTCATGAAACCGACTACTGAATTGTTACGTAGTTACCTTGAGGAAAACCACATTGATTTGCGACGAAACCCAGATATGCCCCTGTTTTGGAATGGAAGCAGACACAAACTGACCCGTTCTGGAATTACATACATCGTCCAGAAATATGCAGATATGGCACGGGAAACTGCCTCTGGGATGCCTACCAAAATCTCGCCTCATATTTTTCGCCATACGAAAGCCATGCATATGGTACAGGCCAATGTTAATCCGGTCTTTATTAAAGATTATCTGGGACACGCCGACATCTCTACCACTGAGGTCTATGCCAGAGCAGACAATGAAGCCAAGCGAGCTGCTTTGGAGAAGGCTACAGCCCATCTTGATCTACCGAAAGCATCTCAGTGGGAACAGGATGCTGAGTTGATTGAATGGCTGTCCTCGCTTGGCTAAAACTCCAAAATATTATGCACAGTGAAACAGAGTAAAATGCTCTGTTTCACTGCTTTTTATGGAGGTGCTATACATAATTGATTTCTGTTCATAATGTCATTTATGTGTTGAAGTGCATAAACGACATTTTCGAGCAGAAGATACGAAGGCCGTCTGGCTTCAGCCAGGCGGGCAATTTCAAAGAAGAGAGTACCTCTTGCATCTTCAAATCCTTTTCTGCGGCCAGCGAGAGAAAACGCCTGGCAGGGGAATCCCCCGCACAAAAGGTCGAAGTCGGGCAGGTCGTTGGGGTCAATGGTTCGGGCGTCTGGATAGTATCGTTCCTCCTTCCTGATGTCGTGGATCGCGCGGTAACTGGCCTCGGCATATTTGTCGATCTCGCAGTGTCCGACGCACTGGAAACCGCCGGCGCGGGTCAGCCCCGCCCGAAAGCCGCCGATCCCGGCAAACATATCAAAATAGCGAATCAGATGGTATCATCTCCCTCCTGCAGCGCACGGAGAAAACCGAGGACGTCCTCATCGACGGCCCCGGCCTGCGCCTGCTGCGTTGTTGTGGCCTTTGTAAAGGAAACGCCTGTCAGTTCCTCCCGGATGGTTCTGCGGATGGCGTCCAGCAGTTCCTGCTGATCCATATAGCCGTTGATCATCCTGCACACGGCATCCATGCGCTGTCCGGGCGGAACGGCGGACAGGCGCTCCCATGCGTCCCGCTGTTCCCGCTGGGCCAAGGAGAAGGAAAGGCTGAACCGACGCTTTTCAGCCATCGGCGCCGCTCCCCAACATCTGCCGTACAAGCCGTTCATACCCCTTAGCGTTCAGGGATACGTCGTCGAGGATCATGGGCCGACACAGGCCGTTTGTGGCCGAAACGCGGCGCTTCAGGAGCGCCGCCCCGCCGCCTATAAAAATAGCGGGCATGGCGCGGGTGTCCAAGCCGCACTCCGTGATGGCGGAGAGCAGGTTCTGCACATACAGGTCCGCCTGGGCATGGATGATGCCTTTCGCCTCGTCCGGGAGGCTGCTGGCATCACCCCGCAGGACGCACTCGATCTGCGCCGTTGTCAGAGAAAGACCCAGGACGCGTCGCACCTGTTCGCTGATCTCATCGATGCAGCGGATCATGCCCCACTCCAAGCTGCGGCAGGTGGCGGCATTGGGGAGGCGGTTGTCCAGACGCATCAGGTCCACTGTCCAGCCGCCAATGTCCGCCACGATGACGGACGGCTCATCCAGCAGTTCCGTCTGGGTCAGCACGGCGGCATAGCCCTGGGGGAACAGTTTCACATCCCGGACGGTGACGGTGTAGTCCCGGCCCTCATAGCGGAAGGACACCGGCTTGCCGTCCCGCAGCAGGTAATCACGGAACTTCTTCTTGTCACGGCCAAAACTGGTCAGGGGAAGGCCGGCGGCCAGGATGACAGAGCAGGTGCGCTCGGCGCTGCGGCAGTCCAACTCCCTGGCGATGGCCGCCAGGGTCAGCAGATAGTAGTCCTCCGTCCGGGTCTTGTCCTTCTGCAGGGGTTGCCTGCCGCTGCCCACCACATAGTACGTTCCGCCGTATTCCAGCACATTCTTCTGGGTGTACGGCTCATGCTCATAGGCCACCAGCCCCGAGGGGAAGGAACCGTGGACAGTTTTCATGGCCGCGTAGCCGTGGTCCACGCCGATGATGTATTCCTCGCTCACCGAGCGCCGCCCCCTTTCTCTTTTTGTGCGGCCCTGTCCTGGGCCTTGCCCTCGTCCAGCAGCCGGCGGATCTCATGGAGGTCGAAATTCCAGGTGGAGGGCGCCGCCTGGAAACGCTCCGGCCCGCCGTATTTCTCACACAGCCGGGGCAGGAACTTCGGCAGGTCCTTCGGTTCTCTGGGGTATTGGATGCCGTCCTTGTAGACGATATCCTTTCTTAACTCGTCCCGCAGTTTCTCCATCCTGTCCGACTCCATCTCGTCATAGGCGCTGCGGCCGGTGAGCTGCTCATAGGCGTAATCGCCCACATAGGACAGGCACTCGAAACAGCAATCGCCGTATGGCTCTGCATCCGCCAGCGTATCCGGCTCCCGCAGCGCATCCATGTACACCTCTTTACCCTGGGCGATCAGCCAGGCGCGGAAGTCGATAAAGCCGTCATCCGAACAGCCATACTCCTTGATCACGCTGGCGGCATCCCACAGGCCGTATTGGTCCGCCAGATCTTCATAGGCTTGCAGAATGTCATGGAAATCTTTCGCCGCGGCAGGCCCCATAGACACAAGGCGCTCCCGCAGGTAGTCCTCCATAGCGTCCAGATCCTGGCCGCAGGCGGTTTTCGCCTCCTGGATCAGCGCCCAGAAGGCGTCCTTGCTCATCCCGTTGTCAGGTTTCTGTTCTATCGCTCAGCACCTTCCTTCCGTTTTTCTTTTTGTTTGCCGATCCGCCGTTCCTGCTCCTGGGGCAGAAGGCCCTGAAAGCCCAAGTCACGCAGGGTCTGCGTATAGAGCTGCTTTTCAAAGGCCCGGTATTCCGGGGCAGCGGTATCCACATCCAGCAGAGTGGCTTTTTCATAGGGAGTGCCTGGCACGATCTCCCATTGGATGGCGTGGAAACGCAGGGCAGTCAGGTACTTCAGCAGTTGATGCCCGTCCGCCTCATCAAAGGCACCGCGGTTGTCCTCATAGGGGAACTCGCCGGGGAGATTGGGATGGCCGAAAATGGACAGAGCAGCGTCATAGAGGCGGAAACCGCTTTCATCAAAATCCGGGGCAATGCAGTCATAAAACTGCCGGATTTTTTCTGTGCTGTCCAAGGCCGGACAGAAGGATACAAACGCTTTCTTCAGCGTTTCCACCTTCTGACGCTCCTGATTGGCAGCATATTCCTTGCCGCAACTCTCTTGGTAGTATTCGTCGACCAGCGGTTCCAGTTCGTTGATCTTGCTCTGGAGCTGCGCGCATTCCATCCGGCTGAGGTCCAATTCGGTGTTGGATTCCTCCAGTGCCTGCCGCAATTTGGAATAATCCCGGATTGCAGCGATCAGGTCCTTGATCTTCATTTCACGCCGCCTTTCTGAGCCGGGCGATCAGGCGGTCCAGCACAGCGATGCGGGATCTCACCTTGCCGGCGGAAGCGTTCAGGCCATGCGCCTGATTTTGGATGCGGCGGCGGATGGCCGCGAGCTGCTGGCGGTCCCGGCAGCACTCCAGCACAACATACCGGCCCCGCCCGTTGGACAGAACCTCGCGCTCACCGGAGGTGTCCCGGAGGCTGGCCATGAGGCGCTGGCCCAGTTGCCTGCGGTAGCGGTCCTGCAGGACGTCGGCGTCGCAGGAGACATGGTGCTTTTTCAAAATGGCCGCGATCTCATCGCCGCTGATCTCCATGTTGGCAAACAGCACCTCCAGGATCTCGGCCTTGGCTTTGGGAGGCAGCGCGGGGCGGCCGTGGGATCTCTTAGTCATCGCGTCTGCTCCTTCCTGCGCTGTGCGCGCTGCACCACGTCGGCCCTGTCCAGGGCGGGCGCCTTGCTCGGGAAAACGTAGAGCATGCAGTGATGTTCTGCAAGTTCTGCAGGAAAGCCCTGGGGGACATTCTCCAGAGAGTCCGAAACCGCGACCGTCCGGTATTTCCAGTCACGGGGGGACTGGTAGGCGAACAGGTGATCCCCCGCCCGCCGGATGCTGTAACTGCTTTTCCCCTCGTGCTGCCGGACATATTCGCCCACAGCCGCTTTCTCCTGCACGAAGCGAGGCTGGATCCCCCGCGCCAGCTCCGGCGCGATGGCGTTGATGTATTTCACCATGTCACGGACATTGCC
>ERZ827512.3757-NODE-3757-length-10282-cov-2.728366_pt1 | contig 10282 bp, 6 predicted proteins | sample MGYA00519916_ERZ827512 | MGnify/ENA primary metagenome ERZ827512 (study PRJEB31778, sample SAMEA3449335) | human gut metagenome | biome: human gut; feature: human-associated habitat; material: faeces | place: United Kingdom | collected 2010/2012 ... | reverse complement strand
AGGAGCCTACGCCTACGCCGGTAGTAACCGAGGAGCCTACGCCTACGCCGGTAGTAACCGAGGAACCTACGCCAACCGCAACACCAACCGCAACACCTGACACCCCGGATGAACCCGATACTCCGGATGATACACCAGATGATCCCGGCACCCCGAATGATCCCGGTACCCCGGCAGATCCCGGCACACCGGCCGGTGGAATCCCGGATACCCCGCAGGTACTTGGTGCAAGACGCCGCAGAATGGTGACCATCGAGGATGAGACAGTTCCCTTGGCGGACAGAGCAGTCCTCGGAGCATCCAGACGACCGCAGACCAGCGATGATTCCGATGCCTGGAATCTGGGCTTTGCCTTTTCCCTGACGAGTCTGGGAGCATGGCTTGTTCTTAAGCGAAAAGAACATTAAACAGGAACGGAACGACAGCCGATCTTAGCTGTAAAAGTATAAAAGGATCAGAATCTTGAAAAATTTTTCAAATTCTGGTCCTTTTTTCCATTTGGCGTAGTCTTACTTATTAGGAGAGTAAAAAGAAGTAATAAAAACAGAAATACTGGTTTTGAGGGGAAACAGAAATGAAGTTAAAAAACGTAATACAGACCAAACTGGCAAAAACTCTGGTAGCGGCACTGATGATCGGCAGCATCTCCAACACCGGATTTACGGTACAGGCGGAAGAAGCAACGCAGAATGAGCAGAACGATGTTGTTGAAATGGCAAGTGTAAGCGGAAACGACAGCGTTGTTGCTGTAAAAGAGAAAACCTATCCCACCATCAAAACGGTGATTCTTGCTGGAGGCACCATGGCAAAATATGTGGGAGGACAGGTAGCCAGCCCCAACGTATGGCCCAATAATTACAAGCCGGCAAACGGAGATTTTTCATTGTTTGCAGGTCATAAGATGACTTTGGATGATGCTGAAACCTTTAAATATCTTTCTGTGGATAATACAGGGGTAGATGCCGAAGGAAAGTTAACCGGAAGTAACGGGGCAAGCTGGCAGTGCGTTGGATTCGTAGCATTAGATGTAAACAAATATTCTGACTGCAAGCCCGCAGATTTGTTACACTATGTTTATTACGGTGGAGACAGCGAAGGCACTTCCTATTATAAAGAAAACTGCGGAAAAACCCTTGAGGATGTAAAACAGTATGTGAATGACAACAACGGCGTCTTGTATGGTGAAAATGTAACGGAAAGTTTTATGGATCAGTTGCTCACCACCGGTCGATCCTTCAGTGGAGTCACCATTGCCACGGTATGGTATGTGACCACACCCACAGAGACCTGGATCAATTATGACGGATACGATTACAGGATTCCCGGGGTATCCGCAGTAGATTATTATGAATATCCCACGGGAACGGTAACTTTTGAACAGAATGAGAACGGCGCAGTGTTCCATTATATTTCCGAAGGTATTACCATTACTACAACTCCGGAACTGGAACAGCATTGGGAAAGCGGCACCGGCAGGGTGACCTATGATGCAACGATCACCATTACGATCCACAGCAATGCCCCGGACAAGGTAAGAATCAATCTGTCCGATGCCATCGGTTATCTGAACGGTACCGTGGCAGGAGGAAATGCGGCAGAGCCCGGAGATACCCTGTACTACAACATAAAGCTGGTAAATGAGAGTAATAAGGAGTATCAGTATGATCCTGCAAAGGCCACGATCGGTACGATCCCGGCAGCGCCTAAGGCAGGAGAGAAAGTAACGGTTCTGTCCAGTGGTTTTGAAGGTTATGAGATCGGTGAAGTGGGAGCGTTCTGTACATTGCCCCGCCGTATTTTAAATGCTCCGTTACGGGATCTCGGAATCACCGCAGGTAAGGTTACGGATGCGATTGTCGGAGAGGCTCTTTTGAAAAAAGGATATGGCAGCGAAGAAATGAAGCCGGAAGAGGTTACGCAGAGCTGCCTGGCACAGTATTACTTAGACTGGTTCAACAATACTTCCAGAGAAGAAGGAAATAAGGTCTACGGCTTTTCAGAACTTACGGCAGAGGAACTGGCAATCCTGACCAACGGAATCGCCGATACCACAGTAGCGGAGAGCTGTTCTGCAGTAGCAGATGCTTTATATTACACGACATATCATAATGTATATACTTTTGACGGTGAAGGTCTGTATGACCGGATGCTGAAAAACGGACAGGAAGGTTCCTATGCAGATACTCGGGTATCCGACCTGTTAAAGGACGGAGAAGTGAAGATCACCACTAACCTTAACGGTGTGTTGGCCAACAACGGCTATCAGATGACCAGATACGGCTTCGGAATGCAGTTTGAATTGTCCAGAGAGCCGGAGGTTACTCCGCCCGTGACTACCAGCCCGGAACCGACTCCCAGTGCTACTCCGGAGCCTACGCCGACAGGCACACCGGATACCACACCCACGACGCCGACCACTACTCCGACCGCACCCCCGGATACTCCGGACGATTCGGATGATTCCGATACCCCGGATACTCCCGGTACACCGTCTGAGCCGGCAACCCCGGTAACACCTCAGGTGCTTGGTGTAAGACGTCAGCGGGTTGTAAGCATTACCGATGATCCTACACCATTGGCGGACAGAGCAGTCCTGGGAGCTTCCAGAAGACCCAGGACCGGCGATGATTCCAATACATGGAATCGGGGCTTTGCCCTTTCCTTGACAGGGCTGGGAGCATGGCTTATTATTAAGAAGAAGCAATCATAACGAATAAACATATATTTACTATAAACAATCAAGGAAAGAAGAGGTAGAACAAATGAAAAAAAGATGGATGAGTCTTGTTCTGACAGTCATCATGGTGCTGAGCCTTGCAGGCTGCGGCAAGAGTACAGAATTATCCTCTGTAAGCCGTGATCCTGCCACGGATGACGGAACTGTCTGGTTCGATGAAGAGGCAGTGGCACTGGCGGGTTCTGTGAGAAAAGCCGGTATGAGTGAAGCTGAGCTGGCCCGTGCAGATGAACTTCGTGCCATGGCTATCGATGCGTTGGATATTGTAAACGCGAAGAGAGCAGAGAACGGCCTGGCAGCACTGAACTGGAGCAACGGTCTGGAGTCCTGCGCTATGGTAAGAGCACAGGAAGCAGCTTCCAAGTTCTCCCATACCAGACCCAACGGTAAGGACTGGTACACAGTGAACAGTGAACTGATGTGGGGCGAGAATCTGGCGAAGGGCTATGATTCCGCACAGAGTGTAGTAGATGCCTGGATGGCTTCTCCTACACACGCAGCGAATATCCTGGCAGGCGATTTTACCACCTGCAGCATTGCGGTCTATGAGACCAATGGCAAGTTGTATTTTGCCCAGGAGTTCGGCTATTAACAGGGTATTTCTTATCATGAGGGGATAGAGAGATAAATGACAGGAGAGAGTTGATATTCTTAACGGAATATTAACTCTCTTTTTGGGCTTCAAAAGATAGAAAATTTTTCTGAATCATGGTAAAATAAAATCAACATATAAAATTAAGTATCTCTGCAGAAGATCACTGTTCCAAATGAGGGAGATGAATGGAATATCCGGGCGCTGCCGGACAAGTGGTCACTTCACAGAGTACAGGAAAATAAAGCATATAATAAAAATGCAGCGCAGAAATGAGGACATATGAGTACAAAAGCATCACAGAAGGGCACAAAGGGGCAGACACCCGGCATGACGACGATCCGGGAACGTCTGCAGAAGGCAATCAGCAGGCTGGTAGTGTTCTCGATTATTCCGTTGGCCACCCTTCCCGTGATCCTGAATCTGTCCAGTACCATGAGAACACTGGAAGACGATATGCTGGTGGTGGCAGAGATCTCTGCAGACCGTATCAAAGAGGAACTACGGGTGACAACAACGATCGTATCCGAACTCGGATGCAGCTATCAGCTGTCTTCTCCAGTATTTACCCAGGAGCAGAAGCAGCAGTATATCAACCAGCGTGTGGAAGCTTATGGAATGGTCAGAGGCAAGCTGATCGGCGCCAACGGTATCTGTGCTTATGACGGAACCGATTATAGTGACCGTGATTATTTTAAGAGATCCATGCAGGGAGAGGTCGTGGTATCGGATCCCGTGATTGCAAAGACAGACGGTAAGCTCAGCGTTATCATTTCCGCACCTGTATATGCAGACGGAGATAAGAATGGTGATATTGTCGGCGTGGTATTCGTTGTGCCGGATCCGGAGTTCTTAAATGATATTGCTGCGGCAGTCTCTGTCAGTAAGAATTCCGAGTGCTATCTGTTGGGAGAAACAGGTATCACCATTGCTCACTGTGATTCTGCGATTGCCCAGGAGCAGAAGAGCAACATTGAACTGTCTCAGACGGACAGATCTTTGCGGGGAATTGCAAAGGTAGAGCAGAAGATGATGACCGGAGCAATCGGATATGGCACTTATATGAAAGGCGGAACCCTCACAATACAGGCTTATGCACCAATAGAAGGAACCAATGGATGGAGCGTGGCAGTAAATGCACCACTGACAGATTTCCTTGGTTCTTCCGTTGTATGTATTGTCATTGGTGTAGCAATAGGTGCTGCAGCTTTATGTTTCAGTGTGCGCAGGGCAAAAAAGATCGGTCAGGCGATCGGTGAACCGGTGGCAAAGTGTACCGAGAGATTACGTCTGTTGGCTGAGGGCGATCTGCATACTCCGGCACCAGTGATCCGGACACAGGATGAGACACAGATCCTGGCAGAGGCTACCGCAGCACTATCCGGCAATCTGCAGAAGGTCATCGGCGATGCGGATTATCTGTTGGGAGAAATGTCGGAAGGAAACTTCGCACTGACTTCAGGGTGTGCAGAAGCCTATGTGGGAGACTTTCAGGGACTGTTGGAATCTATCCGTAAGCTGAACCATAAGCTCAGTGAGACACTTAATGAGATCAAGACGGCAGTGGGACAGGTATCTCTGGGGGCAAACCAGATGGCAGATGCTGCCCAGGGACTTGCGGAAGGTGCTACTGACCAGGCCGGTTCCGTAGAGGAACTGCAGGCTACCATCACGAATGTAACCGAGATCGTGGAGAAGAATGCCAAGGCACTGGGAGGTTCTTACCAGAAGGCTATGGATTACCAGCAGCAGGCGAAGGACAGCGGAGAGGAAATGAAGGGTCTGACAGATGCCATGCAGCGTATCAACGATACTTCCAAGCAGATCAGCGATATTATCGGTGAGATTGAGGATATCGCATCCCAGACGAATCTGTTGTCCCTGAATGCAGCCATTGAGGCAGCCAGAGCAGGAGAGGCCGGAAGAGGCTTTGCAGTGGTTGCGGATCAGATCCGTAAGCTGGCAGATGACAGTGCACAGTCTGCGGTACATACCAGAGAATTGATTGAGACTTCCCTGCAGGAGATTGAGCATGGCAACCAGATCACGGACAAGACAGCCGAAGCATTGCAGAAGGTCGTGGAAGGCATTGAGGATCTGGCCAACGAGTCCAAGAAAGCCATGGAAGAATCCAAGGCACAGGCAGATGCCATGATGCAGATCGAACAGGGCATTGAACAGATATCCACAGTGGTGCAGAACAACTCTGCGACCGCAGAAGAAACTTCTGCCACCAGTGAGGAATTGTCTGCGCAGGCCACCAACATGAACGAGCTGACCGCAGCATTCCAGTTAAGAGATTAAAATGTACGATGATTCGGTGTAATGAATTCTGAAGATATGACATACAATGCTTAATAGAAACAAGCATTGGAGGCAGCCGTGTTCGAAAAACAGAATATACAGGAAACCGTAAATGAACTGAAAAGTGACGCAGTGAAGGGCCTTACCGATGGTGAGGCCTTTCGTCGTTTACAGCAAAATGGCAGAAATGAAATGAAAGCTGCCAGAAAAAAGACGAAAATACAGCTTTTTCTGGAGCAGTTAAAGGACCCGCTGATCTACATATTATTGATCGCAGCTGTGGTATCCGTCTTTCTGGGAGAGCTCAGTGATGCCGTGATCATCGGCACTGTGGTAGTGGTCAATGCCCTGGTGGGCATGCTGCAGGAGGGAAAAGCCCGAAAGGCACTGGAAGCGTTGAAAAAGCTGACCAGTCCACAGACCATTGTGATCAGGGAAGGTATCCGTCAGGAGATTCCGGCGGCGGAACTGGTGACGGGCGATCTGGTAGACCTGGAGGCAGGGGCACAGGTACCTGCGGATATACGGCTGACCAGAAGCTCCAATCTGCAGGTAGAGGAATCTGCCCTGACCGGAGAATCGGTACCTGTGGAAAAAGATGCGCTGTTTCTGGCAGACTGCAGACACGAGATTCCATTGGCTGAACGGGTCAATATGGTATATATGTCTACTGTGGTGACCCATGGCCACGGAGAAGGAATCGTGACAGCTACGGGCATGGACACGGAGATCGGCAGGATCGCCTCCATGATCACAGATGCGGAAGAGGAAATGACACCGTTACAGAAACGTCTGGGGGATATGGGAAAGCTTCTTAGTATTTTATCTCTGGGAGTATGTGCGGCATTGTTTCTGCTGGCGGTATTTCAACACAGAAATATTCCGGAAATGCTGCTGGTTGCAATTTCCCTGGCGGTGGCTGCGGTGCCGGAAGGGCTGCCGGCAGTGGTGACGATCTGTCTGGCATTGTCAGTGACCAGAATGGTCAAAGTACATACGATCATCCGCAGACTGCCTTCCGTTGAGACTCTGGGAGCGGTCAGCGTGGTCTGCTCGGATAAGACCGGCACACTGACCCAGAACCGGCTCACGGTGGAAAAATGCTGGTGGTATGATGTGCTGGAGGATGCTGCCGGCAGCAATGGCAGGGGAGAATCCCGATGCGTACAGGAGATGCTCCGGGGAATGCTGTTGTGCAACGATGCTTCCCTGCAGGGAGAGCAACGGATCGGAGATCCAACGGAACTGGCGCTCTTAGACTTCGGAGAGAAGATGGGGATGCATAGAGAACGTCTGGAGAAGCAGTACCCCCGCTATGATGAAAAGCCTTTCGATTCGGACCGGAAGATGATGACGACCTATCACAGAATCCCGAAAAACGGAGGGCATAAGGGAAGCATTGCCTATACGAAGGGGGCACCGGATGTGATCGTACAGCACTGCACCCATATTTTACAGGACGGAAGAAGTGTGCCAATGACAGCCGGACAGAGAAAAAGGATCAGTGAGGTTGTAGAACTCATGAATTCCCTGGCGCTTCGGACACTGGCGGCAGCACAGAGCGGAAACACTCCCGGGTGTGGGGAAGAAGGTATGACATTCCTGGGAATCGTGGGGATGCGTGATCCTGCCAGACCGGAGGCGGAGGAAGCGGTGGAGATTTTCCGCCGTGCAGGTGTATCTACAGTAATGATCACCGGGGATCATGTGGATACCGCCTATGCCATTGCCAGACAGCTGGGGATTGCAGGGCATCGCAGTCAGTGTATTACAGGGGAAGAACTGAATCATCTGGATGATGCTTCTTTTGCCAGGAGGATCAGGAATATCAGGGTTTATGCCAGAGTGACTCCGGCCCAGAAGGTACGGATCGTGAAGGGGCTGCAGCAGAATGGGGAGATTGTGGCCATGACAGGGGATGGTGTGAACGATGCTCCTTCTCTGAAAGCAGCAGATATCGGTGTATCCATGGGAACCGGCGTGGATGTGGCTAAACAGGCGGCGGACATGATATTGACGGATGATAATTTTGCAACGATTGAAAAGGCAATCGAGGAAGGCAGAGGCGTCTATGAAAACATCCGCAAGTCGGTGATATTTTTACTGTCCTCCAATCTCGGGGAACTGATGACCATGTTCGCAGCAGTGGCTCTGGGGCTGGCTTCCCCTCTAAAATCCAGTCATATACTGTGGATCAATCTGATCACGGATTCCCTTCCGGCGTTGGCACTGGGAGTGGATAAAAATGACGGAAAAAGCCTGATGCGCTGTCCTCCAAGAAAAGCAGCGGAGAGTCTGTTCGCCCGGGGCGGAATGGCCTGTACCTTACTCTATGGAGCGCTGATCACCGGTATCGGTCTGGCGGCATTTCTGGTATTGCCCTGTGGGATCCTGGCAGGCAGGGGAGAATTGTCCTGGAATCTGTCTGACTGGGTGGAGGGACTTCGTGAATTACTGTCCCGGGAAAAAATACTTGCCCGATCCCAGACCTATGCTTTTACAGTACTGGGAATGTGCCAGCTGTATCATGCAGTGGGAATGCGGGATATGCAGAAGTCCGTATTTGCCATGAGACCCTGGGATAATCCGCTGATGGTGTTGGCCTGTGTTATTGGATTTGCGCTGCAGTTTGCGGTAACGGAAGTACCGTTTCTCATCGGAGCGTTCGGAACCTCCCATCTGTCCGGACAGGAATGGCTGCTATTGAATGTACTGGCAGCATTTCCACTGCTGGCTCATGAGCTGGTAGTGATGTTACGGAAGTGAGTACGCTTATCCGGGCTTACCGACGATTCAGAACGATAATTCGCCCTATAACTTCAGGCAGATATTCCTGCGTATGCAAGCATCTGCCGAATACCCTGCCTGAAGCTACATGGCTCTGAATAGTCGTAATATTCAGAACCCCATTCGCCACATAAATATAGCCAGAGGATCTTACGAATGCAAGCATTCGACGTTCCTCCGGTTATATTTACGTGGCTCTGAATATTTACAAAAAGTTAACATTTTCCTTGTATGGAGTTTATAGTCAATAGTTACAATAAAATTGACAAATAACTTTCATGGGAGGGCAATGTGATGAAAATTATCAGAAAAACAGCGATTGTTATGCTTCTCTGCCTCTATTTTCTGACATATGGTGTATTGCCGCAGGTACAGGCCGCAGGTAAAGACGCTCCTGTGATCGTGGTAGCGCATCGGGCGGGGGCAAAAGTAGCTCCGGAGAACACGGTGGCGGCCCTGGAACAGGCCATCCGGGATGGAGCGCCTATTGCAGAGATTGATGTGCAGCAGTTGTCGGACGGAACCCTGATCGTTATGCATGACAGTAATTTTAAACGGACCACAGGAGAGGATATCTGCGTATGGGATGCGGAGGCAGATGCTCTCAAAACCCTGGAAGTGGGCAGCGGTTTTTCGGCAGCATACCGGGGAGAACAGATCCCGACACTGGAAGAAATGCTTGCCTGTGCCAGAGGCAGGATCACTCTGATGATCGAACTGAAATATACCGGACAGGAGGATGCACTGGAGGAAAGCGTGCTGACTCTGCTGCAGGACTATGATATGGTGGATGAGTGTATTATAGGCTCCATGAACAAGGGAATCCTGCAGAAAATGAAGGAGCTGGAACCGGGGATTTCAACAGTTTTTATTGCCCATGATCTGGAAGAAGAGGATTATGAGCTGGACTATGCCGACAGCTATAGTATCGAGGGGAGAAATCTTACAGTGGATATGGTAGATGCCATTCATTACTGCGGAAAGTCGGTATACGGGTGGACAGCCAATACTTCCGGTGCCATGCTTCGGATCGTAAACTGTGGGGCGGACGGTGTGATCACGGATGATGTAAGATTATTACAGACATTTTTGAGAGAACAGGCTTGCCGTAAAGCGTTTGCAAGTGTATACTGATTAATTATAATGAGGGGAAGAATACGGAAGCAGGTTGGCGTATATGAGTAAAATATGGGAATTTTTCGAGAATCTGGGTGAATATGTATATGTGGCAGATGCAGAGACTCATGAATTGATATATATGAACAAGAAGACTCTGAAGAGCTATGGATTTCAAAGTCTTGAAGAGATCATTGGGTTAAAGTGTTATGAGATATTGCAGGGAAATTCTCTGCCCTGTGGCATGTGTAATAATGAACAGTTAAAGCCGGGTTTTTTTAAGGAATGGGAATATTACAATCCGCTGCTGCGAAGAGAACTTCATATCAAGGACACACTGGTAGAAGAAGACGGGAGAAAATACCGTATGGAAATCGCCATAGATTGTGGCAATCTGAATGGGAGAGGGCACAAATCCGAAGATTACCGTAATATGGAGGCTGCGTTGAATGAAGCCATCCGTGTGGCACAGCGGCAGGAGAGCATGGATCAGACATTGCAGGTGCTGCTGGAATTTGTCGGAAAGAATCTGGAAGCGGGACGGGCCTATATTTTTGAAAAGGATGACCACGATCATGACCACAATACATACGAATGGGTAGCCAAGGGAGTCGCACCGGAAAAGGATACTCTTCAGGATCTACCGCCGGAGATCTGTGCGGAATGGTATCGGAAGTTTGATGAGAATCAGAGTATTGTCACAGAGAATCTGGAAGAAATGAAAGATGTGGATCCGCAGATGTATG
>ERZ827512.3754-NODE-3754-length-10289-cov-4.357631_pt1 | contig 10289 bp, 9 predicted proteins | sample MGYA00519916_ERZ827512 | MGnify/ENA primary metagenome ERZ827512 (study PRJEB31778, sample SAMEA3449335) | human gut metagenome | biome: human gut; feature: human-associated habitat; material: faeces | place: United Kingdom | collected 2010/2012 ... | reverse complement strand
GTTACAGCATTGGCCCATTCTTGCTTATCATAGTTATACCAACTATTTGTACTACTATCTGCTTTTAAAAAGTCACTTCCATTATATCTTACTGCTATCATATTGGTATCAAGCTCTGGAGCATTTGGTTTTGATGGTCTTTCTTGAGATGCTTCTACTCTTAATTTAGCTTTAAATGTTTTACCACTAGCTTCTTCTGTAGTTGCATCATAATCTATCCAAATTTTTAAATTATAATTAACTCTTTTTGAAGCAACAACAGTACCTTTATCAACTACCCTATTAGGATTAGTACCCATACTAGATAAATCACTAGCATTGCCCACAACATCATTTTTAGTTAGACTATATCTAATTGCAGTATCAGGCATTCTGGTCTCTCCCACACCTAATTCTATATCGTCTAAATAAATAGTATAATCTGTACTTATTTTTCCTTCATTAATTAAACTAAAATTAAACCCATTTAATTTCATACCTTCACTATCTTCTAAAGGTATTTGTTTTTCTAAAGTCAATTCATTACCTTCTTCAAGTCTCAATTCTAAAGATCCAGCTCTTACCAAATAACTTTTCTCTCCATGTATAGTTGTAGTAAGATATGCAAAAGCTACTCCTATTAAAAATAATAATATAATAGCAATACTTATTATAAAAACTTTTTTATTATTCTTTATTGTTTCTTTCATTTACAAACACCTTACCTTTATATAAATAATAACATATTATTTATATTATAACAATTAAAAAGATGACAATTTTACATCATCATCTCATCTTCAAATGTATTAACAGCATCTTTCATTTTTTGTTTCATCATATTAAATTTAGCTGGATTTTTCTTAAAATATCTATACATTCCATAACCAACTCCAGCCATAACACCTGCTGTTATCATCATTTTTTTCTTATCCATAATAATTTCCTCCTACAAGTATTATGGATTTATATTTCTAAATTATACCATTTTTTAGATAATAATCTAAACTTGTTCTCCTTTTTTGTTCGCTTGTATTATTAATAGCCATCTCTAAAGCTTTCATATCTCCTATTAGAATAAGCTTTTCTTTACTTCTAGTGACTCCTGTATATATAAGCTTTCTATATAACATTTTATGATATCCTTTCACTATAGGCATAATTACTGTTTTAAACTCACTACCTTGACTCTTATGTATAGATATAGCATATGCTAAAGAAAAATTATTAAACATTGTAGAAGTATATTTTACAACATTTTCATCAAAATCTATATAAACTTCTTTTTTAGGAGTAAGTCTTAGTTTATCTATTATCCCTATATCGCCATTAAATACATTTTCGTCTGGCATATTAGTAAGTTCTATTACTTTATCCTTTTCTTTAAAAACTACATTATTAATAGATATTTCTTTTTTTGTAGACTTTTTAGGATTTAATAATTCTTGTAAAGAATTATTAATATTATCTATACCATTCATAGTTTTATACATAGGAGCAAGTACTTGATAATCAGTATTTTTTATTTTACTAATTTCTTTTTTAATAGTATCTAACACTTCATTATCAGAACACTTTATAAACTGTAAATCTTCTTCTTTATTGAAAATATCTTTATTAAGAACTCCTTCATTAATATCATGAGCAAAAGTTATGATATTAGAGTCTTTTCCTTGTCTATACAAATTTTTTAATCTAATTACTTTTAACTCATTGCTCTCTAACATATCATACAAAACATTTCCTGCTCCAACACTAGGCAATTGATTAGAATCTCCTACAAAAACTATCTTAGTATTAGTAGATAACCCTTTTAACAAATTACAAAGTAATAAAGTATCTAACATACTAGATTCATCTATAATAACAAATTTAACTTTACTTTTATTATATTCATTTATCTGAAACTTATTAGTATCCTTATTCCACTTTAAGAATCTATGAATAGTTGATGCTGACAAGTTAGTAACTTCGCTCATTCTCTTACTAGCTCTCCCTGTTGGTGCGATTAACGCAAGGTTTTCCATCAACTCTTTAGTCTTATAACCATTAACTGTTTGATATAAATCAATAATTCCTTTAATAATTGTCGTTTTGCCTGTTCCTGGTCCACCAGTTATAATTAAACATTTATTAGTTAAAGCTTCTCTAATTGCATTCTCTTGTTCTTCATTATAGATAATATTATTCTTAAACTCTATTTCTTTTAAGACATCCTTATACTTTTTTAAAGTTTCACTCTTCTCATGAGCTAAAAGTCTTAATCTTCTTGCAATAAATATTTCGGCATCATAGTACTCTTTTAAATAGATTCTATCTTCTTTTACTACGATTAACTCTAAACTAATTAAATTGTTTATTGATTCTAATAATAATTCATCACTTATATCAACACCTACTATTTTAATAAAGTAAGGTCTAATTTCATCTAAATAAAAGTATGTATTACCACTTACATTAGTAAGTTCTCTTAAAATATATATAAACACTGCCCTTATTCTTTTAAGATCTAACTTTTCTTCAGTATTTTTCTCAAAAATATAATCACAAGTCTTAAAATAAATATCGTCTATAAAATAATATGCTTTATAGATATCATCATTTATAATATCAAAACTCTTTTCTTTAAATTTACTATATATTTTAAGACTATCTCTCGTAGAAAAACCTAATTTAGATAAGTTAAGGATTATCTCATAACTACCTTGATAATTCTTTAAAGCTTCATGTAACACTCTTACTTGCTTTTCGGAAACACCTTTAACTAATAATAGATTATTAGGATTTTCTAATATTACATTAAAAGTATCTTCATGAAACATTTCAACTATCGCTTCAGCAGTTTTCTTACCTATTCCTTTAAACATATCACTGGATAAAACACTAACCATAGAATCAGTTTCTTTAGGCATAATTCTAATAAAACTATTAACAACAAACTGTTCCCCATATTTAGAGTGATTTGTGATATTACCTTCTAATACATAAGTATCTATCTCATTTAAATCAGGTAAATAACCTGTAATAGTAATAGTCTTATTAATAAATTTATCCAAATCAGAACTAGTCTCTTTAACTTTAAATAAACCTATTAAGTAGTTATTAGTATTACTTCTAAAAATTGTCTTTTTAAAATTTCCTGTTACTTTACTCATCTACTTCTCCTATTAAACTATCTAATAAATAGCTTTTAATCTTCACATTTTTAAAAGTATTAGAAGAAACACTCCCTTTTACTTTAACTTTTAAATAATTACTAGTATGTCCTATACTAACACCATCTTTAACTTCTTCAAATAACACCTCCAAGGATTTACCAATAAACTTATTAGCATAATCTCTTTCTAACTCATGAGAGACTTCAAGAAGACGTCTTGCTCTTTCCTTCTTAATATTACCATCTAAATGTCCTTCCATAGTACTTGCCACTGTACCTTTTCTATCTGAATACGGAAAAACATGTATTTTAGAAAAACCAAACTTATGAGTATTTTCTATTGTTTCTAAAAAGTCATCTTCACTCTCATTAGGAAAACCTACAATTATATCAGTACTAATAGATATATCAGGTCTAATCTTTCTTATTTCTTTTAATTTATCTTCAAAGTATTTTAAATCATACTTTCTATTCATTAACTTCAAAACTCTATCACTACCAGCTTGTAAAGGAATATGTAAGTGATCTACTATTATATTACTATTTTTAATTACATCTAATACTTCATCATTCAATTCAGTTATTTCAACACTAGATATTCTAAGACGTTTTAAGCCCTCTATTTTAACTAGTTCTTTTAGAAGGGTTGCAAAATTAGTATTAAGATCAACCCCATAATGACCAGTATGAATACCAGTTAATACTATTTCTTTAAAACCTTTATTAACTAAAGCAATAACTTCGCTAACTACTATCTCTAAGTCTTTACTTCTACACCGTCCTCTAACATAAGGAATAATACAATAACTACAGAAGTTCTCACACCCATCTTGCACTTTAACAAAAGCTCTACATCTATTTTTAAAATCTGTTATATACATATCTTCAAACTTATTTTTATCGAGTCCTACTCTTCTAATAGATTCTTTATTAGTAAAATGTAAATCAAGCAATTCTATAATCTTACTCTTATCTTTATTACCAATGTAAATATCTATTCCTAAATCATCATTAGGATGATCTTCTACATAACATCCTAAAGCCACTATACAAGCATTAGGATTATTTTTTTTAATACGATGTATTATCTTTCTACTTTTAATATCAGCAGTATTAGTAACAGTACAAGTATTAATTATATAAACATCAGAAGTCTCATTTAAATTATTTACTACATCATAGCCTGCTTCTATTAGTTTTAACATAATATACTCACTTTCATAAGTATTTACTTTACATCCTAATGTATAAACGCATGCTTTCATTACATCACTTCCCACCTTTACAAGATTCATAAATTACGAATTATTTATTATAATTTATAATATATTTTTCACTATTAAAGCTTTGTCTATTTACTTTTATAGTTGAATTTGTTTAACAATAGCAAGTCTTTACACATCAAAAAGCATTACTATTGATTTTACATATAACCATACATTTCCATTTTCTAATAATACCTCTATTTTAAACTTACCATTATCATTTCATAAAAGATAATATCGTTTTGTTTATTTTCCATAAGACTCACATCATATCACATTAAAAATATTTACTTATTTTAGTTTATCTCAAGTCCTTTACCAAATAAACAAATCTCATTGTTTATCAAGTTATTCTATTTCTTTATTTAACATTTCTAAATAATCTTGTTCAACAATAGTTAAATGATTTTGCATATACTTATCATATAATTTATCATTTGCCCATTTTCTAAAATTGGTTCCAAAATCAGATTCTAACTCTAAACCTTATAGCAACTATCATATCAAGATTATAATATAAAATATTATATTTCTTAATATCACTAGCAGTTGTTAAGAAAATTTTAACAACCGAATATTTTTCTATTAAATCTTTATGAAACATAACATTTTCTTCCACAAATGCTTTAATGCTTATTATCTTAACATTAGAATAAACGTTCGTCAACAATAATTTTAAAATAGTGTTAAAAACTCAAAAATCTCACTAGTAGTAACTTTACTAAAGAAAATGATAAGAAATGCGATTAAGATAAAAGGTCCAAAAGGTATCATATGCTCTTTATTTTTGTAAAGTAAATATAAAGATACTGGCAAAGCAATTAAAGAGGCTAAAAAGATAGTAACAAGTCCTAAAAAAGGATCTATAACAAGCCCTAAAACAAAGAATAATTTAACATCTCCTCCTCCTAAAGATTCTTTTTTAAATAAAGAATTACCTACCATCATCAAACAATACATAAAAAAGAAAAGTAAAGCTCCACTAAATATAGATAAAATTCCCCCAGTAAATCCTTTTAAAATAAACTCTAATATTATAATAACTATACTAAAAAAGATAATTACTTCATCTGGTATAATCAAATAAGTTAAATCACTTGCAAAGATTATCATAGATAACGCTACTATAAATAATGATAAAACTAAATCCAAAGAAAAACCAAAACTATAATAAGATAAAGCAAATAAAATAGCAGTCACAACTTCAATAAAAGGATTTAATAAACTGACCTTTTCATGACAGTATCTACATCTACCCTTTAATAATATAAAAGACACTATAGGCATTAAATCATACCAAGCAAGAGCATGATGGCACTTATCACAAACACTCCTTTCTTTAATAAAATTTTTATTAGAACTCAATCTTAATCCAACACAACAAAAGAAAGACCCAAAGACTAGGCCTATTATAAAAAAACAAACTATATATAATACTTCCATATAATCACCTACTGAATCTTTCCATAAATATCAAACATTGGCACAACTATTGATAGAAGAATAGTACCAACTATTAATGCTAAAAATGCAATCATCAAAGGTTCTATAAAACTTTGCATCTGCTTAACTAAAGTCTTATGTAATACTTGATAATAATTAGCAACTTTTTCCATCATCAAACCAAGCTGTCCTGTTTTCTCTCCTGTTACAATCATCTCATAAGCAGCAACAGGAAAAGCCCAATGTCCTTTAAATGATTCTGATATATTAACACCCTTATTTAAATTTATAATAGTTTTAGCGATTAATTCTTTATATATTTCGTTGTTAGTTATTTTAGAAAGCACCTCCATACTATCAGTAATGAAGACTCCATGATTTAAAAGTGATGCAAAAGTTTTAGTAAAATTATATACTTCATTATAAATAAGAATTTGACTAAATATAGGTATATGCATAAGAACTAATTGAATACTTTTCCTAAAGTTTCTATTTTTCCTATATAAGTATACGAATATACCTACAAAAATACCTACTCCAATAATTATAAACAAATAATTATTAACAATAAAATCACTAGCATTCATAACAAACGTAGTAATAGCAGGTATTTCAGCATCATTATCTTCATACATATCTACAAATTTAGGTACAATACTAACTAATATAAAAATAATTACTCCTATAGCAATACATAAAACTATAACAGGATATGTCATTGCTGAAACCATCTGTTTTCTAGTTTCCTCTTTAGAAGTATAATAATCTGCCATATCATCTAAAACAGATGTTAAATCCCCAGTAAGTTCGGCTGTTTTAATCATATTAACTAAAAGAACAGGGAACTTACTACCTTGTCGTTCCATTGCTGTTGACAAATTTTCTCCTTTTAAAAGTTCATAAACAACTTTTTGATAAACCTTCCTTTGTTCAGGCTTCTCACTTTGTTTTTCAAGTATTCTAACCGAATCTATTAAAGGAATCCCCGCTTTTAAATAAGTAGATAATTGTGTAAGAGAAAAAGATAAATCAGCAGCATTAAACTTTCCACCTATATTAACATCAATATCATAAAATTTTCTAGGAACAACTTCCAATACTTCATATCCTTCATTTTGTAAAAATATTCTAACCTCATTAGCACTGGGGCCTTCAAAAGTACCATTCACAATTTTACCATTACTTCCTCTTATCTTATAACGAAAAGAAATTTCAGGTTCCTTATTTATAGTTGTTTTTTTACTAGTAGCTTCCCTAGAAGCATTCATCATCGCTTCCACTTCTAATATAGCTGATTCCTCTTTTGCCTTTTCTTCTTTTCTCTTGCTTACTTTACCTCTGCTTAATTTATCTATAACAGCCAAAACACCACTGTAAGCATAATTTAATATACGTTTAGGAGAAAGTAAAATATAATGAACTATATGGTATATAAAGATAAAAGGAATTGCAACTTTTTCCATACACTCTCTCCTTTCTATTCTAAAATAATTATAACACTCTATTTTTATATTCACAAGTAGGAAAAATTAATCATATATTAAAGTAAAGGGAAAGGTAGTGTTTTTATGTACAACGAGTATAATATGGGCATACCTAATTATATGCCCCAAAAAGGAATTAACTGGAATAGTATTTTAAACAATACCCAAAGAACATTAGGAATAATTAATCAAGCAATACCAATTGTCTATCAAGTAAAACCTTTATTAAGCAACGCAAAAACGCTCTTTAGAGTAGCCTCTGCTATTAATAGCAATGATAATGAAACAAATATAAAAACAGAAGAACATAATTATAGTAACAATATAAATTATGAAGAAAAAAAAGATAGCAACGGACCTATATTTTATTTATAGGACTAGCTATCTTTTTTATTATATTTTCTTAGTAGATATTTCATCTTTAAGTAAACTAATAAACTCATCTATACCTACTGTAGTGGTATCTTTTTCACCATGTTTTCTATAACTAATAGTATTATCTATTTTTTCTTTATCTCCAAGTATTAATGTATAATTAATCTTTCTAGTTTGGGCTTCCCTTAATCTATAACCAAGTTTCTCATTACGATTATCAAGTTCTACTCTAATACCATTATTTTTTAATTCTTCATATACTTTTTCAGCATATTCTCCTTGATACTCACTAGATACTGGAATAACCACCACTTGAACAGGAGCTAACCAAAGTGGAAATAATCCTGCAAAGTGTTCTATCAAAATTCCAATAAATCTTTCAATTGAACCAAAGATAACACGATGTAGCATAATTGGTCTTTTTTTAGAGCCATCTTTATCTATATATGTTAAATCAAATCTTTCTGGTAAGTTATTATCTAATTGAACAGTACCACATTGCCATACTCTACCCAAAGAATCCTTAATATGAAAATCAAGTTTAGGACCATAAAAGGCTCCATCTCCAGGATTTATCTTACAATCATGACCTGCTTCTTTACAAGCGTTTTGTAAAATAGATTCTGCTTTATTCCAAGCCTCTATAGTACCTATAAATTTATCTTCTGGTCTTGTTGATAGTTCTATATCATAAGAAAGGTTAAATATACTATAAATTCTATCTATAAAGTTAATTAATCTAATTATTTCACCTTCTATTTGATCTTCTCTCATAAAAATATGAGCATCATCTTGAGTAAAAGTACGAACTCTAAACAAACCATTTAATGCACCACTCGCCTCATGACGATGAACTTGACCTAATTCACCACATCTTATTGGTAAATCTTTATATGAATGCAAAGAACTCTTATAAACTAACATACCTCCAGGACAGTTCATAGGCTTAATAGCAAAAGTTCTATCATCTATTACTGACGTATACATATTTTCTCTATAATTAGCCCAATGTCCAGATTTTTCCCACAATTCTTGATTTAACATTATAGGGGTTTTAATAAATTCATAACCTTCTTTTGTATGTTCCTCATACCAAAAGTTTTCTAATATATTTCTTAAAATCATACCATTAGGTAAAAAGAAAGGAAATCCTGGTCCATATTCACTAATCATAAATAATCCCAATTCTTTACCTAATTTTTTATGATCACGTTTTTTTGCTTCTTCTAAAAACTCTAAATGTTTATTTAAATCTTCTTCAGTCTCATAACACACACCATAAATACGTTGTAACATCTTATTTTTAGAATCCCCTTTAAAGTAAGCACCACTGACCCTTAAAAGTTTAAAGTGTCTTAACTCTTTTGTTGACTCTACATGAGGACCACGACAAAGGTCAGTAAAATCCCCTTGAGTATAACATGTAATCACTTCATCCTCTGGCATATTATTAATTAAATCTATTTTATAAGGATCATCCTTAAATTTATCTAAAGCCTCTTTTCTAGTTGACTCATGACGAATAATTCTTTTATTACCTTTAGCAATCTTCTTCATCTCTTTTTCGATAATAGGTAAATCATCATCAGTAAGAGTCTTATCTCCTAAATCAATATCATAATAGAAACCATCTTCTATTACAGGTCCTACCCAGAATTTCGCTTCTGGATATAGCTTCTTAACTGCTTCCGCTAGTAAATGTGCACAAGAATGATTTAGTGGCATTAATTTTTCATCCTCTTTAATATTTATCATTTTTATTTTCTCCTTCCATAATAACTTCTTTTACTTATAGTTTTCTGTCTATTGATTTTTTCAGTTGGTACTAGACTATCTAGATATACTTCTTCTCCTAATTTTTCCAACAACTCTACTTCACCACTTCCTTCATCATAGCCATAACCCAAGCCTTTTAAAATTTCTTTTCTCCTATTTTTTCTTTCATTAGCACTTAAATTACTGTTTAAAATAAAATTTTTATTAAGTGATAAACAATTATCATAGCATCTTATATTATTATCATCATCTCTAACATAAATATATGTATCAAAATCATCTTTAGATGCAATATCTAATGAAACTGATCTAGGAGGTGTAATTCCTCTATTTATTAAATATATTGGCATATCATTATGATGGAATCTTGTTCTTTTACGATGATGACTTTTAACCCCATACCAATTCTCCATAAAAACGTGAATATTTTCGCATTCCTTCAAACTCTTATAATAGCCCTTTCTTTTACCCATAAATTTCCTCCTTATCTTTATATAATAAAAAGGATGATACCACTAGGAGTGCCTTACTCTACACGATACCATCCTTTTTTAACTTAATTTAGATAACGGCCTAAACCGGAATTACTTTGTATAATTCTACTCATTAAGGTAGTAATAAAAGAGCTTTTCTTAACTTTCACCAACCGTCAAGTCTCTACGATTAAAAGGATTCTTTTACCAAGTCCCTAACTAATAGCGTATTTATAAATACTATTTTACTACAAATTAGAAACTTGTCAAATTATTTTTAAATTTTTCAGTGAAAAAGAGTAAATTTTCTTCGCAACAATTTTTTTGATATACTTAC
>ERZ827512.3752-NODE-3752-length-10291-cov-17.288687_pt1 | contig 10291 bp, 12 predicted proteins | sample MGYA00519916_ERZ827512 | MGnify/ENA primary metagenome ERZ827512 (study PRJEB31778, sample SAMEA3449335) | human gut metagenome | biome: human gut; feature: human-associated habitat; material: faeces | place: United Kingdom | collected 2010/2012 ... | reverse complement strand
GCGGGACAACTTGATTAAAAGTCAAGTGCTCTACCACCTGAGCTAATAGCCCGTATGCATGTATTGCACAACGCTTACTTATAATACATCATTTTTTTGCAATTGTCAATACATTTTTTAAAAAAATTTCAAATTTTTTAAATTTTTTTATGCATTTAGTTTTTCTATTACTTCTTCTACATCTATTCCATGCACTTCACAAGCTTCTTCTAATGTTTCCATTTGTGATGCAGGGCAACCTATACAATGCATTCCGCAGTCAATTAAAATTTCTGCTTTTTCTGGTGCAACTTGTAGAATTTCACCAATTTTTGTATCTTTATTAAATTTCATTTTTTCCCTCCTAAATTTTATTGTCATAAATATTTTATCATAAATTTTCAAAAAAGTATAGACAAAATTAAAAATTTGTTATATTATGTTTATCGAATAAGTCAAACAAGGCGGTGATACTTTTTATTATGACATTAAATTCATTAATAAATATCTTTTTTATCTTATATATTATTAGTGTTTTAATTACTTTATATTCAATTTATACATTTTTTGATATAAAATTATTTCATAATTTACAAGGTTCAAAATTAAAAATCAAACAAAATCAAAATTCATAGGAGGTTTAAAGATGAGGCGTTTTATTTTCACTCTCACCTGTTTAATAATGTTACTTTTTTGCTCTTACCAACTTTTTTTACCTTTGTATAATGCAAAAGAAATAGTTGTTACATTAGGATTTCATCCTTTTGACATTTGCTACAATAATTCTTCTCTTTGGAATTTTTTAAAAATTAGCTTTATATTTTTTTACACATTTTCAAGTTTTATCATAATAAATTCATTAATTATAAGATTCAAAATTTTTGAAAATACTTCCAAAACAAATCCAGCCCACACTATTTCAGCAATTCAATCAGGTTCCAATTTAAAATTATTAATAGGTAAGAATTTAGAAAACAATCAATCTATTTATATTCCAGAAGCAGGATTATATCAGAATTTCTTAATAACTGGTACAATAGGTACAGGAAAAACAAGTTCAGCTATGTACCCATTTACCGAACAACTAATAAAATTCAATTCTCAAAATCCAGATAAAAAAATAGGTATTTTAATATTAGATGTAAAAGGTAATTATTTCAAGCACGTAAAAAATTTAGTTTATAAATATCATTTAGAAAAAGATTTAATTGAAATTGGATTAAATTCTCATATAAGATACAATCCACTCCACAAGCCAAATCTGAATCCTATTGTATTAGCTAACAGATTAAAAACTATTTTATTACTTTTTTCTGAAAATAACACTGAATCATTTTGGCTTGATAAAGCTGAACAGATTCTTGCAGAATGTATAAAACTTTGTAGATTATATAATAACGGATATGTCACTTTTATTGAACTTCATAAATTAATTACAGAACCTAATTACTATAAATCCAAAATAGATATTTTAAAAAATTTATTTTGTCAATCAAAATTTTCATATAAAGAAATTTACGAATTAAACTCTGCCTTAGACTTTTTTCAAAAAGAATTTAATTCACTAGATTCGCGTACTTTAGCAATCTTAAAATCTGAAATTTCTCGTATTACAAATATTTTTGTTTCTGATTATAATGTTTCGAAAGTATTTTGCCCAGCCAAAAAAGATTTGAATTTTAAAGGTTTTAATTCTATGTTACAAAAAGGAAACATTGTTGTTTTAAATATGAATATTGCAGAATATAAAAATCTCTCCAAAATTATTGCAACTTATTTAAAATTAGATTTTCAATCAGAAATAATGTATCGCTTATCAAATTCCAGATCTACTCCATCAGCCTTCATATGTGATGAATATGCAGAATATGTTACAAAAACAGATGCAGATTTCTTTGCTCTTAGTCGTGAGGCAAAATGTATTAATATTGTTTCAACTCAAAGTTACTCATCTTTAAAAAATACTTTAAAAGATGAGACTGCCGTAAGAGTTATCTGTCAAAATTTAATTAATAAAATTTGGTTCAGAACCGACGATATTTTTACAATAGAAGAAGCTCAAAAACAGCTAGGAAAAGAAAATAAACAATACTTATCTAAAAGTATTTCTGAAAATGCTAAAGAAACCAAATTTAGTTATATTACAAATTCTTTAAATTCTCAAAACTCAAGTATTACAGAGAGCATTAATACTTATACCCAAAAAGACTTTATTTATGATACTAATTTTTTTACGCAAAGCTTGGAAACATTTTCTGCTCTCACTTTTTTGTCTGATGGTTCTCAAATTTTTAAACCCACAAAATTGAAAATGTTTCCATATTTTAAGAAAGGATGATTTTATGAAAAAAATAACATTTACAATTATTTTAACTATATATCTTATAATTATTTTATCTACAACTGTTTTCGGTGCCACGCCCAAATTAGTAAATAAACTTAATAGTGCTTTTGAAAACATTGAAAGTTGGATTATAAAAATTTCTACTCCTGCTGCAGCTGTTGCTGTTTGCACTGGAGCTTTAATGAGAAAATTCAGTTTCGGTGATGAAGAAAAAATACGAACAGGAAAAAAACTAATCACTGGTTCTCTTTTCTCTTATGCTTTTATTTTAGCAATTGATCTTATTTTATCTGCAATCCAGTCTTTAGTTGGTTAGGTGGTTAAATGGAAAATAATTCAAACATTACAACTATTATAATGGAATCTATTAATACAATTTTAGGAAATCTTTTTTCCTCAATTGATACAAATGTCTATGATGTCCTTGATGATATTACATTTATAAGTTCAGATATTATACATGATTCTTTTTTTGAAAAAATTTTAGGAACTTCTGCATCTAATGGAATTCTATTAATTTCTAATGCTTTACTTTTTGGCTTTTTAATTTTTTATGCAATAAAATATCTCTTCTCTCATTTTACCTATTCTCCTATTGAAAAGCCTCATCAATTTATTATTAAATCAATTATTTTCGGTATTTGTATTAATTGTTCCTATTTTTTGATCGGCCAATCTTTAGATATTGTATCTAATATTACTCTTGCAATTAGAGGAATTGGTGAAGATTTATTTCACAAAAATATTTGCTTTGCCCAATTAATAGTCGAAATAAATAATTCAAAATTATTAGACATCTCTTCTGATATTTTCTCTTTAGATGGAATATTAAAAGCCTCACTTTCAGTCTCTTTATTAAATTTAGTTTTTACATATTCTTTTAGATATGTAATGCTTAAAATTTTTATATTACTTACTCCCTTTGCTATTTTGTCATTAATTTTAGAAAATACCTCATGGTTCTTTAAAAGTTGGATCCGTAATCTTTTTTCATTATTATTTATACAAATTATAGTTTCTCTTGTCCTTTTAATTTTATTTTCTATGAATTATTCTTCTAATAATTTAATGATAAAATTTATATACATTGGTGCAATTTATGCTTTAATAAAAGCTAATTCTTTTGCACGTGATTTTCTCGGAGGAGTTTCCACAACTTTCTCTCAAAATGTGGAAAACTTTCTCAAAAAATAAAGTTGGAGGTGCTTATGAAATTTATTTTTCCACAGAATTATAACTTTAAGAATAAATTACTAGGAATTATTGATTATTCCACTGTATTTTTTAATTTAATTATTTATGGAATATCATTTTTAATTTTACACTTATTTTTAAAAAACTGGAGTATTAAAATATTTTTATTAATTTCTTTCTGTTTTCCATTTACCCTTTTTAGCATTATAGGTTTTAATGGTGAACCAGTAATATATGTATTAAAATACATTATAAAATTCTTAATAAAGCCAAAAATATATTTGTTTAAAAAATATTAATTTTTTCTTTTTTTACACTTGATTTTATTTTCTAACATGATATAATTCTACATAGTTTATAAAAAAATTATTCTTTTTGGGAGGAGGACGTAAAATGAAGTTAGAACAACCAGAATTGCCATTATTATTCTCTGAAACAGTTGTACCAGACATCTTTTTTGCAGAATATTTGTCACAAATGCCAGCAACATGTGTAAAAGTCTATCTTTATATGATATTTTTATCAAAATATAACAAAGATATAAAATTAAATGATATGTCAAGAAAATTAGCATTACCATTAAAAGAAATTAATGACGCTATTGCATACTTAGAATCTGAATCTTTAATTACAAAAAAAGAAACTGGTTATATTGTAACAAATTTACAAGAAATAACACTTCATAAATTATATAAACCAAATCTAACAGCTTCTCCTGAAAAGGTTGCAGATATAGCAAAAAACAAAGCTCGAGCAAAAGTTATTGACCATATCAATAATGCTTATTTCCAAGGAATTATGGGACCTTCATGGTATAATGATATTGATTTATGGTTCACTAAATATAATTTTGATGACCAAGTTATGATAGCTCTTTTTGATTATTGCTTTAAGCGTTCCGCTTTACACAAAAAATATGTTCAAACAGTAGCTGAAGCTTGGGGAAGCAATAGAATACAGTCTTGGAATGATTTGGATTTATATTATCAAAAACAAGAAAAATTAGTAAAAATAAAGAAAACAATTGCAAAAAAACTTGGAAAAAATACTCTTACACAATATGAAGAAGCTTATATTGAAAAATGGGTTATTGATTTCGGTTATGATCTTAATATTATTGAGATCGCTTTAAAAAGAACCGTATTCAAATCAAATCCAACTTTTGAATATTTTAATAATATTATTACTGATTGGCATGATAGAAATTTAAAAACACCAAATGAAATTATTGCATTTATAGAGCAACGAAACAAACAAAAGAAAGATACAAAACAATTAGAAAAGCAAGTTGCTAAAGCATCTTTTGATCAAAGGCAATATGATAATTTAGCCTTTTTATATGCTAATTCTGGAATGAATACAGAAGAACCTAAAGTTTCAGCAGATTCATATTCAGGCTTTTCTAATATAGAAGGAGATATAAATGTCTAACGAAATCTTATCAGAACTTTTATCAGAATATGATAAAAAAAAATTAAAAGCTGAACTTGATTTAGATGCTAGAAAAGCAGAACTTTACAAAAAACTTCCTAGACTTCAAGAAATTGAAGATGAATTAAATAATTTTGCAATAAATACAGCAAAAAATATTTTAATGGGTTCTACAACTTCTTTAAATACTTTAAATAAAAAAGCTGATGAATTAAAAAAAGAAAAAGAAAATATATTAAAAGAAAATAATATTTCAGATGATTATTTAGAACCTAATTATGAATGCAAGCTTTGTAAAGATACTGGATATATCCAAACAGAAAATTCAGCTTCTACTTTATGTCCTTGTTTAAAACAAAAATTATTAGATATATCTTATAATAAATCTAATATTTCAAATTTAAGCAAAGAAAATTTTGAAACATTTAATCCTAATATTTTTTCAGATAAAATCGAACCTGAAAAATATAGATTAAATATTTCACCACGACAAAATATTATTACAATAAAAACAAAATGTATGGAATTTGTTAAAAATTTTGACAATCCAGAAACACATAATTTATTATTTACTGGCAATACAGGGCTCGGAAAAACTTTTATGAGCAATTGTGTTGCAAATGAATTAATTAAAAATGGAAAAAACGTACTTTATCAGACAGCTCCTGTTTTACTCGAAACTGTTATTGATAAAAAAATGAATAAATATAAAACATCTAATCAAGATGATTTTTATAAAAATGTTTTAGAATCTGATTTATTAATTATTGATGATCTTGGAACAGAATGTTTAAATAGTATGAAATTAAGTGAATTATTTACTATATTAAATACACGATTATTAAATTTAAGTAATCATGTTACTAAAACAATTATTTCTACAAATTTAAATATTAATAATATATTTAAAAATTATGAAGAACGCATTGGTTCTAGAATTGCTGGATTTTACGATATTTACTATTTTTTCGGCGATGATTTAAGACTAAAACCAAAGCATTAATTAAATTTAGCCAAAAAAAGCAAAAATAAACCTATTTATCTTGCTTTTTTATATAAAATTTTCTACAAAAAAGAGACCATCATATAGGTCTCTTTTTATTTTATTAATTTTCTTCTACTTCTGCTATTTCTGGTGTTAATGTTTCAATACTTACTACCTTTCCACCATCTGTTGTTCTCATTAGAGTAACACCTTGTGTTGGACGGCCTAATACGCTAATATCTTTAACCTTTAATCTAATAATAGTACCTTTATCTGTTATAAGCATTACATCTTCATCATCTGTTGCAATTCTTGCTCCTACTAATTTACCAGTTTTTGAAGTTATTTTATATGTTACAACTCCTTTTCCTCCACGAATTTGTACTCTATATTCATCTAATTCTGTTCTCTTTCCAAATCCATTTTCAGTAATTGCAAGTAAAGTTGCTTTTCCACCAGCTATTATTGATTCCATTCCAATTACTTCATCATCTTCATCAAGTCTTATTCCAATAACACCTTGAGAGACCCTTCCGATTGGACGTACATCTTTTTCATCAAATGTAATACACATACCATTTCTTGTAACAAGAACTACATTGTCTTCACCATCTGTTAATCTAACAGCGATTAATTCATCATCTTCTTTTAATGTAATTCCTTGTAATCCTGTTTTACGTGCAGAATTATATTCAGCTAAAGCTGTTTTCTTTATTAAACCACGTTTTGTAGCCATTAATAAATATTTTCCTTCAGCAAAATTTTGAATTGGTATAACTGCAGAAACTTTCTCACCAGCATCTAAACTTAACAAGTTTACAATTGCTGTTCCCCTAGCAGTTCTACCTGCTTCTGGAACTTCATATCCTCTTAACTTATATAATTTTCCTTTATTAGTAAAGAATAATATTGTATCATGTGTTGAAGCTGTAAAGATTTGTTTTACAAAGTCTTCTTCTCTTGTTGCAATTCCTGTAATACCCTTTCCTCCACGTTTTTGGCTTCTATATGTATCTATTGGCATTCTCTTGATATATCCAAAATGAGTTAAAGCAATAACAGATTGTTCTTCTTTAATTAAATCATCAATATCAATTTCACCTTCAGCAGCAACAATTTTAGTTTTTCTATCATCTCCAAATTTGTCTCTAACCTCAATAAGTTCTTCTTTGATAATATCAAATACTAATTTTTCACTATTTAAAATCGCTCTTAAATGTTCAATTAATTCCATCAACTGTTTATATTCTTCTTCAATCTTTTCACGTTGTAATCCTGATAATGTTTTTAATCTCATATCAAGAATGGCTTGTGCTTGAATATCAGTTAATCCAAATCTTTTCATTAATCTTTCTTTAGCATCATCATATGAACTACGAATAATTGCAATTACTTCATCAATATTATCAATTGCTATTCTTAATCCTTCTAATATATGTGCTCTTGCAAGTGCTTTATCTAAGTCGAATTGAGTTCTACGTAAAATTACTGTTTTTCTATGATCTATGTAACAATCTAAACATTGTCTTAAAGTTAAAATTTTTGGTTCATCATTTACTAATGCTAACATTATTACACCAAATGTGTCTTGCATTTGAGTATTTTTATATAATTGATTTAATACAACTTGAGGATTTGCATCTCTCTTTAATTCCATTACGATTCTAACTTTATCTTTTCTATCAGACTCATCACGTAATTCTGAAATACCTTCAATTCTTTTTTCTCTTGTTAATCTGGCAATATTTTCAATTAAACGAGCCTTATTTACTTGATATGGTAATGATGAAACAATAATTCTTTGTTTATTTCCACTCATTTCCTCTATTTCAGCTTCTGCTCTCATTATAATTTTGCCTTTTCCTGTTTTATAAGCTTCTTTAATTCCTTCTAATCCTAATATTAATCCCCCTGTTGGGAAATCAGGACCTTTTATAATTTTTATTAAATCATCATCTGTTACATTATCATCATCTATAATTTTAATAATTCCATTTATTACTTCAGTTAAATTATGTGGTGGTATATTTGTTGCCATACCTACGGCAATACCTGATGAACCATTTATTAATAATGCAGGAACTTTAGCAGGTAATACTTTTGGCTCTTGTAATCTATCGTCATAGTTTGGCATAAAATCTACTGTGTTTTTTTCAATATCTACTAACATTTGCTCAGCTATTTTTGACATTCTTGCTTCTGTATACCTCATTGCTGCAGCTCCATCGCCATCTATAGATCCAAAATTACCATGTCCATCAATTAACATATATCTCATTGAGAAGTCTTGTGCCATTCTTACCATAGCATCATAAACAGAAGCATCTCCATGTGGATGGTATCTTCCTAATACAGAACCAACTGTATTTGCACATTTCCTGTATGGCTTGTCTGATGTAATTCCATCTTCATGCATTGCATATAAAATTCTTCTATGTACTGGTTTCAAACCATCTCTTACATCTGGCAATGCTCTTGATACAATTACACTCATTGCATAGTCAATATAGGCAGTTCTCATCTCTTGTTCAATATCTCTTTGTATTACATTTCCATCTTGTCGTTCTTCCATGTTTTCTACCTCTTTCTTTTTTACTTTTACAAACGTATTATATTATACTAATCCTTATTTTGCAAGGCTTTTAGCGAATTATTTTAGTTTTTTATTCTATTTTTTCATGTCTATTATTATAAATTTGATTTAAAATTTCTTCTAACATATTATCACCAAAATTATTTTCCTCATATTTTCTATTTTTATTCATTTAAATAATTTTTGCTGCGTTTATTGTTTGAGTACAATAAATATACACTTTTTGCATATTATCTGCTATAATTTTTCGCTATATAATATAAAAAAAAAATTTGAGGTGAGTATATGCAATTTAATCAAGATAATATCGATATCGGAGAAAGATTACGAGGGATAAGAGAAGGAATGCAAATGACAAGAGAAGAATTTTCAGAAAAAATTGATATTACTGATTCTTTTCTAGGTCAAATAGAACGTGGTGAAAGATCTCTAAGCGTAAAAACTTTAAAAAAAGTTATAAAATATACTGGAGTTTCTGCAGATTATTTATTATTTGGAAAAGATTCAAAAAATGATATCATAGAAAAAATAAATAATATACTAACTATAAATTCTAATAATATAACTTCTGATTTTATCTATCATGTCGTTATGTGTTCAAATGATTTTTGTAAAAAATTATTTGAAGAAAATAAAAAATAAATTTATTGGGCAAGATTTTCTATTGCATTTTTTTCTAATTCTGTAATATTAAAATTTTGTCCATTATTTTTAATTAATTCATGAAGTGTTTCTACTTTTCTTGTTTCTTTCAAAATATTTTCAAGAGGAACAACTTTATTTAATTGTGTTTTTATTTTATTATATTCTTTTGTCATTCCTTCAAAATCTTCTTTGTTATAACATTCTTTCCAATTATTAATATATTTTTCCAATTTTTCAACCGAATTAGTTTGTTGATCTAATTCACTTTTTATATTATTTGAAATATTATTCAATAAAACATTTTTTCCGTTTTTTATTATAGATGTTACTGTTTTATCAATATATCCTTTTTTATATGTATTATTTATTGCCTTGTCTAACACATTGGATACAGTGTCTACAATTCCACCATTTCCTACTGCCATTCTTACTTGATCCATATTTTCAAAATTTCCTGTAACAATTCCAACAGCACTTTTCCCTAAATTAATTGCTGAATTAACTGCAGTATCAATTCCTGATTTTAATCCATTTTGTAATAATGCATTTTTTATATCAATAACTTGATTTTCAATTAAATCTGGCAAAATTGCTCTTAATCCAATATCTATTGCTGTATTTATTGTTTTTCCAAGTACACTATTTAAAAAATTATTTTTTTCTACATTAATATTATTATTAATTTCATTATTTAGTTCCACATTTATTCCTCCTTTTTTTCTTCAATTATTTCTTTTTCGAAATCATTTGCTTCAATATTAATTAAAATATGTTCATCTCCAACAAAACTTAAACATTCTCCCCTTCTCAAAGAGTTTATTTCTATTTTTTCTTTTTCAGACAAATTTGAATATTGTGATAATAATTTAATATTTTCTTCTTCTAAAGAAAAAAAATGTTTTTATACTAGAATTATTCAAAATACTTTTTCCGTAAGTACCATTTTCTAAACTAAATAAATCAGAAATATCTTGAGTAATTGCAACACTACTTCCTCCATATTTTCTAATTGTTTTAAATATTTTATAAATAAATTTTGCTACTTCTTTATTTGAAGTAACTCCAATTAATCTCCAAATTTCATCTAAATAAATTGCCTTTTTTATTTTTCTATTTATTT
>ERZ827512.3744-NODE-3744-length-10311-cov-3.104037_pt1 | contig 10311 bp, 8 predicted proteins | sample MGYA00519916_ERZ827512 | MGnify/ENA primary metagenome ERZ827512 (study PRJEB31778, sample SAMEA3449335) | human gut metagenome | biome: human gut; feature: human-associated habitat; material: faeces | place: United Kingdom | collected 2010/2012 ... | reverse complement strand
ATGCCTCCCCTCCTCCACGTCCCCATATTCAGAGGCGGGGTGAAGTGGAACAGATGGTCTGTTGTGAAGAATGTGGAATTTATATCCCGGATTCGGAAGCATTGGAACATTCCGGAAAAATTTTCTGTTGCCGGGAACACAGTGCCGCTTATTTCTCATCCAGGAAATCCTGATTGCTGTTCCGGTATTCGTCCCGGGTGATCCGGTAAATGGTGTGAGGCATGTATACGTTATAGTAAAACTTGATTGTCTCGCCGATCTTTTCCATGCCGTTTCTGGTGGCCACTTTTTGGGACGGGATATTATTGTCCCGTATGATGGAATACACTTCATTGAACCCGAGTGTCTCAAAGGCATATTGTTTACAGGCTGAAGCGGCTTCGATTGCATAACCCATATGCCAGTGTGCCTTGTTGAAGATGTAGCCTATCTCAGGAACATGACGGCCATTCCAGTCCTGCAGAGTGATGCCCGTTTGCCCGATCAGTTCATTTGTCGCTTTCAATATGACGGCCATCAGGCCGAAACCGTTTTCCCGGTAGCGTTCCAGTTGTCGTTCCAGCCAGACAGTCACTTCAAGATCGGTAAAGGCATGTTCGTATGCCCACATGACATCAGCGTCCTGAAGCATTTTGCAAAGATCGGGAAAATCTTTTCGTGTGATTTGTCGAAGAATCAGGCGTTCTGTTTCCAAAAGCATTTGAAAGAAAGGCAATAATGGTTTTTAATGGAAAATACTTTCATTCTAAGTAACTGCCCATGGATATCGACAAAGAAGGCTGGTGCCTGCAAGCGACACGTCTGGTTTCGCCAAACCAGAACGATCGTCCCGACAATGAGGAAATCGATCTGCTGGTTATACACAATATCAGCTTGCCTCCCGGACAGTTTGGTGGCCATTGTATCGCCGATCTGTTTCTTAATCGACTGGATTGTAATGCGCATCCCTTCTTTGACCAGTTACGCGCACTGAAAGTGTCTTCCCATTTTTTCATACGACGTGATGGCAGCCTGTTCCAGTTCGTATCGGCCGATAAACGTGCATGGCATGCCGGTGTTTCATCTTTCAAGGGGCGGGAAGGATGTAATGATTTTTCTGTCGGAGTCGAACTGGAAGGGACGGATTTTGTTTCATTCGAGCCCGAGCAGTATGAGACGCTTGTGTCCCTGACGGATGCGTTGCGTCGGCGTTATTCCCTGAAAACCATTACTGGTCATCAGCATATCGCTCCGGTCAGAAAGACCGATCCGGGCCCGTTTTTCGATTGGCAGCTTTATAAAAAAATGCTGGGAGAAACCAGTACATCTGAAACAGGAAATGCCTTGCCTGATTTCTGGATTGAATAGACGTTCAGGAAGAAAGTAGTTGTTTTTCGAGCTCTTCTTCCGGGATGTCGGGCAAACCGATTTCAAGCAGTTTGTGTTTTGCGGAAAGACCGTGCGTTATGCTAACGTTCCTCTTTGGGGTTCGAAGTTTTTTCGCAATGAATTGAACCAGCGCTTCATTGGCTTTGCCGTCAACAGGCGGTGCCTGTAATCTGATGCGCAAGGCTTCACCGTCAGACGAAACAATTTCCGTTTTTTTCGCATTCGGGCTGACCTGTACGGCAATCCGGTATCCTGCGTTAGTTCGGGATAACCATTCCTTCGTCATATCAGATTGGACAGGATAAGGTTGGTGACGACTCGCGAAATGATCTGAAGCAGGAAAAAAGCGATCAGGGTTGAAAAGTCGAAACCGCCCAGCGTCGGAATGAATCGCCGGATCGGATTCAGCAAAGGTGCATTCAGTTCACGGACGAACGACGCGACCGGCGCAAAAGGATTGACCCAGCTGAACACGGCTTCGATTACGAGCAGACCCATGAAACCATAGATAATCCAGTGCAAAAGGGACAGGGCTGTCAGGAAAACGATGACTTTTACGGCGAAATAATTGATCAGCCAGGTGTCGAACAGGGCTGAAATTACCGCCATCAAAACGGCTGCAACGATGGATGCCCAGTCATAGCCGCCTTTACCGGGAATAGCCTTGCGCAAAGGCTTGATTGCCCAGTCGGTCAACTGGAAAATCAGATTGGCAATTCGCATCGGGGGTCTGGCCCGGACGACCTGAATCAAAAATCTCAGCAGAAAAGCGCCACCCAATATGGTTGTGGCGGCATCAATGATCATTTTCAGAATACTGTACAGCACGGTTTATCCTTTACATCAATTCGATGACTTGTCCGGTTGTGTTTTGACGAGTCTATCAGAGTCGCTCCGGTCGGCATTGATTATTCCTTAATGACGATCCGGCAGAACAGGTATAACGACGTATCGCACTGCTTAATAAAAGTGATGCGAGGTACGTATATTACTGGAGCTCGCTTTCAGACACAAACGCCCGCGTTAAGCGGGCGTATGAATAAAGGGATAGAAGAGAGGAATCAGGAGCGGGAGCGAGCCTTCTGAGCCATGGACGTATGCTGATTGGCATAAGACTGATGAGCGGCGGCCTCAGCCTCACCGACCTTGACCGGATACCCCATCTTGGACAGAATCGAACCCAGAGCCGACAGACACAACATCACATTGGCCGAGTTCGCCGTATATCCCATCAGACCGAAACGCCAGACCTTGCCTGCCAACGGTCCCAATCCGGCACCGATTTCAACGTTGAATTCAGACAACAGTTTCGATCTGACTTCCGCTTCGTCAATCCCTTCCGGTACCATGATGGTACTGATCTGCGGCAACCTGTCTTTTTCTTCCTTGACCAGAAATTTCAGACCCATGGCTTCAAAGCCGGCTTTCAGGGCCTGATAGTGTCTCTGGTGTCTTGCCCAGGTGTTTTCGATGCCTTCTTCTTTCAGCAGCAACAGGGCTTCGTGCAGGGCGAACAGGCCGTTGATCGGTGCAGTATGGTGATAGGTACGAACGGTGTGACCCCAGTAGTTCAGGATGAGATTCAAATCCATGAACCAGCTCTGGACCTTGTCTTTTCTTCCCGTAACATAGTCGATGACGCGGTCGGAGTAGGTGACCGGGGACAGGCCCGGAGTGCACGACAGACATTTCTGGCTGGCGGAGTAGACGGCGTCCAGATCCCATTCCTTGACTTTCAACGGACAGCCTGCCAGGGAGGTGACGGCGTCGACGATGGTCAGACAGTCGTGTTTGTGAGCGACCTCTGCCAGGGTTTTGGCGTCGGAAACGCAACCGGTGGAGGTTTCGGCATGAACGAACGCGACGATTCTGGCGTCGGGGTTTTTCTTCAATGCGTCTTCCACAGCGTTCGGGTCAACGGGTTCTCCCCACGTGCCTTCGACGATGATCGGGGTGCCTTTGCAGCGTTCGACGTTTTCGATCATGCGACCGCCAAAGACGCCGTTTCTGCAGACGACGACTTTGTCGCCAGGAGCGACCATGTTGACGAAGCAGCTTTCCATGCCAACGGAACCGGGCCCGGAGATCGGGTAGGTCAGCTGGTTGTCTGTCTGGAAGGCATAACGTAACAGGGTTTTGAGTTCGGCCATCATGTCGACGAAGGCCGGATCCATGTATCCGATGACGGGGAGGCTCATTGCGGCCAATACGCGCGGGTTGATGTTGGAGGGGCCCGGGCCCATCAGGACGCGTTGTGGTGGATGGAATGAGCTGATTTTTTTTGCTGCCATGATTTTATGTCTCTATAGGAAATAAAGGGTTTGTCAGGTTTCTTTTTGGGGCCTAACGAGAATTAATGTCCTAGGGCATTATTTTCCCCCATTTTGGGTCTCTTGGGATGCTTTCTGGTTGTCCTGTCCTGTTTGTTGGGACAGGACAGGGGTTTGTGTCGTTTTTTTTTATCGCCGATTCAACAGGATTCCAGTTTGACTTTGCCGTTTTCTTCTTCCATGGTTTTGGCCAGCAGTTTGACCAACGCATAGACGGTGTTGATGTGCGGGGTGGCTGTGTTGGTGATGCGTCCCAGTTCAACAACGGATCCAACGAGGGCGTCGATTTCCGGCGCTCTTCCCGCTTCTACGTCTTGCAGCATGGAGGTTTTGTGTTTGCCGACTTTTTCAGCTCCACGGATTCTCTTTTCCAGTGGAACACGGAATTCGATGCCGAGTTTGTTGGCGATTCTCTGGGCTTCTATCATCATGTCTCCTGCCAGCTCTCTCGATAACGGGAATTGGCAGATGTCGACCAATGTGGAGTGCGACAGGGAGCTGATGGGGTTGAAGGTGAGGTTGCCCCACAGCTTTAACCAGATTTCCGAACGGATGTTTTCCAGAATCGGCGATTTGAAGCCGGCGTTGATGAAGGCTTCGGACACTTTCTGGGCCCGCTCGGTGATGCTTCCGTCGAGTTCGCCGATCGGGAAACGGTCTCCCTCGATGTGCTGGACGACGCCAGGAGCGATCAATGCGGAAGCCGGGTAGACGACGCAACCCAATATGCGGTCTGCCGGAATTTTGGCGCTGATGAGTCCTGTCGGATCGACGCTCTGGACGCGCTTGCCTTCGTGTGGACCTCCGTGTTTGTGGAAGTACCAGAACGGAATGCCGTTTTGCATGGTGACGACGACGGTGTCCGGCCCGAACAGTTTGGGCACGTCTTCCGCTACCGCGTCTACCTGATGGGCTTTCAAGGCCAGAATGACCATGTCTTGCGGACCCGCTTCATCGTAGCTGTTCGTGGCTTTGACGTTTTTTGCGACGTGCTCGGTTCCATCTTCCATTATCAGCTTCATGCCGTTGTTCTTGATGGCCTCGAGGTTGGCTCCCCTCACGATGAAGGTGACGTCTTCTCCCGCTAACGCCAGTTTCACTCCTACGTAGCCTCCTATCGCTCCGGCTCCTATGATCGCAATTTTCATGTTCTTTCCCTTTTAAACAAGTCGTCACCAAACAGGCTGGTTTTATATGGCCTTTAAGATGGAAAAACAAATATATTTAAGTATCAAGAATAAGTATAAGGTGAAAATCGGTAAATTTTCGTAAATTCACTGGCTAATTGAAAAGAAAAATGAAATTTTTTTTGAAAATTATTTTTTGCGGAGTTTGGCTCTGGTATAGAATAATCGATCTGTTGTGATGCTGAATTCGTTTAAATCATTGATAACAATGGTTTATTATTGTTTTCTTGCCGTCGGTTGAGAAGTCATGAAAGTCCATTTCCAATGGTCGGAAAAAAGTTGCCGGACAGAACAATTTCAGAAATAACGTTACAATATTTCAAAATCAAAATGATATTGCTGCTTTCCGAAACAAAGCGACTTGTCACGCTGATATATTCAGTCCCGAAAAATGTGATTTCCCGGAAATCAATCTGATAACGAAGGAGAAAGATAATGAATATCCCTGGAATTGAAATCGGAATCAGTGACAAAGACAGAGAAGCCATCAGTAACGGTTTGTCCCGTATGCTGGCTGACAGTTTTTTCCTGTATCTGAAAACCCATAACTACCACTGGAACGTCACCGGTCCCATGTTCCAGACCTTGCACGTCATGTTCATGGATCAATATACCGAATTGTGGAATGCGCTGGATGAGATCGCAGAACGTATCCGCTCGCTCGGTTTCCCTGCTCCGGGCACGATGAAAGATTTTGCGAAACTCTCTTCCATCAAGGAAACGGAAGGTGTTCCTGCTGCGGAGGACATGATCCGTGATGTCATTATCGGTTCGCAGACAGTCACCCGTACAGCCCGTGAAGTTCTGGAAATTGCCGACAAGGCCAATGACCAGCCGACACTGGATCTGTTGACCCAGCGTTTGCAGATTCATGAAAAAAATGCATGGATGCTGAGAAGCCTGCTGGAAAACGGAAGTGCGCCAGTCGTTACTGTTGCCGCAAAACGCAAGAAGAAGTAATTTGCGTCAAGAGAAAAGAACGCCTTGCCATTCCAGAATGGCAAGGCGTTTTTCTTTGTCTATTCTTCGGAAATATCGACTTCTTCCAGTGGACGGAAAATCGATTGAAGGTCTTCCGGTGTGATCTGTACATGCTGCGCCTGTCCGGACGACAGCATGGCCGTCGCAAGATCCGCTTTTCGCTGCTGAAGCTCCTGGATCTTTTCTTCCAGCGTGCCTTTTGCGATCAGTTTGTAAACGAAAACCGGTTTGTCCTGCCCGATGCGCCATGCCCGGTCGGTTGCCTGATTTTCCACTGCCGGATTCCACCAGGGGTCGTAGTGAATGACGGTATCGGCTGCAGTCAGGTTAAGGCCTACACCGCCCGCTTTCAGGCTGATCAGAAAAACAGATACTTTTCCATCCTGGAAGTTGCGTATGGCGGAAGCGCGGTCTGTCGTGTCTCCTGTCAGAATTTCATAAGGAATGCTTCGGTTTTTCAACTCGGTTTCGATGAGACTCAGCATACTTGTGAATTGGGAGAAAACGAGAATATGCCTTTTTTCAAGAAGGAGTTCGTCCAGCATTTCCATCAATTCATTCAGTTTGGCTGAAGAAGTATTGGCTTTCTTGGCCGATCCCCTCAAAAGACGGGGGTCGCAGCAAACCTGCCGCAATTTCAGCAGGGCTTCGAGGATAATAATCTGGCAGTGCGCGATACCCAGTTTGGCGATTTCTTCCTGAACCTTTTTATCCATCAGCTCGCGCACGGATTCATAGGTCTGCCGTTGCGCATTCGTCAGTTCGACATATCTGACCATTTCCGTTTTCATCGGCAATTCGCGGGCGACCTTGTCTTTCGTTCTCCTCAACAGGAACGGTTTGATGCGCCGGTTCAGCAATTCCTGCTTTCCCTGATCGCCATTTCTTTCAATGGAATGCCTGAATTCGCTATTGAACGTTTTTTCATTCCCCAAAAGTCCGGGCAGCAGGAAATGGAACTGGGACCACAGTTCTCCCAGGTGATTTTCCAGAGGTGTTCCGGTCAGGCACAGTTTATGGTGCGCTTTCAACACGGAAGCGATCTGTGTCGCTTTTGAGCGGATATTCTTGATGTACTGCGATTCATCCAGAATCAGCAGGTGAAATTCATGCTTCAGGAGAATTTCTTCGTCTCTTGGTAACAAGGCATACGTTGTCAGGACGATATCGGCGTTTTTGATCTCGGCAAAATATTTCGCCCTTTCTTTTCCCTGAAGCAGAAGGACTTTCAGCTCAGGTGTGAACCGTCTGGCTTCATCCTGCCAGTTACTCATCAGACTGGTCGGGGCGACGATCAGTGCCGGTTTTGTCAGGCGCCCGGCTTCTTTTTCCAGAAGGATGTGGGAGAGAGTCTGAAGCGTTTTTCCAAGACCCATGTCGTCGGCCAGAATGCCGGCCAGATGATACTCGCGCAAAAATTGCATCCACGAAAGGCCTTCGGTCTGATAATCGCGCAAGGTCGCTTTCAATGTTTTTGGCGGGGCGACGATTTTGACGCCGTTGAAAGCGAGCAGTTTTTTCCCCATTTCCAGCAATGCAGCACCATTGATCCACTGGAGAGGCAAATTCTTGTCCAGTTCGGCGAGACGGGCTGAATCCAGACGATGGAGTGAAATGGCCGGTTTCGACTGCTCCAGATAATAAAGCTCACCCAGAATACGCAGGATCGGGCGGATCATTTTCCAGGGAAGAGCAACCCTGTTGTTGTTGGGCAATGTCGCCAGTACCGAGTCGGTATCCGGCTGCTCATCCAGTTTTTTATAATCGAACGTATCCGGATACTTCTGAATGAGGGGAAGCAGCAATGGAAATACTGAAAAATGCTTGTGATTGACGACAATACCCAGTTCCAGATTGAACCAGTCCCTGTCGAGATCCTCATCGTTTTCCGTAATGCTGGCGTACCATTTTTCGATGTTTTGCAAATCGTAACGGTAATCGGTCGATTTTTCGATTTTCCAGCCGTTTTCCTCCAGTACCGGCATTTCATCCTGTGTGAAATGCAGCCAGTCTGTTGACGAGTCCATGCTGATGGCACCTGGAATATTCGCCAGCGGAGTGGATGAACCATTTTCAGAATGGAAGCCGAAGGACTTCAGCAGTTTGAATGTTGCTGTTTCATCTTCAGTGTCCCGGATGATGCGCTCGATTTCATTTTCACTGATTTGCCTGATGATCGGCAGGGAGGAGTCGAGAAATACAATCTGTCCATCATAATCGAATTTCAGCTGGGCATAATCGAACCAGACGGGAGCTTCCGTTTCACTGTAAAAATGAGGCTTGCTGCCCAGATAAAGAATCGGCTGTGGAGTGATGTTTTCCAGTACGTTTTCCTTGAGCTGTTCCGGCTGGGGCACGATGTCTTCAATGCCTTTTTCTGCCAGAAGTCGTGCGACTGTTTTTTTGTCCTTAACCGATATGGCCGGAGACTGGGCGATCAGATCCTGAATCTCGCTGATCGAAAAAACAGGAAAACCGGATGGCAGGATCAATTCACCGCAACTCAGGTTTTCCATGTACCAGGCAGGCTCGGTTGGCAGGATGTAGTCGATTGTCGGGGAAGATTTTCGGGTCTTGTCTGCCGAAGGCACAAACTGCCATCTTAATTTCATTGAAGAACCCGATTCAACCCAGTCGAGTTTCGCTTCTCGTGCAGAGGCGCCCTTCAGTGGGAAAACCAGTCCTTTTGCGATATCGGACAAGGCGTTTGTCCAGTAAAGCTGTTTTTGGGTAACGAGTATTTTCAACAGCCGGGCGCCAATACTGCCCTTTGGCTCGATTGTGCCGGGGACTGGCAGGTTCGATCCGGCTCGCATGGCGATGAAAAGCCGGATCGGTTCTTCATCGTCTTTTGTAAAATAATTGGGCCGTTCTGTCAGCAGGCTGTCGATATCGGTAATGGATGTAATCGCCGAAATGCCGCCTGTCGGTTTGTAACGAACTTTGCAGATGGAAAGAAACAAACGCTTGTCGGACTGGTCCGGTGACAGGATGAAAAGCAGTCGATACTGCGATGGTTCCGGTGTTTCCGTTTTGGCGGATGCATCGGGAGATGCCGGGTAAACCGTGGAGTACAGTTTTTGTACCCAGTTCGACAGTGGCGTTTCTGTCGAGGCATTTTTATTTTTACCGACGATATTGTTCTTCTGGACAATCGTCATCAGCACGGCTGCCACATGATGGCAATTCAGTATTAACGGGCAGGAACAGGTTCCCTGGAATTGAATGCCTTCAGTCGTGGATTTGATAAAAGTATTTTGCTGGTATGTCTGGCCGGAAGCATCCTTGACTTGTGAACGGATCAGGTTCCCGGAACGCTGTATCTGCTGGACGCGTTTTTTCTGAACGTATTCGATTCCGAGAGAATACGTCTTTTCCCCAAACTGTTTTTTAATGTCTTTCAGCGTGAAATTCATCATACCAATTGCCACTCAAAAATCGCATTTACCTTCTGCCAAAGAGGTACATTATCTTCTATAAATAAAAAAAAAGAAGCCTTTTTAGTTAAGAAACTGATCCATTTCAACAGGACAGCTTTTTAATTTAAAGGGTAATCCGGTAAAAACAATTGATTTAGGCCTGTTTTTCCGGAATAAAAAGATACCAATTTGTGTTGGCGTATGGCGAATCCGGCAGAAGTGAGTATCATCACGGTTTTTATTTTGTGTGTAGAACAGCTATGCTTGCATCAATTGAACAACGTCTGGCCGGTGAGCTGGCCGTGTCAGTCCATCAGGTTCAGGCGGCTATCGCCCTGATGGACGAGGGGGCGACAGTGCCTTTTATCGCACGCTATCGCAAGGAAGCGACAGGTGGCCTGGACGATGTGCAACTGCGCCAGTTGCAGGAGCGCCTCGTGTATCTCCGCGAACTCGAGCAGCGTCGTGCAGCCATTATCGAATCGATTGAAAATCAGGGAAAAATGACTCCTCTTCTGCTTGAGGCGATTTCTGGTGCAGAAGACAAGTCGCAACTTGAGGACATTTATTTGCCTTATCGGCCAAAACGCCGAACCAAGGCGAAAATGGCAGCGGAAGCCGGACTGGACATACTTGCCAATGATTTGCTGGAAAACCCTGAGCTTGATCCTGAAACCGAAGCAGCGAAATACCTGCGAGCCGCTTTCAGTACTGAGGATGGAGACAATCCGGGGGTTGCCGACGTGAAGGCGGCACTGGATGGGGCACGTCAGATTCTGATCGAAAAATTCTCGGAAGAGGCTTCCCTGATCAATGCCTTGAGAACCTATCTTCAGGAACATGGTGTCATCGAATCGAAAGTAACTGAAGGAAAAGAACAGGAAGGCATCCGTTTTTCGGATTATTTCGATTATCAGGAAACGATCAAAACGATCGCTTCCCACCGATTGCTTGCTTTGCTCAGGGGGCGGCGTGAAGAAATCCTGAATTTGAAAATCAGGCTCGATTCGGAAGAACAGCGTCCGA
>ERZ827512.3739-NODE-3739-length-10321-cov-14.907169_pt1 | contig 10321 bp, 10 predicted proteins | sample MGYA00519916_ERZ827512 | MGnify/ENA primary metagenome ERZ827512 (study PRJEB31778, sample SAMEA3449335) | human gut metagenome | biome: human gut; feature: human-associated habitat; material: faeces | place: United Kingdom | collected 2010/2012 ... | reverse complement strand
ACCCAAAATCAGATGCCGACAGGAGGAACACAATGCCTGAAAAAACAGCGCAGAAGGAAACGGGCAAAAAGCCGAAACCACAGCAGGAAGTGATCGTTCATGTTCCACTCTCCAAGCTGCACGACTTTCCCAACCATCCGTTCAAGGTGCGGGACGACGAGGCCATGCAGGAAACGGCGGAGAGCATCCGGCAGTACGGCGTTCTCGTCCCCGCCATCGTCCGTCCCCGCGAGGACGGCGGCTATGAGATCATCGCCGGACACCGGCGCAGGCACGGCAGCGAGTTGGCGGGGCTTTCCGCCATGCCCTGCATCGTGCGGCAGATGAACGACGACACCGCCACCATCCTCATGGTGGACAGCAACATCCAGCGGGAGAATATCCTGCCCTCCGAGCGGGCGCAGGCGTATAAAATGAAGCTGGAGGCCATCCGCCGCAAGGCTGGCAGACCGGCAAAAGCGGAAGAAATTGACACCTCAGAAAATGGTGGACAAAATGGCCACGATTTGCGCGGTATTAAAAGCCGCGAACTGTTGGCAGAAAACTCGGACGACAGTGCGCGCACCATTCAGCGCTACATCCGCCTGACCGAACTCTCCCCGGAGCTTCAGCAGATGGTGGACGAGAAGAAGATCGGCATGACCCCCGCCGTGGAAATCTCCTACCTCAAGCCGGAGGAACAGCAGATGCTCCTGACCGCCATCGACAGCGAGCAGGCTACGCCCTCGCTTTCGCAGGCACAGCGCATGAAAAAGCTCTCCCGCGACGGCAAGCTCAACGACGACACCATGCTGGACATCATGATGGAGCAGAAGAAGCCGGAGGGATATAACGTCGTCCTCTCGGCGGACAAGCTGCGCAAATACTTCCCGCGCTCCTATACGCCGCAGAAGATGGAGGAAACCATCCTGAAGCTTCTGGACGCATGGCTGCGCAAGCGCCAGCGCGACCAGTCCAGATAACCGAATACAATCGCAGACAACCACGACACCGACCGGGCAGAGATCTTTCTTTGCCCGGTTTTGTCATATCCAAAGGACCGAACAGGAGGAAAACCATGTATATCAACACCTTCAAATACAGGCCGGAGGACGTTGCCTGCGTCCTCTGCGCCGAATACGTCAAAAAGCTGGGATGCACTGCGCTGTCCTGCCCCTGCCTTGCCGAGCGCATGGAGGCCGGGGTCGTGGGCTACGCGGAGGCCGTGGCGGAGCTGTTCCCGCTGCACCCCCGCCTGACGCCGCGCATCCTCCGTCTTGTCGCCGGCTTCCCCGGCTCGCTGTGGCAGGACGAACAGCACAAGCGCCGCTTCGCCTATCTCCGCACCCTGCTGGGCTACCGGAAAAAGCGGGATACGCCGATATTCCTTGCCGCGCTGTACCTGCTGACCTCCAACAAGGAGATCGGGGACAGGAGCTTCAACTGCTTCACCAAGGGCGGCATCGACTTCCGCTACGCCCGCCGGCGCGGTATTTCCCAGCACGACTACACGCTGCTCATGGGGGCAAAGAGCCTCTACTGCGGCACGGACGAGGTGACGAAGGGCGACCTTGCAGAGCCGCAGATCGTCGGGGACGAAGCGTTTCGGCTGCACATCAACGCCCTGCTTATCGCGCGGTACGGCGAGGACGCCCTTCAGATCGCATCGCAGCAGGGGCAGCGGGAGTTCATAAAGCGCCGCGCGTTCCGGCGCGGCGGCTTCCTCCCTGCTGCGCCGCTGACCGGGAGGTGAGGACGGTGGCCGTTTTTCGGGTAGAAAAGAACCACAACTACACCGTCATGTCAAACTACCACCTGCGGGACACCGCCCTGACCCTCAAGGCCATCGGGCTGCTGTCCAAGATGCTCTCCCTGACCGACGAGTGGGATTATACCACCCGTGGGCTTGCCGCCATCTGCAAGGAAGGCGTGGACGCCATCGGCGCAGCACTCAAGGAACTGGAATTGCACGGCTACCTTGTACGCCGCCAGCTCAGGGACAGCCGCGGGCGCATCACCGACACCGAGTACACCATCTACGAATCCCCGCATCCGCCCTTGCCGGATACGGCTTCACCAGATACGGAAAACCCGTATCTGGATACCCCGGATACGGCGGAGCCATATACGGAAAAGCCCGCGCAATTAAATAAAGATAGAAGAAATAAAGAAAAAGAAATTCCTGATGAATCTATTACGGACACATCAAATCCTGATCCAATCTATCCCCCAGCCCCCTTGCAGGGCGCGGGATATGACGGGATGGGATACGAGGAAGCGCGAGAGATCGTCAAAGATAATATCGAGTACGACATTCTCGTGCAGGACCCGCGGCAGGACAGGGAGCAGCTTGACTAGGTGGTGGAGCTTATTGCGGAAACCCTCTGCTCCCGCAGACAAACCATCGTTGTGGCAGGCGACGAATATCCGGCAGATATGGTGAAGGAGAAGCTGCTGCGCATCACGTCCTCCCACATCGAGTACGTCTTTGACTGCCTGAAGCAGAACACCACCTACGTCCGCAACATCAAGAAATACCTGCTGGCGTCGCTGTTCAACGCACCCAGCACCATCGGCAGCTACTATTCCGCCCTCGTCAACCACGATATGTACGGCGACGGGCTGCGGGGCAAGGGCTGAATATGACCGAAAAAGGAGGGATGACCCATGCAGGAGGAAGTGGAAAACAGAGCGGTCACGCTGGTCATCAGCGCAACCAAGCTCACGGCGCGGCTGCTGAAGGCCGCCATTCTCAAATATCTTGCCAGCCGCAAGGAGAAAAAGCTGGCAAAGGCGCGCGCCGCGCCGGAGAAGCCCACCGGCAAGCAGACGGTGAAGCAGCTCATCGGGCAGAATCAGGGCGTGTCCAACATCGAAATCACCGACAGCAATATCAAATCCTTTGAGCGCGTGGCGCGGAAATACGGCGTGGATTTTGCCTTGAAAAAGGATAAGTCCGGGGATATTCCCAAATACCTTGTTTTCTTCAAGGCCCGCGACGCCGACGCTTTGACGGCGGCCTTCAAGGAGTACACGGCAAAGGAGGTCAGGCGCGCCTCGCAGGACAAACCCTCGGTGCTGGAGCAGCTCCGTGCGCTCAAGGCGAAGGTGCTGTCCCTTACGCCGGACAAAGCCCGGAACAAGGACAAGGGGCTGGAGCTATGAAGCAGATCAACGTAAAGAAGCTCCTGCTTCCCAATATCCCCTATGTCTTTATCGCGCTCTTTGCCACCAAGCTGGGGCAGGCGGCGCGGCTGGCTCCCGGCGCGGACTTTTCACAAAAGGCGCTGCACATCATGGAGGGCTTCGCCGCCGCGTTCCAATCGGCGCTGCCCAGCTTTCACCCCATTGACCTGTGCGTGGGCGTTGCCGCCGCCCTGCTCATCCGTCTGGCGGTGTACGTTAAGGGAAAGAACGCCAGGAAGTACCGCAAAAATGTAGAATACGGGTCGGCGCGCTGGGGCAATTCCGACGATATACGCCCCTACGTCGATCCCGTGTTTGAAAACAACATCATCCTCACCCAGACAGAGCGGCTGACCATGAACAGCCGTCCCAAGGACCCAAAGACAGCGCGCAACAAAAACGTGCTGGTCATCGGTGGCTCTGGCTCAGGCAAGACGCGCTTTTTCATCAAGCCAAATCTCATGCAGTGTACCTCCGACTCCCGGCCGGTTTCCTTCGTCGTCACCGACCCGAAAGGCGGACTAATCTGCGAGGTCGGCCATTTGCTCAGGCGCAACAAGTATCGCATCAAGGTGGTAAACACGATCAACTTCAAAAAGAGTATGCACTATAACCCCTTCGCCTACATCCACAGCGAGAAGGACATTTTGAAGCTGGTCACGACCCTCATCGCCAACACGCAGGGGGACGGCAAGAGCGGCGATGATTTCTGGCGCAAAGCGGAAACCCTGCTCTACACCGCCCTCATCGGCTACCTCTGGTACGAAGCGCCGGTAGAGGAGCAAAACTTCGCCACCCTCATTGAGATGATAAACACCATGGAGGTGCGGGAGGACGATGAGGAGTTCAAAAACCCTGTCGATCTGATATTTGAGGAGCTGGCAAGCCGGGACCCCGGCCACTTCGCCGTGCGCCAATATGCCAAATACCGCTTAGCGGCGGGCAAGACGGCAAAAAGTATTCTAATTAGCTGCGGCGCGCGCCTCGCTCCCTTCGACATTCAGGAGCTGCGGGAGATCACGGCGTATGACGAGCTGGAGCTGGACACGCTGGGCGACCGGAAAACGGCGCTGTTCATCATCATCTCTGACACCGATGATACCTTCAATTTCCTCGCCAGTATGATCTATACCCAGCTTTTCAATCTCCTGTGCGACAAGGCGGACGATGTGTACGGCGGCAGGCTGCCTGTCCATGTGCGCTGCCTCATCGACGAGTGCGCCAACATCGGGCAGATTCCCAAGCTGGAGAAGCTCATGGCTACCATCCGCAGCCGCGAGATCTCCGCCTGCCTTGTTTTGCAGGCACAGAGCCAGCTCAAGGCGCTCTACAAGGACAACTGCGACACCATCATCGGCAACTGCGATAGTTCCGTGTTCCTCGGCGGCAAGGAGCCGACCACATTAAAGGAGCTGTCTGCCGCGCTGGGCAAGGAAACCATTGACACCTTCAATACCGGCGAAAGCCGCGGCAGAGAGGTTTCCCACAGCCTGAACTATCAGAAGCTCGGCAAGGAGCTGATGAGTCAGGATGAGCTTGCCGTGCTTAATGGCGGCAAGTGTATCTTGCAGCTGCGCGGCGTCAGGCCGTTCCTATCCGACAAATACGACATCACAAAACACCCCAACTACAAGTATCTTTCGGACGCGAATCCCAAGAACGCCTTTGACATTGAAAAATTCCTCTCCACAAAGCTCAAGCTGAAGCCGGAGGAGGAATTTGAGGTCTTTGACGCGGGCGCGGCCGCAGGTTCAGAATTCGCCTGATTTGGCGGATTTTTATATATAGACCAGACACCCATTCCGTAAAGGAGGACGCCGACAATGCAGCAGACACACGCGAAACGCAAAGTCGGAGGAAAGCACAACCGAAAATTTGAAAGGAGAAGCCGGAATCGACAGCCGCACACGGCGGCCAGCTCATTCCGGCTTTGCGGTTTCCATCGTAAAAACCATAAAGAAACGATTCCGGCACATAAAATATGGATTTCTTCAATAGCGCAGTCGATGTTTTGCAAACTTTGGTCATCGCCCTTGGCGCAGGTCTCGGAATCTGGGGCGTTATTAACCTGCTGGAAGGATACGGAAACGACAATCCGGGGGCTAATGCTCATGGTCAGTAAAGAAGCAAGGAGAGAATTTCGGTAGCGGCTACCGATAATGAGCCGCAGAATATGACAAGGACAACCGCCCCGCGATTCCGTAAAGAATAAGCTTAGTTGATTCCAACAATGATTGGAGCAAGCCTCCGAGCAAAAGATGCTTATTGCTTCACATAATTCTCCGCCTGCTTTGTGAACATTTCATAATACTTTCCCTTGGCTTCCATTAGTGCGTTGTGGGTTCCGCTTTCGCAGATTTGTCCATGATCCATTACAATAATCCTGTCTGCGTCTCTTACGGTGGATAGCCGGTGGGAAATCAAAATCGTAGTCGTCTGATTGGCTGCGCCGAGGATTGCTTCACTCAGCTTGTATTCTGCCAGAGGATCCAGGGCGGAGGACGGTTCATCCAGCAAAAGAAGGCTGAAGTCCCCGGACATGACTCTGGATACTCCTATTTTCTGGGCTTCGCCGCCGGAGAGAAGGATGCCATCCTCAAAAAACTCACGCGTCAACTCGGCGTCATAATCTGCGCAGTTCTTTTTTAGAATCTCGTCAAGCCCCATCTGCTTTGCTATCTTGCGCATTTTTTCGGCGGTTACGGGATGATACAGCGAAATATTATCGGCAAAACTCATGGCGTATATATTCGTACTTTGAAACGCAACGCCGATACGGCTGCGCATCCGGCGCACATCATACTCCTTTATGGGTCTGCCGTTTATATATATCGTTCCGCTGTCCACATCATAAAGCCTTAACAGCAGCTTCATAAAGGTGGACTTTCCTGCGCCGTTTTCACCCACTATTGCGACTTTTTCGCCGGGCCGGATCGACAGATTCAAATCCGATAATGAAAAATCCGAGTTCTCATAGGAAAAGCTGACATCTTTCAATTCCACGGAAAAACATCCATTTTCAGGCTGCGCCTTCTCCGGCCTGACGTCGCTCTCAATTTTTGATTCGAGCCTGAAAAAAGCCCTTATTTTTTCCACGTTCATGGAAAGAATACTTGCATCTTTGAGCAGATACGTCAACATGTTAATCTTTGAATCCAGCCGGTAAAATGATAGCATCAGCGTCATATACATCGCAACTTCTGGTATATTGCCCACAATAATGTTCTTTATAATGTAGAGCATAATGATTATTTCAGTAGAGAACAAGATAGCTTCGTGCAAAATATACAGCAGTTCGATTTTCCATACATATTTTGCCTGCACCTTCAGTTTCTGCTTGCCGCAATTATCGTATGACGCTCCCGCAATTTCTCCGAGCATTGTGGACTTCATATCGGCTGCGTACTCTTTCAAATAGAAAAGCCTGTGGAAATAGCCCAGCCGCCTGTCGAGCGGTACGGAGTCCTCCTTGTACTTGATGGAAATGGAATTCAGATGTTTGTTGACAACGACGTGCAGAAGCATCTGCACAACTTCGGCCAATAATATCCACGGGCCGAGCGTTGCGATAACAGTGCCCAATAAAACTATGCTCAGCGTGCATTGTGCAAAATCAATAAGAAAGTTCCGCGCCTTTTCAAGCTGAGTCGAGTATTCTTCCACGGCCCATGCGAAATTATCGTAATATTTAGGATCGTCGATATACTTATAATCAACATGCACAGCTTTTTCATAAATCTCACGATTAGCCTGAAGGCTGATAGAAGTTTTCTGCTTTGCAAAGTATGCCCGCGCGAGCTTGAAAATAGCGCTGTTCAGAAAACCGACGACAGTAAGTGTTACAGCGGCAGCAGCGACGATATGGAACGGTTTTTCATCCGCCAGCATGTTAAGAATTATCTCCGGAGTATATACATAGAGAAAATCTTCAATAGGAGAATAAAGCCCCATAATAACAATGGAAAGCAAAAGGTAGAGTCCGTATTTCTTATACGGTTTACATATCCATGCGATATTGCTGCACATGTTTCGTATGCTTTTCATTATGATTTAACCCTTTCGTATGATTATTTGTCTGCGTAAATCAAAAATGATGCGTTAAAAAATGCACTGAGCGTGCCATCGACATCTTTGCAGATTTCCTCGAACTGGTCATCTCCCAGAGAGTACTGCGCACAGAGTGACGTAGCAATCTCTTCCGTTGTAATATCTCGCTTCTCTTCCGCTGCATTCGTGATAGCATTCCAAATTGCATATGCTGTATCGTTTACTACAAGCACTGTTTTTTGTTCTTTTTGATACATGACTACATCGTTTTCTATAGCTTCAGAGATGTATTGTTGTATCGTAATCTCCTTATGGTTCAGCTTCATTCGGCACGCTCCTTTACAACCTTAAAACAATCGAGTCCATTTGCCTCTGATGAGTCTATCTTCTCCAGCTTCCATCCCATGCTGTATTCGCCAGACGTAAGGGCATGAACTACATAACTCCAATACTTCTTTTGAAGACTGCACTCCAAGGGCTCTCGTATTTTGTCGTCCACCCGAAAATGCCAAATGGGACATCCACCCTTACAGGTGCTGTAAGCGATGCAATCCTGGCATTCATAATACTTTTTTTGTGCTATACTTAAAAGTGGATCCTGATAATGCGTAAAGTACTGCACGAATCCATTCTCAATTTTCCCGATGTAAGTCTTGTATTCCTTTGATTCAATGCAAGTTGCAATCGACTTATCCGGCAGCAGCCATGGCTTCGTCGCTTTATGTGCACCACAGAAAAACGGATAGACGCCGTTATTAAGGAGCGAGATATCAATGAGCAAGTCATCTTGATTTGACATATCTTTCATTAACCCCAAGCACTTCGTAAAGAAGTGTTCGCATGCAGCGTTTCCCTGATGCTGTATGTGTTTAATTGCTCTACCCTCAAACAGTACCGGGTAAATACTCCAAACAACATCCTTCCTTGGAGCGACAAGATTACGGACATGGTAATACATATCTGTGATCCTGTTAAGGTCATCCTGCCAGATTGTCGAACGAATAACCATAGATGCGCCGTTTGCCGCAAGTCTGCGGATTGTCTGCTCGACTTTCTCGTTGGAGGCTTTTTCATAAGGACTGAATCTGTTCCTGCTTTGTATATCCGGCAATCCATCGTATGATATCATCGTATGGTCAATATTTGCGGCAACAAAGTCCGCCTGATTCTCAGAAATCATGCCGTTTGTTGTCAATCGTAGCTGCACGGGAATCCTATTTTCTTTGCAGAGTCCTTTAATAAATCGTATGGATTCGCAGAACAATTCCCAATTATAGGTAGGTTCTCCACCGCCTGTTAGTTCTATTTCCAGCGGATCGTCTTTTTGGGTAATCAGTTTTTTAATTGTTCTGCGTCTGACAATATCCCTTATAAACACCTTGACATCTTCAAACTGAAGCATGTTTGGGTCATTCTCCTCTGATGAATATCCGCAGTATCGACATCTTAGGTTGCAGTTAAACGAGAGACAGATACCGGCACTGCTTAGTGCAAAAGTATCCATGCTCATTTCATCTGCGTTGAATTGCAAATCCAACGGTTGAGCAGAGGCATCTCTGTCATATTCTCTTGTCACGTTGAGAATAGTATCTTCTGATACTGTATCTCGAAACAAAAGAAGTCTTGCGGAATCGAATAAAAATTCGTTAATGTAATGCATAACAACCTCTTTCGAATTATATAGAGTATGTTTATTGAGACTGATAATTCCAGTGATATTATCGCGCCCATTAGACCCATTTAACAAACGAATTGTTTCTTGTGTGGTGCAAAAACTTATTACGGCAACAACATATGCTCTCTGGCTCAAAGCTGGTACACCTCAGCCAGAGAGCACTGTCTTTTCGAACTGTGCTGAACTGCTTGCAAATGCGATTTGAAGCTGCTCTTAATACTGCACAGTTTTCTTTGTGTTGACGTAAGGCACATACTCTGACACCACTACTCGCGCAATTGCATGGAACGCAAAACTTGAAATGGTACGGTTGAACTGTCTATGCCATCAATTGACTAAACTGCTCGCACCATGGCATACTCTAGCTCCACCGCTCGTACAATGGCAGGCAACCTCGTATACTGGAAGCAGTGCTTCCACAAGGTCTTTGTCAATCACAAAAACACTCGGCTTCTGGTAGATCATCATGTTCACCTCCTTTTGATATATTTACAAACATGGAAAGTTCAAGACAATCCTGACGATTGAAACCCTGAAGATTTCAAATACCATTGCTTGCAAAGTAATGGAATACCTAGAAAAACACTCCACAGAAATGAAAAAGCGCACAAGCCGACTAATCACCAGTCCGGCCTATGCGCCAACAGAAACGATTTTGATACGACCTCTCCATAATCGGGAGCCGCACCAATACCACCAACACGCAGAGCCGAACCGGGCATCATTGGGACGATACATGGCGTTACCTCCAATCATAGTTTGTCAGATAGGTATTCTATCCGCATAATAAGTCTACCATATAATGACCATCTTTTTCAATATGGCGGCAGCAATCTATTTGTAAATTTTCCATGAACGGGCGGCTGTGAGAGGCACTTTGAAAATGGTAAAGGGGAACGGTGCGAATTGCCCTTATGAGCATTGTCTCCCATAAGTTCATTCATGACGAAAGATAGCAAAACAGGCTGCACCCGTCAACGGTCGAGATAAACGCTTACGCGCCATTGACAGCCGCAACCTGTTTCGCTTTTCGGCAGACAAGGAGGGCAAGCACAAACTGCGCCTGCCCTCCCTAATCTCAGGTTGATTTCTCATAAATCAAGTATATGTTTTTTGAGCGGTTTGCATGGCAAGCCGTTTTTTCACGCCCATTTTTTCAAAAAAATTATCCACATTCTTTGGCAAAATGCCTTTCCTGTCGTTGTAGGCAGCAGAGGGAGAAATACGCAGTTTTACGGCAGGAGCAGAGTGTGAGCTGTCAGAGCAAGATTCTACCGCAGTACCAAAATTCGCTTATCGCTCATTTTGCCCCTGCGGGAATCTTGTTGGGGAGTGCCTTCCCCAAACCCTGCTATGCGGCTTGTACCGCTTGAAAATCTCACCAAAAAATACTTAAAAAATCGCCCACAAAACGGCGGTAAGTGAAAGGAGTTG
>ERZ827512.3735-NODE-3735-length-10327-cov-5.477122_pt1 | contig 10327 bp, 6 predicted proteins | sample MGYA00519916_ERZ827512 | MGnify/ENA primary metagenome ERZ827512 (study PRJEB31778, sample SAMEA3449335) | human gut metagenome | biome: human gut; feature: human-associated habitat; material: faeces | place: United Kingdom | collected 2010/2012 ... | reverse complement strand
CTTTATCATATCTTCTCACTTCATGGTAATACTCAACTCGATTATATTTAAACTCATCACATTCAACAGATCTAGTTTCTCTTTTGCTTTCATCGCCTTTCACAAGACCTATACTTCTATCGTTTATACTTCCATACTCTCCAATGTGGACATTATGGTAATTATGCTCTGTAAAAATTGGAGTCCACACATCTCTATAAAATAATTCCTCTAAATTGTCATTTGGATTATATGCTCCAAATATTTTTGACTTAAACATAATTCCACCGAATATAACAACAACTATCAAATCCGTAAAATACCCTTTAATCAATTCCCCTATATCAGTAATTTTCTCTATTATTGCAATAAAAAATGTTAATATTAAAGCTATACCCATTGCGTATACTAGTGCTTTTTTTATTTTCTCCAGTCTTTTCTTCTTTTCGTTTGCAGTATATTGGCATGCTTCCCAAAAGTCCATATCTTTTGTATCATTCTTTACTTGTTCTTTTTCTTCTTCTTTAACTTTAGGTAATTTTTTCGTGTTAGATAATACAACCCATAGAAAAACAAACATAAAAATACATGCTATTATTTTTTTCAACATAATGTTTACCTCCTCGTTATAATATTTGTCACTTTACAATTCAACTATCTTTTTATATTCACCAATAAGTTTTTCAAATTCTTTTAACTCTTTTTCAAATTTTTCTTCCGTTAATTCCATACCATTAATGATCATTGGCATTTCAAAAAAAGTTGTTCGTTTATTAGTTGCAATATATAATCCCTGTTTTGTTATTACCATAGAAATTATATTATTTTGTCTTAACTGCTTTAAGTACTCTATTCTATTGGAATTTAAAAAGTAAAATGCAGAATGAGGATTTTTAGAAAAAACTTCAAAATTTTCATTAAATTGAATATCTTCTATATCAACATGTTCTTCTCCATCCATTTTTACCCTGCTTATTCCTTTATATATATATTCTTTTCCATTACTCTTTGTAATTGATGGAACAATTCTAATTATGTCTTCTATTCCAGTATTACATGGCAAAAAGAATTCATTTCCCAATAAAGTATTTACAGTTGTTCTTGTTGTAGTGTTATTTTGTGAATTATAATTTTCTTCTTCATGAGAATAACTTACAACTCTATATACAAACTCGTCACATGTAACTTCTCCGTATGTAATTAGGTCTTCATCTCCATTTACCAATCCGATGCTTACATCTGGTATGTTTGCTATTCCTAAAACAATGTTATGATAATTATGTGATTCTAATAAAGGTCTACACACATCATTATCAAACTTTTCTTCCAAAACCTTCTCTACAGATGATTTTCCTCCAATTTTAGGTACTACTGCAAACAATATAAGACATACTGCCATTACATTCAATATATTGATTGCATATACGTAAATTGGAAGTTTAGTCTTATATATAATTGAAAGTGCAATCATAAGTATAACAACTAATACTATAACAATTAATGTGCATTTCATTGCAAACATTGTACTTCGTTGTTGTTTTTTTTGTGCATATTTATATCCATCGTAAAAATTAAATTTTTCAAATTCTCCTTTAGTTTTTTCAAAATCATTTTTTATTTTCTTCTTTCCAAAAGATGATTTTCTTACAATAAAGTAAATAATTATTCCTAAAAAAAGTAATTCAAACATAGTTTTTCCATTACTCCTTCCAATCTATATTTACTTCTTTTTTGTTTTCTATACTTTCATCTTTTAAAAATTCAACTCTTCGATACCCCAACATATTTACAGGAAATTTTGCAATATATTGGTTATATGTACTTACATTTGCATTGTACATACGTTTACTTGCTGCAACATGTCCATTTTCTTCAGATAACTGATCTTGAAATTTTACATATAATTCTGATGACGTTATTTCAGGAACCTTTAAAGCCATAATTTGATTTATAGCTTTATCCTGTGATTCTAAAGATTCCTTTAGTTCTTTTTCTGTCATATTTGAATGAGGCTTTATTACTTGATCAATTATTCCTTCTTCATATTCTTTAAAATTGCTTATTGCCTTTACTGATTCAGTTAACACATCATATCTTTTTATTAAATATGTCTCCATATCTGATTGTGACTCTTCTATTTTAACCTTCATTCCTGCTACTTTGTTATAAGTTTTTACTAACCTTACCACTATAATTATACCTATTATAACTGTTACTATTAAAATTATCATCATTCTATTTTGTATATGCTTGGCATATATCTCCTTTCCACTTTATAATTCAATTATTTTTTTATATTCACCAATAAACCTTTCAAATTCACTAAACTCTTTTTCAAATCTTTCTTTTGAAATATCTTCTTTTTCATTTACCTCTGGTGGTTCTAGTAATTTTGTATTTCTATTTGTTGCAATATATAATCCATCCTTATTTACAGCAACTGAAATTAAACTACTTTTCCTTAGTTGTTTTAAATATTCTATTCTCTTCGAATTTAAAAAATAATATGCTGAATGAGCATCTTTTGAATAAACTTCAAAATTCTCATTAAATTCAATATCCTCAATGTCTATATGTTTTTCTTCATCAAGCTTTCCACTACTCATTACAGTATAAACCTTTTCCTGATTGTTTTTCATTATAGATGGAATGATTCTTACTGTTTGGCCTATTCCTGTATTATATGGAATAAAGATTTCAAAGCCCATAAAAGAAGTTTTTTCTTCTCTTGTTTCATAACCATCAGCATCTTTATAAACCTGCACATGATAATATCTTATCTTATTGTATCTAAATTGATCACACGTTATCCCAACAATAAGTTCTTTATACTGATCTCCACTCATAAGACCCACTTCTTTGTCTTGTATTGATATTTTCTGTGTATTGATATTACTGTATCCATGCTCTTGTAATAATACTTCACAAACATCTTTATAATATTTCTTACCTAATTCTTCTTTTTCATCAATATCTTTTATAATATTTGTTCCACTTAAAATTATTATAAGTACTAATACCGTATAGAGTAGTAAAAAAAGCATTATACCTGCAATTATTGAGATAATAATATTTAGTTTTATAAAAAACATATTAAAAACAATAACCTCAATAACGGTTGCAGTTAAAGATATCCATATAGCTGAATTTGCTTGTTTCTGTTGTTTTTTTATTTTATTGCTTTTACTGTTCAGAATTCTATTATATTCTTCAAAAAAGTTCATTTTATCTGTTTCATCCTCCTAAAAAAAGATACATGTTAAGTAATTTATAACTTAATACGTATCTTTTTATAAAACCTATATCTAGAAGTTCAATAAAGAAAGTATATCTGTTATATCTCCAAAAGAAACCTTTAATATACTTGATAATACAATAGCTAATATAACTATTATTGCACTAAATACTCCTGTTATTGCTAAAACTAATGTATCAGTGCTTTCAACCTCTAATGTATCTCTAAACGCATTTATTAATGTAAATGATGCATATACTGTAACTGCATACCATACTAGTAATCCAAGTGGTGCATATATTAATGAAAGTATTAATTTTAATACGCTTCCTACTGCATATATAATTGCTGTATTGTTTATCATAGATAAATTACATGCATATTCCTTTGGACTTTTTACTATTTTAGCTATTATAAATAGCACTAAAGCAATCAATGCAATTAGTATGGCTGATATTACTGCTGTTTTTAAGAATCCTGTAAATAATTCTGCACTTTTTATTGCGTCCCATCTCATCTCGCTTAATTCTGATGAGCTATAGTAACTATACCAGCCTTTTTTTGAATATTTAGTACATATAGATATTACTGATGAAATTGTACTTATTAAAGCCATTACAACTGATATAATTGCTAATTTTATTCCTGATTTTTTTAAATCTTCTTCCTGTGACTTTTCTATTACAGTTGTTACAGGATTTTTTATTTTTTCTAGTAAACTTGCAAACATTTTATTACTCCTTTTATTTCACATCTTTATAATTTGTATATTTTTTATAACTTACTATTGAAATTATTGCTATTAATGCAATTGCACTTATGGTGGCATAATTCATGCCTGTTTGTGGAATATTACCAGTTGCTGTTGTATTATCTTTCTTACTTGAACCACCATTTCCACCATTTATATTTCCATTAATTTCAACGTTTCCATTAATATCTATATCTCCACCAATGTTTATGTCTTTCACCTCAGATAATTGAATTTTTGGACTGCTAGATAGAGTTACCGTATAATCTGTTGCATCTGTATCTGTGTAATTTAAAACAACTTTTTCGTTAGTTGAAATTGTTTTATTTAAAAGTTTTTGATTTTTCATATCTTTTATTTTTAACTTATATTGTAATGTTGCAACTTCATCACCTTTTAATGTTCCTATATTCCATTCTATTGTATTTGTTTTAGTATCAATTCCTGCAGAAGCTGTGCCAATACTTGGTTTACCAACATAAGAAAATTCAAAATTATCTATGATATCAGTTGGAAAATAGTCTGTAATTTTCACAGAGTTCATTGGATTTTGTACTTTTTCAAGCACCTCTTTATAAATTTCATTTTGAATAATTGATGAAATGTCAGCATCATCAATATTGTATAAAGAACCAGCCGTTGGCTTTTCTATAGTTCCGAATACTGTATTCAATGTGTTTGTTTCTTCTTCACTTAAATCCTTTAATCCTGCTAGCATTGTAATAAGATTTACTTTGCTATTATTGATTGTTTCAATTGTTGCTTTTGTTTTTCTATTAACACTTTCCAAATGTTGCTCTTCTGTTTGCCCCAATAATCCTCCATATGCAATAGATACATCTATAGCATGATTTGGTACTCCATCTGATAATAATATAATAAATTTTTGTGTTGTATCACTATTACTAAACATAGAGTATGCTCTTCTTAAACCAGCATCTGTATTAGTACCATAGTTGTATTCAATATTTTTTAAACTGTCTAAAGAATTTATAATATTTTCTTCATTATCAGTTAAATCAGTTGCAATCTTTGCTGTGTCTATAGTTCCAAATGATTGTACACTAGTTTGACCTTCATCCTCTGTATCAAATCCATAGTAATAAGTTAGACCAATTTTTAAATTTTTAACATCTTTAAATAAATTTTCTGTAAATTTTTTTGCAGATTCTATTACTACATCTCTTCTTGTCTTTTCATCTGTAACTTTCTCTTTCATGCTTAAAGAATTATCAACAACGAAAACTAATTCAGTACTGTCATATTTTACTTGCTCTTCTTCTTTCTTTTTATTAGATAACTTTAATTCAACTGTTACCTCTCCAGTGCTTGCATTGGAATTAACTATTGTCTTTGAAATATAGCCTTGATCATTCTCTAGATACTTAGTTTCACTAGCTTGTTGAATTACATCTAAGCTTGTCTTTAATTCACTTGCAAATACATTTGAAAATATCCCAAAAATTATTTGCAGTATTAAAAGATTGCATATAATTCTTAATTTAATTTTTTTCATTTTCTCTCCTTTCATTTTCTTATATTACAGTTGTCTTGTTTATACAATACCACTTATTTAAATAATATCATTAAAATGCTCACTTTTCAACATCTTACCTATTACAATTCTGTTACAGTTTTATTACAAAAAAAAAAGAAAGAGAAGCGTTTCTTTTTATGGATAACGTTTCTCTTTTCTATTTCTACGGCTTAAACAGCCTTATTATTCTTCACTTTCCGATGTTCTAGAATTTCTGCTTTCATTTGATTCGATATTTTCTACATCATCTATATCGTCAACAACATCTTCTACAGTTTTTGTATCTTCTGGCATTTTTTCTCCGTCTGGTGCTACTGATACTTCTGTGTTTTCTGGTTCTTCTGTGTTTATTCTTATTTTCTTGTATCTCTTCATACCAGTTCCGGCTGGGATTAACTTACCAATGATAACATTTTCTTTTAATCCTATTAATTCGTCTGTTTTGCCTTTTATTGCAGCTTCTGTTAATACTCTTGTCGTCTCTTGGAATGATGCTGCAGATAAGAAACTATCTGTTGCAAGTGAAGCTTTTGTTATTCCAAGTAATACACGTTTACCTGTTGCAGGTCTTAATCCTTGCTCTTCGGCTAACTTGTTCTTGTCTTCGAATTCATACATGTCTACTAAAGAACCTGCAAACATGTCTGTATCTCCATTGTCTTCAACTCTAACTTTCTTTAACATTTGTCTTGCAATAAGTTCGATGTGCTTGTCGTTGATATCAACACCTTGGTTTCTATAAACTTTTTGAACTTCGGCAATGATGTATTCAAATACACCTTGTGGTCCGCTAATTGCAAGTACTTCTGCTGGGTTTTTAGAACCTTCTGTTATTTGGTCTCCGGCTTCTAGAACATCTCCTTCTCTAACTTTTAGTTTAGATCCGAAAGGTATTAAGTATGTTCTGCTATCATCGTTTGATGTTACAGTTACTTCTTTTCTCTTCTTTTCGTCTCTTATAGAAACTTTTCCAGCGATTTCTGTAATTATAGCAACACCCTTTGGTTTACGAGCTTCGAAAAGCTCCTCAACTCTTGGAAGACCTTGTGTAATGTCGGCAACACCGGCAACACCACCAGAGTGAATAGTACGCATTGTAAGCTGTGTACCAGGCTCACCAATTGATTGAGCTGCGATTATACCAACTGTGTCTCCTATATCAACTTCTTTTCTAGATGCCAATCCCATACCATAGCACTTAGCACAAACTCCGTGTTCTGTTCTACATCCGAATACACTACGTACTTTAACATGTGTAATTCCTGCATCTACTATCTTATCTGCTAATTCTTCTGTAATTAGAGTATTTTTGTCTACTATTATTTCTCCAGTAGTTGGATTTTTGATATCGTCTAATGGATATCTACCTAATAATCTTTCTTGCATTTTTTCGATTACTTGGTTTCCATCTTTTATATCATATACTTCAAGTCCATCTGTTGAACCACAATCATCTTCTCTTACGATTATGTCTTGTGATACATCAACCAATCTTCTTGTTAAGTATCCAGAGTCTGCTGTTCTTAAAGCTGTATCTGAAAGTCCTTTACGAGCACCGTGTGCAGAAATGAAGTACTCTAATGCGTCAAGTCCCTCTCTGAATGATGATTTGATTGGGATTTCAACTGTTTTACCAGTTGTACTAGCCATAAGTCCACGCATACCAGCAATTTGCTTTAACTGGTCTAAGTTACCTCTGGCTCCAGAGTCTGACATCATGAACATTGGGTTTTCTTTACTGAAGTTGTCTCTCATTGCATTTTTAACATCATCAGTAGCTTTTTCCCAAATCTTAATTACTTCGCTGTATCTCTCATCATCTGTAATTAATCCACGTCCATATTGTTTTAATATGTTATCAACATCTGCTTGAGCTTTTGCAATTATTTCCTTTTTCTGTGGTGGTACCTTAACATCATCTATAGATACTGTTACAGCACCTAATGTAGAATATTTGTAACCTGTAGATTTAATATAGTCTAGTAATTCTGCTGTTCTGCTTAGACCATGTACAGAAATACATTTTCCTATAATCTTTCCTAGGTTTTTCTTTGATACTACTCCATTTATTTCATATTCAAATTCGTTTTCTGGCTTACTTCTATCAATAAATCCTAAATCTTGAGGAATTCCTCTATTGAATATTATCTTACCTGGTGTTGTAGCAACTTTTGCATGTTTTTCTACACCGTCTACAATCTTAGTTCTTCTTACGAAAATCTTAGAGTGCATTGTTACATCGTTGTTTGCAAGTGACATTATTGCTTCTTCTGGAGATGAGAAGTATGTTCCTTCGCCTTTTTCTCCATCAACATCCATTGTTAAGAAGTAACTTCCTAGAATCATATCCTGTGTAGGAGTTGTTACTGGCTTACCATCTTGTGGTTTTAACAAGTTGTTTTCTGAAAGCATTAAATATCTTGCTTCTGCTTGTGCTTCTGGTGATAATGGTAAGTGAATAGCCATCTGGTCACCATCGAAGTCAGCATTGAACGCTGTACAAACTAATGGGTGAAGTTTTATTGCTCTACCTTCAACAAGTACTGGCTCAAATGCTTGAATACCAAGTCTGTGTAATGTAGGAGCACGGTTTAATAATACTGGGTGGTCTTTAATAACATCCTCTAGTATATCCCAAACTTCTGGGCGTAATCTTTCTACCATTCTCTTTGCATTTTTTATGTTGTGTGCTATTCCACGGCTAACTAATTCTTTCATTACAAATGGTTTGAATAATTCTACTGCCATTTCTTTTGGAACACCACATTGGTAAATTTTAAGTTCTGGTCCAACAACTATAACTGAACGTCCTGAATAGTCAACACGTTTTCCTAGTAAGTTTTGTCTGAATCTACCTTGTTTACCTTTTAACATGTCTGATAATGATTTAAGTGGTCTGTTTCCAGCACCTGTAACAGGTCTTCCACGTCTTCCATTATCTATTAAAGCATCTACTGATTCTTGAAGCATTCTCTTTTCATTTCTAACGATTATTTCTGGAGCTCCAAGTTCTAGTAATCTCTTTAATCTGTTATTTCTGTTTATAACTCTTCTATATAAATCGTTTAAGTCTGATGTTGCAAATCTTCCACCGTCTAATTGAACCATTGGTCTTAAGTCTGGTGGTATAACTGGTACAACTTGCATTATCATCCATTCTGGTCTATTGTTTGAAAGTTTGAACGATTCAACTGTATCTAATCTTTTTACCAATTTGGCTCTTTTTTGTTCGCTAGCCTTTTCAAGTTCTTTCTTTAATTTCTCTGATAATTTATCAACATCAATTTCTGATAGTAATTTTCTTATTGGTTCTGCACCCATTTCTGCTTTGAATGAATCTCTACCAAATTTTTCTTGAGCCTCTACAAATTCTTTCTCAGAAAGTATTTGTCCTTTTGTTAATGTTGATGTACCTTTATCTGTTACTATGTATGATGCAAAATATATAACTTTCTCTAAGGCTTTAGGTGAAACATCTAACATTAAAGCTATTCTGCTTGGTATTCCTTTGAAATACCAGATGTGAGCTACTGGGGCAGCAAGCTCTATGTGCCCCATTCTCTCTCTTCTTACTTTAGATTTTGTAACTTCAACGCCACATCTATCGCAAACTATTCCCTTATATCTTACTCTTTTGTACTTACCACAATGGCACTCCCAGTCTTTTGTTGGTCCAAATATTCTTTCACAGAATAGACCATCTTTTTCTGGTTTTAATGTTCTATAATTGATAGTCTCTGGTTTTTTAACTTCTCCATGTGACCATTCTCTTATTTTCTCATCAGATGCTATGCCAATTTTCATTTTATCAAAATTTTCTAATTCATCCACTATTTTTTCCCCCTTGGAATTAAAAGTACCTATTTAGTTTTACTCATCGTCATCATTAAAATCTTCATCTTCTAAGATGCTTGAATCATCATCTAGTATGATGTCATCGTTTTCATCATCTAGGTCATCAAATAATTTGTCATCTTCAGAATCTTCGTCATCTGATGATTCTTCTGTGTATCCATCTGATAATTCATTTTCATCTACAACATTTTCTTCATGTAGAGATTTATTTTCTATATTACTAAAGCTTGTAGAATCGTCTATATCTTCTTTAAGCTCAACTTCCTTGTTATCATGTGTATACAATCTTATGTCTAAGCCTAAAGCTTCTAATTCTTTTACAAGAACTTTGAATCCTTCTGGAACGCCTGGCTCTGGAATGTTTTCCCCTTTGACAATAGCTTCATATGTCTTAACACGTCCTACAACATCATCTGATTTAACAGTTAACATTTCTTGTAGTGAGTATGCAGCGCCATATGCCTCTAATGCCCAAACTTCCATTTCTCCGAAACGTTGTCCACCGAATTGTGCTTTACCACCTAAAGGTTGTTGTGTAACTAATGAGTAAGGTCCTGTTGAACGAGCATGTATCTTATCATCAACTAAGTGGTGTAGTTTCATCATATACATAACACCAACTGTAATTGGTTTAATGAATTGCTCTCCAGTTCTTCCATCGTATAGAATTGTTTTTCCATCACGACGTAGTCCTGCTTCTTCTAGTAAGTCTTCAATTTCATAGTCTTTTGCACCATCGAATACTGGTGTTGCAACTTTCCAGCCTAACGCACGAGCAGCCATACCTAAGTGAACTTCAAGAACCTGTCCTAGGTTCATACGAGAAGGTATACCCATTGGGTTAAGAACTATATCTACTGGTGTACCATCTGGTAAGAATGGTAAATCTTCTTCTGGTAATATTCTTGAAATAACACCTTTGTTACCATGACGTCCAGCCATTTTATCACCAACTGATATTTTTCTCTTT
>ERZ827512.3733-NODE-3733-length-10336-cov-2.771520_pt1 | contig 10336 bp, 10 predicted proteins | sample MGYA00519916_ERZ827512 | MGnify/ENA primary metagenome ERZ827512 (study PRJEB31778, sample SAMEA3449335) | human gut metagenome | biome: human gut; feature: human-associated habitat; material: faeces | place: United Kingdom | collected 2010/2012 ... | reverse complement strand
CACTTGCTGGCGCGGAATTCCCCGACCAGCATTTTGGCGGCACGCTCGGTGTCAACCTCGCCGCCGGAAATCAGCATACCGCGCTTGGCACCGATGGCCTGCAAAAGGTCATATGGCGGCAGAGCCAAAGCCTGCTCATCCAGCTTGTAGCGCTCCATCAGGCGCTGCGGATAGATGGCCCGCACGCCGGACAGCAAACCACAGGCAAGCTCCTCGATATCCAGGATATCATCTTTGATGGAACCGATGAACGCCAGATTGGTGGCGGTTTCCAGACTGTCAAACTTTTTCCAAAGCACGCCGGGCATGTCCATCAGGTCGTAATCATCCACGGTGATCCACTGTTTGCCGCGGGTAACGCCGGGTTTGTTGGCCGCTTTGGCGCGGGCAGCACCGGCAAAGGAATTGATGAAGGTGGATTTGCCCACATTGGGAATGCCCACCACCATCACACGGATGCGGGCACCGATCATGCCTTTTTTGCGGCGGCGCTCCATCAGGGCGGAAAGTTCTTTTTCAATGGGGCCTTTGACTGCACCTGCCTTGCCGCTTTGTTTGGAGTTCATGGGCAGGCAGCCAGCCCCGGCGCTTTTGAAGTAAGCCAACCACTGGGCAGTGATATCCGGGTCCGCCAGGTCGGCTTTATTCATAATATACAGGTGCGGCTTGCCGGAGGTGATGCGTTCAATTTCCGGGTTCAGGCTGGAAAGCGGGATGCGCGCATCCAGAATTTGTAAAACACAATCCACGTTGCGGATCTCGGTTTCCATCAGGCGCAGGGTTTTGGCCATATGGCCGGGGAACCATTGGATCGCGCGGCGGTTGATGATATCTTCGCTCATCTGCTTCTCCTGTCAATATTTTTGAATGGTTTTGCCCATCACATCCCGGATATCCACAAAGCCGATATCGGAACGGCGGCTGTCCAAAGAATTGTTGCGGTTATCCCCCATCACAAAGATGGTGCCTTCCGGCACGGTGACGGGGAACGTCATATCCAGGCGGGTGTAGGTCGGTTCCGCGGTATAGGGTTCGTCCAATGCTTCGCCGTTGCGGTACACGGTGCCGGTGGTAAAATCAATGTCGATCGTATCACCTGCCACGCCGATGACGCGTTTGATAAGCGTTTGGCCGTGCGGGGTGTAGGCGTCGATCACGACGATATCCCCATGGCTGGGCTGGTACGGCAGACTGTTGATGATCAGCAGCTGCTGATCATGCAGGGTGGGGTCCATGGAATGCCCGTCCACACGGATGGCCCGTGCGGCAAAGGTGAACACAAGAGAAAGCACAGCAACCGCCAGAATGATGGAATCCAGCCATTCCAGCAGGTTTTTGTTCTTTTTGCAGCGCTCTGTTACAGCGGCACTTGCCATAGCCAATCAAGCCCCCCTTGCCTGGCATAGAAATTGATAAAACAAAAAGGGAAGAACGCCAACCGTCCTCCCCTTTTGCTGCATATTGGCCGATAATCAGACGCGAGCCTTGACCTTGGCGGCCTTGCCGGTGCGGCTGCGCAGATAGAACAGCTTTGCACGGCGAACCTTACCGCGGCGAACAACCTCAACGTTCTCGACGAACGGGCTGTTGACCGGGAACACACGCTCAACACCAACACCATAAGAGGTGCGGCGGACGGTGAAGGTCTCCGCGACGCCGCCATGCTTCTTAGCAATAACGGTACCTTCGAAAGCCTGGATACGCTCCTTGTCGCCTTCCTTGATACGGACGGCTACGCGGACGGTATCGCCGACTTCAAACTTGGGCTGGTTCTCTTTGATCATGCCCTCGGTCATTTTCTGCATTGCGTTCATTGATGAATTCCTCCATTGTTTTGCGACGTTCATACCCGCTTACAGCGGCAGAGGACCGCCTGTATAATGATGTGTCATTACCCCGCCGATGGCTCGGCGGCACTAACGCTTAAGTATAATAACATACCCTGGCAGATTTTGCAAGGGCTTTTCGGCAAATTAACAAAATTCTTCGTTGTTTTTTGTGTAAAGCTTCGTGCGCAGCACGCTGCACAGCCAAGGCGGGATGTTGTACTGCTGCTGCAAATAGCCCAGCAGCAAAGCGGGGTTATAGTTCGGTGCTTCGCCGGAGCCGCAGGGCAGCACCAGGTTAAACTGCAGCTGCTCCCCTGCCTGTTCATATTCAACATGCGGGATAATGGCTTTCAGGTCCAGCTCTTTCTGGCCGCGCTTGGTCTTTTTGACCACCATGGCGTTTTCGGCTGCGTTGTAAGCATCCAGCGCAGCGGCGGCGCTGGCGGGCAGAGTGACAAGATAAGAAGCATGGTCGATCTCCGCTACCTTATTCTGCGCCTGCTGGGCGCTGAGCACCTTGATACCGCGCGGCATGTAGGGCTGCAAAACATCGCACCAGGTATCCAGCTGGGGGTCCTCAGCTTCGGTTTTTACCTCGCAGCACTCACACAGGCTTTCCTGCCCCAAAGACAGCGGGCACGCAAAGGAAAGATAGATATGCGGGTTAAAGCCCTGGGTGTAATACACCGGCAGACCGCTGCGCTTTAAGATGCGATGGAACACGCGCTGCAGGTCCAGCAGCGAGATATAGGCAGCTTCGCCCGTTTTTTCAAAGCGAATTCTTACTGTAATCAAAGCAGGGTCCTCCCAGCAGTTTATTGGCACCGCAGGCCGAGCACTGGCGGTTGCAGGGCTGTGTGGTCTGCGCCTGCAGGGCCTTTTGGTATTCCCGCACCAGGTGGGCATGGGTCACACCCACATCCAGGTGCGACCACGGGGTTACTTCATCCAAGTCCAAGGCGCGGTAGTTATAAAAATCGGGGTCCAGGCCGCAGGCAGCAAATGCTTCCAACCAGCGGTCATAGCTGAAGAACTCCTCCCAGGTATCAAAGAATGCGCCGTTGTGATAGGCCGTTTCGATCACGCGGCCCATGCGGCGGTCACCCTTGGCAAACACACCCTCCAGCACGCTGGTGGCGCTGTCGTGATAGTTGACCTTGATTTTGCGCGAATGCACACAGCTGAGCAGGTACTTCTGCTTTTCGCGCAGGGTTTCGCGGCGGTCCTGGGCGCAGAACTGGAACGGGGTATCCGGCTTGGGCACAAAGCAGGCCACGCTGATGGTAACCTGCACGCCCTTGCCTTTGGGGTGCTCCATGCTGTAATACAGGTCCACTACCTGCTGGGCGGTATCGGCAATGCCTTTGATGTCTTCCAGTGTTTCGGTGGGCAGGCCCATCATAAAGTAGAGCTTGACGGAGGTGTAGCCTTCCGCGAAGGCAATGCGGCAGCCGCGCTCGATCTGGTCCCAGGTAACGTTCTTGTTGATGACATCGCGCAGGCGCTGGGTGCGCAAAGGTCAAGCCGCTTTTGCGCACCTTAGTGGTTTTTTCCACCAGAGACTGCGAGAAGTTGTCCACACGCAGAGACGGCAGCGACAGGCTGACATGGTCGGTCTCCGCCCAGGAATTAAGCTCGTCCAGGATATCCTCCAGACGGGAATGGTCGGAGGTGGACAGGCTGGAAAGGCTCAGTTCATCGTACCCGGTGTTGCGGCACAGCACACGGGCGCTTTCGCTGATGAGCTTGGGCGAGCGCTCGCGGAACGGGCGGTACAGCTGGCCTGCCTGGCAGAACCGGCAACCGCGCACACAGCCGCGCAGAACTTCCACACAGGCACGGTCCTGCACAGCACCCACCATGGGCACAACAAAATTTTCCGGCGGAACAAAGCTGTCCATGTCCTTCACAATGGCCTTGGTCACGCGTTCCGGCACACCGGGGCGGTTAGGCTTGATGCTTTCCACCCGGCCATCCGGCAGGTAGGTTACATCATAGAAGGACGGCACATACACGCCGGGAATTTTTGAAAGTTCAAACAGCAGCTGGTCCTTGTTCCAGCCAGCCTTTTTACCTGCTTCCACGGTGGCGCAGATGTCCTGTAGCATCTGTTCGCCTTCGCCCAGCTGCATGATATCAAAGAAATCCGCCATCGGTTCGGCGTTGCAGACGCAGGGGCCGCCGGAAATGATCAGCGGCCAGCGCTCGTCACGATCCGCAGCGCGCAGCGGAATGCCTGCCAGATCCAGCATGGCAAGGATATTGGTATAGCAAAGCTCATATTCCAAGGAGAAGCCAACGATATCGAAATCCGTCAGCGGGTCCTTGCTTTCCAGGCAGTAGAGCGGAATATGCAGGCGCTCCATCTGCTCTTTCATGTCCACCCAGGGCATAAAGGCTCGCTCGCACCACCAGTTTTCGTGGGAGTTGAGCAGCTCATACAGGATCTTTTCGCCGAGGAAGGACATGCCTACCTCATAGGTATCGGGGAAGCAGAACGCCATGCGCACATCAACGTTTGCTTTATCTTTATAGGTACAGCCCGGTTCACCGCCGGTATAACGGCCCGGCTTTTGAACCAGACTGAGCGCTTCTTTCAACTTAGGGGAAAATTCGGCCATGTTGCCACCCTTCCATACCCTGCAGCACAGGTGTTGACCGCAGGCAGTTATTGTTCATTTATTGCTTTACACAACTTTTCTATTTTATATGATAGCCCAAAACAGCGCAAAATGCAACCTCAATTCACGCAGGAATGCTTCTGGGTTTGGATCTTGGAATGAAACAGGATACCCAGGTTGGAGTTGATCTGCCAGCCATCCAGCCCATGGATCGGCAGCAGGTTGAATGCCCCCAGAAGCAGATTGGCCGCGATGAAATAACACAGGCGGTAACTGGCGGGATGGCCCTGCAACCAGGCAATGCCCCCTGCCGCCAGCACCAGATTGACCGCTGGCCCCGCAGCGGCAAGAATGATAAACTGCTTTGGCGTCAGCACCACCCCACGCAGGGAAAGACAGAAACCGGTTGGACAGATAATAAGCATTGGGGGCAAACGGGTCAGCAGTACCCACACCAGCAGGTGGCCGCATTCATGCAGGCAGGAGCACAGAAGCCCTAGGCGGACAATGCCGGTGTGGTCAACGGCCAGCGCCAAAGCGAGGAGAAAGAGTGTCCAGACCGGGTGCGCGATACGGACGGCTAAAATGTGGTGCGGCTGCTTCATGGTTCCGCCTGGAGACCCGCTTTGGCAAGGGCCCGGGTTGGGTCATACCGCACACCGGCGTGCAAAAGCTCAAAGTGCAGGTGCGGGCCGGTGGCGTTGCCGGTCTGCCCCACGGTGCCCAGGCACTGCCCCGCCTGAATCTGCTGACCCTGGCGGACAAACAGGTATTGCAGATGGGCATAGATCGTTTCATCCCCGCCGGGGTGCAGCAGACGGACATAATTGCCATAGCTCGCATGATTCCGGGCTATGCGCACCACCCCGCTTGCGGCAGCATAAACCGGTGTTCCCTGCACAGCGGAAAGATCCGCACCGGTATGGAACTCCTGTGTTTTGCCCTGCACGGGATCAATGCGGGTTCCGTAAGCGGAGGTTTCAACAGCAGGTTTGCCCGGCAGAGGATATTGGAGCATAACCCCCGGCAGATACGCTTCGGCGCTGGCCAGCGGCTGGCCGTGGGCAGTGCCGGTGCGGGCGGCGGTTTCCGGCGTTTGGGCGGCGACTTGCCGCAGCACCCCGCGCAACTCGGCAAAAGTTTCCTGTGTAAAGCGCACGACATTGCGGGAGCCATCCGTGTTCCAGAAATCGGGGCCGGGCTGGGCCAGCGCATAGCGGTAATCGGTGCGCAGCGTGCTGTACAGCGGCAGTTCCAGCGCGCGGGCAGCGAATACCCCAGCGGCAATCAGCACGCACAGGATGATCTGTGCCCACAGCAGCGTATCATATTCGCCGGGCTCCGCCGCAGCGGGTGGCGCGGGTGGTGTATCAGTATGTTTGGCGGCATTCTCCCACATAGGCAGTCCCCTTTCTTTGCATTGCGGCATATTTTGTATATATGCAGCGGGGGCGGGTGGGTATGCAAGAAAGCGGGGCGCTGCATCACAAGTACCGTGCAAAGTTCTGCGGCCAGACTTCCCGAAAAAGCAGCTTCCGGTATAGAAAAACGGAGCACCACAATGCAGTGCCCCGCTTTATCTGTTTTATCAATTTACCAAAGATATTGTGAATCTGATTCTGGTTTAGTCACCCAGTACTTTGCGCAAGGTTTCCAGATACGCTTCCAGCTTTTTCTGCGGCTTGGCGAACAGACCAAGACCTTCCACATCCAGCGTGCATTCCAGGCTGGTGGAATCGGCGCTGCCCAGCAGGATGGCGGTAAAAGCGCCGCGGATCTTGCCGCGGGTAAAAGTGCAGCTGATACGGCGGGGCTTATCCAGCTTGTCAAAGTGGATATCCGTGGTAGTGCCGTCCTTGTTTTTCTCAACAATGTGCATGCCTTCCAGGTCAACCTCCGCCGAAGCAACAGTCGGGTTCCAGCTGTTCAGGGTGGGGTTGGTCATGTACAGCCATACTTTGTTGGGAGCGCAGCCATAGGTTGCTGTTACAACACAGGTTTTCATACGTTTATGTTCTCCTTAACCGTTTTACTTTTGGCGGTTCCATATCATTCCGGGGCTGATGCGGCATCCCTGCCGTCAGGCGGGAATGGTGCAGAACAGCCTTTGCGGGGGTTACTTTTTGTGGCCAAACAGGCTGTCAAGAAAACCGCGGAAGCGCTTATTTTCCGGTTTGTGGGAATGGGGCGTGGGGCGCTTGGGCTTTTGAACCGGTTTGGCGGCAGCCTTTCTGGTGGGTGCGGCGGGGTGTGCGGTTTCAAAGCCGTGCTGGAAGTAGCCATACATTGCCATCTGGCTGTCCACCGGCGGCTCGCCCTGCTTAGGCTTTACGCGGGTATATATGCCATCAGGCTGCATTTCCCGTGCATTGACGGTATCCCGCAGCTGTAGGTCGAGGATGCCGCGCAGCTTTTTGGCAATCTCACGATCATCCACCCGCACGCCGACTTCGACACGACGCTCGGTGTTGCGGGTCAGGAAGTCGCCGGAGGCGATATAGATGGTCATGTCTTCGCCTTCACCGAAGCAATAAATGCGGGAATGTTCCAGATAGCGGCCAACGATGCTGCGGATGTGGACGTTCTCGGTCTTTCCAGGCACCCCTGCTTTGATGCAGCAGATGCCACGCACGATCATATCCACCCGCACACCGGCGCAACTGGCCTCGCTGATCTTGTTGATGATCTGCGGGTCATTGATGGAGTTGTTTTTCAAAATCATGGATGCCGGAAGCCCGCGGCGGGCGCGGTCAATCTGGCGGTCCATCTGTTCCAGCAGAACGCTCTTGAAGCGCAACGGTGCCACCAGCATGGTATCGGCCTCACTGGTCAGGCGCTGCAAAGCCATATTGTTGAACACTGCGCTGGCTTCCTCGCCGATTTCCTGCCGGGTGGTGATGAAGGAAAGGTCAGTGTACAGCTCGCTGGTTTTTTCGTTATAGTTGCCTGTGCCAATCTGGGTCAGGTAGTGGTATTTGCCGTTCACCTTGCTGGTGATCAGGGTCAGCTTGGAATGGACTTTGTAATCATCAAAGCCATAGAACACCGTGCAGCCAGCTTCTTCCAGCTGTTTGGACCAGTCGATGTTGTTCTGCTCGTCAAAGCGGGCGCGCAGCTCCACCATGGCGGTAACTTCCTTGCCGTTTTCCGCTGCATTGATCAGCGCCTGCACGATCTGGGAATCGCTTGCCATGCGGTACAGGGTCATTTTGATGCTGACAACATCCGGGTCGGAACCTGCTTTCATCAGCATGCGGATGAACGGGCGGATGCTCTGGTACGGGTAAGAGAGCAGAACGTCATGTTTGTGGGCTTCGGCATACAGATCATAATCCGCGGGGGCCTGAATCGGGCGGGCTGGCGGATAGGAAAAAGCGGGGTTGCTGTCTGCCGAAACGCGGCTGGCCAGGCGGAACAAAAGCCCAGGGTCCAGCGGCGAAGTTTGGGTATAGCAGCGGTCCGCCGGGACCACCAGCTTGTCCCGCAGGAACTTGACGATCTCCTGCGGAGCGCTGGGCCAGAATTGCAGGCGCACAGCGGCCAGCTTGCGGCGCTTTTTCAGCAGCTCGCTCATCACATCGCGGAAGTCGATATCATGATCCATCATGCCCTCGTCCACCGTGATATCCGCATTGCGGGTCACGCGGAACAGACAGGCGTTCTGCAGCGTGCTTTTATTAAAGATGCTGGCGGCGTAATGGGCGATCAGCTCATCCGCAAAGGCAAAGCTTGTGGTGCCGTCTGGATTTTTGATAAACAGCAGCTGCTCAAACTGGCCGCTGAGGGGGATAATGCCGTAATATACACCGTCACTCTTGCTGTTGAGCTGGGCGGCATAATAAATTTCTTTATTGCGCAGGAACGGGAACGGGTGGCGTTGGTCCACCACCTGCGGGCTCAGGATGGGCAGGATTTCAGAGGTGAAATATGCTTTCCAGTAGTGCTCCTGCTGCTTGTCCAGGTGGTCAAAATCGACCTTGATGTACTTGTTCTCTTTCAAGGCGGAAAGTAAGTGCTGATAGTATTTATCACACTTTGCCTGCAGCTCCGCTACGCGCGGGGTGATGGCGGCGATCTGTTCCGATGGCGTCATATGGGTGACGATATCCAGCTTATTGTTTTTCAGCAACGTCTGGTCATACAGCGAGCCAACACGCACCATAAAAAACTCATCCATATTGCTGCCGAAAATGGCGGCAAATTTGATGCGCTCTGCCAGGGGAACGCTTTTTTCTTTGGCAAGGGCCAGCACGCGGCTGTCAAAATCCAGCCAGCTGAGTTCCCGGTTGATAAAAATGCTCTCCGACGGGTTTTCCAAAACAGGTTCCTCCTTACGGATGTTCAGGGGTGTTGAGCGAGGCTAAAATCAGTTTTTATTTTCTAGCTCCGCCATCGGGCAGCGGGGTCAGCCGCCAACGGTAATATCACTTCCCCACTGCTGCACCATGCGCTGGGATATTCCTTTCACGCGGGTCAGGTCTTCCGGCGCTGCATAGGGGCCGTTTGCCGCGCGGTCCGCCAGAATGGCTTCCGCTTTTGCCTGCCCAATGCCGGGCAGCCGCATCAGCTCTTCGGCCGAAGCGGTATTGATGTTGACTGGCCCCTGTTCTTCCCGCGTGGGTTCCGGTGCAGGTTCGGCCTGTGCCAGCAAAACAGGCGGCTGATAGGCAGCCGGGGCATAACCAAACTGCCAGACAGGAGCGATCCAGAATAGCGCACCAAATACGATCAGCGCAAGGGCGGCAGCACCGGCCAGCAGGGTTTGCTTTTCGTTCATCTGCATGGCGGGCTCCCCTTTCCTTGGGTGGCAGTATCTGGAAGTTACTCTTTCAAAATATTATAGCACAGTCTCACAAAATGTTCACCCCTGTCAAGAAGATTTTTCAGTGATTTTACATCCAGCCTTTTCTGATGTGATTTGCGTGCGGGGGCGGCACTTCGGCATCCACCATGATAACATCTGTCCCTATGGTTTTGACAGCGGCCCAGGGAATGAACAAATCATCGTCCCGCCCCAGCAAGCCGAACATTCGGGCGCGGCCGTGCAGGACCACCTGGGTGATCTGGCCATCCTCAAAGGCAAGGTCATCAATGCGGCCAAGGTTCTCCCCTGTTTTCAGCTGAATCACATCTTTCTCGCTCAAGTCACGCAGTGTCATGCCACCACCCCTTTTCCCATTTTGCACCTATTACAGATTATGCTGTAAATAATTTATTTGTGCTTTGGGGCAATTATGTGTATAATAAGGGATAATACAGACTGCTATGCAGGTATGATGTAAGCCAAAACCGGAGGGATAAACCGTTTATGTATAAAAACATCATTTTTGATCTGGGCGGCGTTGTGGTGGATTTTAAGCCGCGGGATTTTTTGATGGATCATTTTTTGAACAAGAGCGCCGAAGATGAAGTGTTTGATTTGACCTTTGGCAGCAAAGAATGGGAAGAGCTGGACCGCGGGGTCATCAGCCGCGGCACTGCTAACCGCCTGATGCTGGAAAACGCTGCTGAGCGCGGCCGTACCTTTGAGGTGCAGGCTGTCATTGATGAATGGCAGAGCATCCTGCACACCAACAAGCGCACGGTAAAAACGATGTGCAAGCTGAAGCTGGCGGGCTACCGGCTGTATTACCTTTCCAACATTTCGCAGGACGTGATTGACGAAATCCGCCAGCGGGACTTTTTCCCGCTGTTTGACGGCGGCATTGCCTCGTGCGAAGTACACCTGAGCAAACCCGACCCGAAAATTTTTGGCCTGATGATGCAAAAATACGGCCTTGCCTATGACGAAACCATTTTTGTGGATGATACCAAGGTGAACGCCCAGGCAGCCTATAACCTGGGGATCACGGGTATTTTGTATAAGGGGCCAAAGTCTTTCCAGCG
>ERZ827512.3721-NODE-3721-length-10355-cov-3.144757_pt1 | contig 10355 bp, 8 predicted proteins | sample MGYA00519916_ERZ827512 | MGnify/ENA primary metagenome ERZ827512 (study PRJEB31778, sample SAMEA3449335) | human gut metagenome | biome: human gut; feature: human-associated habitat; material: faeces | place: United Kingdom | collected 2010/2012 ... | reverse complement strand
CAGCAGTTTGAACTGGATCCATTTACCAACACGCTGTTTTTGTTCTGTGGACGGCGGCGAGACCGTATCAAGGGCTTGTACTGGGAAAAGGACGGCTTCATCCTGCTGTACAAGCGACTGGAACAGGGCGCGTACCAGTGGCCGCGCTCTGAATCCGAGGTAGAAGTTGTCCAAAAAGAAGCTGTTCGGCCGTTCTTCGGAACAGGCGGAGCAGATGGTCATGGAGCAGCTGAGTTTTACTTACAACGAAGCGGAAGCCTATGCCTCTGGAACCAAAGCCGCCGCTGAGAAGCCTGTTGCTGTGAAGGCGCACGAGCGCAAGCGGCAGTCCGGCAATGTGCTGGAGGTCGTCCCGGAGGGAACTCGTACTGAAGTGGTGGAGCATCGTCTGCCTGAGGAAGAACGGATCTGCTCTGCTTGCGGCAGCGAGTTAGTGGAGATTGGCAAAGAGGTTCGCCGGACGCTGCAGATGAAGCCGGCGGAGTTCTGGGTTTGCGAGGACGTATACTACACCTACGCCTGCAAGAACTGCGAGCAGGAGACCGGCGAGGCCAACATTGTAAAGGCAGCGAAAGAGCCCGCACTGCTGCCAGGCAGCTTTGCCTCTGCGGAGGCAGTGGATTATCTGGCAACGCAGAAGTTTGTCATGTACTCCCCGCTGTACCGGCTGGAACGGGAATTCAATCGTCAGGGCTTGAAGCTGTCCCGGCAGACGATGGCCAACTGGCTGCTGAAGGCTTCGGAGAAATGGCTGCAGCCGGTCTACGATGCGCTGCATAAACGGCTCTGCAAGGAGCCGGTGCTGCACGCGGATGAGACGACCTTGCAGGTGCTGAAAGAGCCGGGACGTTCCTCTACCAGCAAGTCCTACATGTGGCTGTACCGCACCAGCGGCTGCGCGAAACAGGCCATTGTACTGTATGAGTACCAGCCCACCCGAAAAGCGGAACATGCGGAGGCCTTCCTGCAAGGCTTCTCGGGCTGGCTGCACGCGGACGGGTATCAGGGGTATCTATATTTCGATGTTCTGCCATGGCTCAATCTATTTCTGCGGTTTTGTGACGATTGGAGGTGAGGTATGCAGTGCAAAGGATGCGCCGAAACTGGCGCTGGGTGTTGCTCGGATGGCCATCCGCGCCGCCATTCTCCGCCCATTCGTTGTGGGCAGTGAGCAGCTTCTGATTTACATTCTGCTGGATGTGGCAGCCATCAGGCAGCTGATTCCGGAACGCGCGTGGAGCGTTGCACTGCCTGTCTATTATCTCGCTGCTGCAGCGTTTGTGCTGCTGGCCATCCGCGGCTTTTTTCGCAGAAATCAGAAGCAGTACCGCAGATTCTCCGCTGTGCAGGCGGCTTGACGGAGCGGCAATCCCAGAACCGATATGATGGTTATAGGCCGTGCAGCTTCGGCAGATCCGAAGCGGTCTATTTATATCCATATAGAAAACCGATTGACCTACAGATAAACAGAAAAAAATCAAATTTAATCAGCAAAATACACAATGTGAATGACTGCAAATTATCGAAACCGACAAAAAATTTTTTTTGGCGCTTGCATTCTTGACAAAACAGACCGCAATTACTACACTATATAACAACGGATATGATAATCGATTGTCATATCGGAAAACACACAATCAATCACATGAAGATCAAGGAGGAACCCATGAAAAAGATTATTGCAGTCATCCTTGCGCTGACCATGCTGCTGGCACTGGCAGCCTGCACAGCCAAGACAGAGACAACCACGACGGACACGGCCGCCGACGCAGCCACCACCACAGACACAGCGGCAGAGCAGCCGGCAGACACTGAAGCGGAGCAGCCCACGGACACCAATGGTGATGTGACCACCATCACGCTTGCCATGCACGTGTCCAACACGCAGGAGCAGGAGCCTGCCGTCTATCAGGCGATTCAGGCTTTCCAGCAGGAGAACCCCGATGTGAAGATTGAGCTCGTTGAGCACCTGACCGAGGAGCACAACAAGCAGCTCAAGCTCTGGGCGCAGTCCGGGGAACTGCCGGATATCTTCTGGTGCCAGGAGGGCGACGTGCTGGAGTATGGCGAGAACGGCTATCTGCTGCCGCTCAACGATTTCCTCAGCCAGAACCCCGACATTGACAGCGCAATCCCCGATGCCATCAAGAACTGCTATGCTGGCGAAAACGGCGAGATCTACGGTCTGGCTTACACCTCGCTTGTGACCGGCTTCTATTACAATAAGGCTATCTTTGCAGACAACGGTCTGCCCGAGCTGACAAACGAGACGACATACGAGGAGCTTCTGGACATGGTCAAGACGCTGCACGACAACGGCGTAACGACCTTCGCACAGGGCGCTATGACCAACTACAGTGTCTGGGGTTATCTTGGCAGCCTGAACCGCTATGGCTATGCGGAAAACATTGCGGCAATCGCCGATGGCTCGCAGAGCAGCGCGGTATTCTCCAAGCTGTTTGACAAGCTTGCAGAGCTTGGCGCCGCCGGCGCATATCCGCAGAACATGGCAACCATCGACTACTTCGAGGCCAAGAACCTGTTCACGACCGGCCAGGCGGCTATCTTCACCTCCGGCCAGTGGGATGCCGGTGAAATCGGCGAAGCACTCGGCGAGAACGTCGGCTTCTGGTGGGGCCCGACCTATACGGATTCCGATTATTCGCAGAAAACCAGCAACCAGTTCGCAAACTGCCCGTTCGTTGTGAGCGCGGACGTTGCAAAGGACGAGGCCAAGCAGGCTGCTGTTTATCGTTTCCTCGCGTTCTACTTTGGCCAGGAAGGCTCGTCCATCCTGTTTGACAACTCCAACATTCCCATTGCCACCTATGCGGATCTGCAGATGGAAAACGCCAACCCGGCCTTTGCCGCAATCTCTGAGGCACTGGCTACCGGCTATGCAAGCACTACAGCCAGCAACCCGGTCGCATCCCTGACTGCATCCGTCAGCGAAACCTTCTATGACGCGATGAACAGCCTCATGCTCGGCAACATCACCACGGAGCAGGCGGTTGCGTCCATCGACACTGCCTTTGCCGAGGCCGCACAGTAAAACAAGGCAGGATCCAATGGCGGGATGATCGCAGACTGGCCGCCAGGCGGATACGCCGGAAGGAGAGAATATGCAATTACTCAGTACAAAAAAGAATAAGCTGCTACTGCTTTTGCCGACCTGCTTGGTGTATGTGGTCTACATCATCCTGCCGATCCTTGTTTCGCTTTACTACAGCTTTACCAAATACTCTGGGATCAGCAAGCCGCGGTTGTACGGACTGAAAAACTACATCCGCCTGCTGGATGATCCGTATTTCTGGATCGCGCTGAAAAACACAGCGATTATCCTCGGTATCTCCATCCTTCTGCTTGGCATCGGCGCGTTCTTTGTGGCGATGCTCCTGAACCAGCCGATGCGCGGCGTGAACGTGTGCAAGGCGCTGATCTTTGCGCCGGCCATCATCGCAAGCATCATTGCGGGCGTTATCTGGGGATACCTGCTCGACCCGGTGACGGGCCTTGTCAACAATGTCCTGCGGGCCATCGGCCTTGACAAGCTGGCGCTCGAGTGGATCGGCGGCAAAACGCTCTCGCCCTACAGTATTGCGTTCGTCTATTTCTGGCAGCAGGCCGGCTATATTGCGGCTATCTATCTTGCCGGGCTCAAGACGATTCCGCACGAGATGATGGAGGCGGCAGCTGTCGATGGGACAAATTTCTGGCAGCGGCTGCTGCATGTGACGATTCCGGCGCTGCGCGACACGTTTGTGTCGGATGCAAGTGATTATGATACGGTAATTCAGTTGTTTGAGGTCGGCATCCTGATTATCACCGGCTCGATGAAGATTTTTGAGACGGTGCAGCAGTTGACCGGCGGCGGCCCGACGCATTACTCAGAAACACTCGTGACCTACGCGTACAGCACAACGTTTGCCCGGGGAGAATACGGCTACGGCATGGCGCTGGCTACAGCGACGTTCCTGATTTCGCTGATCCTCATGGGAATCTATACGCTGCTGCTGCGCGGGAAAGATTGAGAGGGCCTGCCATGAGAGTAAGAAAAAAGCTGGGCGTGTGCTACGTCCTGATGGTGCTTCTGACAATCGCAATTGTGATCCCGATCATCTGGCTGGTCTTTATCTCTATGAAGCCGAACAGCGAGATCATGAACAATCCGCTCTCGCTGCCGAATGCGCTGGACTTTGGGAACTATGTATCCGCGCTGCAGACGCTGGATCTGTTCACGCTGTACAAAAATACGGCTTTTATCGCTGTCTGCTCGCTTGCTGTGGAGATCGTCATTACGTTTTCCAGCGCCGTGGGCCTGACCCGGCTGTATTACCGCAGTGACGGTGTGCGCAGCGGCCTGCAGGGATTTTTGCAGCTGGGACTTGCGGTCAGCCCGTTTATCCTGCTGTTTCCGATCTATAAGATCAATAAATTCCTTGGTTTTAGCCAGCAGCTGTCGCTGATCCTGCCGTATATCGCAACATCCATTTCCTTCAATACGCTGCTGTTTACTGCCTATCTCCGTACCGTACCCAAGGAGCTTGACGAGGCGGCGCTGATGGACGGCGTGAGCCTGTGGCAGCTGATGACGAAGATTCTTGTGCCGATTGCAAAGCCGGTTCTGGCAACGGTGATCATATTCAACCTGCTGTATATCTGGAACGAATATCCGTTCGCCTCCATTATGATTGAAAAGCCGGCCTATTACACCATTTCGCGCGGCATTGCGGCATTCCAGGGGCAGTACAATATCGATTACGGCGGCCTGGCCGCCTACAGCGTCATGGTGCTGCTGCCGGAGCTCGTATTCTACGGGATCTTCCAGCGCCATGTGGTCGACGGTATGACCGTCGGCGCCGTCAAGGGGTAAACCCCAACACATACGCAAAGGGGATGCTGCCTTGGCAACATCCCCTTTTTGTTCAGGGTGTATCTGAAACCTGTCTATGCATCCTTCAGCCGCAGCGTGTGCTGTCGCGCTCAATGAGCCTGACGCCAAGCGTCAGGTGGTACGAAGAAAAGCTGGGATCGTCGATCATTTTGACGATGATATCTGCTGCTGAACTGGCGATTTTTTCTGTGTTCTGCCAGACGGTTGTGATGGACGGCGTCACGATTTCTGAGAGAAATGTCCCGTCATAGCCGATGATTTTCAGCTGTTCCGGTACGCGCAGCTGCAGGGACATGGCGGCGTTCAGCACAGCTGCCGCACAAAGATCGTTGCAGAAAATGCCGTCCGTTTCCGGATGCTCACGCAGAAGGCCGAGGACGATCTGCCGGTAATCGTGGAAGGTGTGCGAGTCACGGACCTGCTCATAGGAGAAGCAGTCCACCTGGTGCTTTGCCATGATATCGCGGAAAACCTGATGGCGGATATTCCAGGGTGCGTCGTCCTCGAACGAGCCGCCGATCTGGATCACATGTCGGCAGCCGCAGCGCAGCAGACAATCGGCGGCCAGTGTGCCGCCCTGCACATGGTCGGAGGCGACATACGACGCCTCGTCGCGGACATGGCGGTCAATGGACACGATCGGGAAGGACAGGCTGGCATAGTCCTGCTTGGTCAATTTATAGTTGAAAATAATCGCTCCATCGACACGGTTGTTGTTGAGGAGCTTGATATAGTCCTGCGATGCACCGGAACTGAACGATGTGTTGCACAGCAGGATCTTGTATCCGCTTGCCTTGAGGAATTTCTCAAGGAAGGAAATCATTTCGGAGTAATAGGGATAGGTGATGGTCGGCACGACGACGCCGATCATGCCGGAGCGGCGCTTGAGCAGGTTGCGCGCATTCTCGTTGGGGTAGTAGTTGAGCTCCTTGACAGCGGCCTCGATGCGCTCGCGCGTCTGCTGGGAGATGTAGCCGCGATTGTTGAGCACGCGCGAGGCGGTTCCCTTGGACACGCCGGCGAGCTTTGCAACATCATCTAATTTTACCATATTCCATCCTCAATTCTCCGATGAATTATCGATTGTTATAGTATCATATCATACTTTTTTTGCAACTTCAATATGAAACCCTGCTGCGGCGGGGGGAAGAAACGGAGGCGGCGCCATGCAGGAGCTGCTCATTACGAATATCCAGCGCATGTCGTTCCATGATGGACCCGGCATGCGGACCACCGTGTTTTTGAAGGGCTGCAATCTCCGCTGTGCCTGGTGCCACAACCCGGAGACACAAAATCCGCAGCCGGAGCTGATCTTTCGCGCGCAGCGCTGCGTCCGGTGCGGAACCTGCGTGCACAGCTGCGCGTCCGGTGCGCGGACGATGGGGCCGGAGGGTCCGGTGCGGGATACGGCACGCTGCGTGGGTTGCGGCCGCTGCGCACAGGCCTGTCTCACCGGTGCCATTGATGTGGCGGGGCGCAGGATCTCCTGCCAGGAGCTGACAGAGCTGGTGCTGCGTGACGAGAAGATCTTCCGCACGGCAGCCGGCGGCGTGACATGCTCCGGCGGGGAGCCGCTGCTGCAGGCAGACGCCGTGGCGGAGCTTCTGGGCGGGATGCATGCGCGCGGCCTGCATACGTGCGTCGACACGGCGGGAAATGTCCCGTGGGAAGCCTTCGAGCAGGTGCTGCCGGTGACGGATCTGTTTCTTTATGACGTGAAGGCATATTCGCCGCAGACGCACCGGCAGTGGACAGGCGTGGGGAACGAGCGGATTCTGGAGAACCTCCGGCGGCTCGCTGCACGCGCGGATATCTGGATCCGGATCCCGTTTGTGCCGGGCGTCAACACGGAGCAGATTGAGGACATCGGAAGGTTTTTAACACAGCTGCCGCGCGTGCGGCGGGTAGAAATTTTGCCATATCATACACTTGGAGCTGAAAAAAGCGCCGAGCTGAACCGCGTACAGCGGCAGTTTCCGGTGCCGGATGCGGCTGCCTGTGAAACTGCGGAGCAGACGCTCCGGATGCTTGGTCTGCCGGTGACGTCCGGCAGAGCACAGAAAAAGGAGGATAAGAAATAGAATGAAGGGTCTTGTAGTAGAAGCGGCGGGGAAGATCTGCCTGCGGGAGGATCTGCCGCTGCCGGAGATAGATGCATATCAGGTCCTGTGCCGCAATGTGGGCTGTGGGATCTGCAATGGGACGGATATGCAGCTCATAAACGGGCAGATGCCGTTTATCCAGTATCCGTTCGTGCTGGGGCATGAGGCTGTCGGTCAGGTTGTGGCTGTGGGGGAAAAGGTGCGCAGCTTCCAAGAGGGGGACTATATCCTCCGCTCGGCGCTGCCTGGTCTGCCTGGCTATCACAGCTTCTGGGGTGGTTTTGCTGAGTACGGCGTGGCGGATGATTATGCTGCGCGTCTGGCCGATCACGCAGGCGCGGATATTGAGACGAGTACGCGGCAGCTGGTGCCGGCGGGGATAGATCCCGTGGAGGCAACCATGCTCATCACGCTCAAGGAGGTTGCCAGCGCCCTGCACCGGCTGCGGCTGCAGCCGGGACAGAACGTTGTGGTGGCAGGCTGCGGGCCAGTCGGCATTGCTATGGCGGCGCTGGCTAAATGCATGGGTGCCGGGAAGGTCGTGCTTGCAGGCCACCATCCGGCGCGCATCGCGGCGGCAAAGCGGCTGGGTGCGGATCTTGCCTTTGACACGCGGGAGCAGCCGCTGGCGGACACTGTGCGCGGCTATATGCCGGAGGGCGTGGATCTGTATATCGATGCGGTCGGCAACCCGAATCTTCTGATGGATGGGATGCGCCTGATCCGGCAGGAGGGCACGATCGGCCTGTACGGTCTCGGTCTGCGGGCGGACGCGGCGATCGACTGGTCGCTGCTGCCGCACAACTGCATCCTGCAAACGGTGCAGTGGCCCATTGCTGCGCAGGAGAGCGCCGTGCACGACGAGGTCTGCGGCTATGTGACGAGCGGCAGGCTGCCGCTTCGCGAGTTCGTGACGCACAAGATCCCCGTGGAGGACTTCGCGGAGGGCTTACGGCTCGTCCGCGGCAGAGAAGGTATCAAGATCGCGCTGACATTCTGAGGGAGCACTATGAACGACTGGAAACAAACGCAATTTGGAAAAGAATATGACGCATTCCGTCAGGAGTTGGACGACTATTACGCCGCTTACCCTACGGACGTCAGCGCGCTGGAGCAGGAGCTGGACGAAAAAAGCCGCCTGCAGCCGCAGGCGGGCGCCATGGAGAAAAAAACGTGGATTTATGAGCTGGCAGCCGAAAAATGCCGGGTGAAGCTGTTCCGGCACTGCCCGTTCTATTTTGAGGTAGACACCGGTGCGCCGCGCAATCTGGCGGGATCGTGCTTTCCGCCGATCCCGGGGCTTGGCAGCTGGCTGATGCGCCGCGACACCTCCGGGCTGGAGCAGGAGTTTCAGAACTGGATCGCGCCATATGTGCAGGAGGATGCGCTGAACTCGACGATGTACGTGGACTGCGCGCACCACGCGATGGGCGTCGGCAACGTGTTGCGCTATGGTCTGCGCGGACTGCAGCGGCAGGCGCAGGCACGCCTGCAGACGGAGAAGGACGTGGAAAAGCAGACATTTCTGCGCTGCGTGATCCGTGCGGAGGACGCCGTGATGCGCCTGTGCGCACGCTTTGCCGATGAAGCGGAGCGCCTGTGCGGCACGGAGCGTGACCCGGTTGTCCAGGCTCGTCTTGCAAGGATTGCAATCAGCGCACGGCGCTGCCCGGCCGAGCCGGCAGAGACGTTTTTTGAAGCACTGAATACAATGCTGCTTTTAAAAGAGCTTGGCAACGGGCTGGAGTCGATGGGCTTTGCAATTCTGGGGCATGTCGACCGGGTGCTTGCGCCGTATTACGCGCGCGATGTGCAGCTTGGCAGATTGACCGCGGCGCAGGCGCAGGAGCTCGTCTATTGGTTCTGTGCCATGACAGATGCCAAGTGGGATCTGTCGCAGGCGCTCTATGGAACAAACACGGCTATGAGCATCGGCGGCTGCGATGAGAACGGAACGCCGGTTTTCAACGATATCACAAGATGGGTGCTGCAGTGCTATCTGGACTGCGGACTGATTAACCCCAAAGTACAGGCACGCTTCGCGCCGGACGCGCCGGAGGAATACTATCAGCTTGTGGCGCAGCTTGCGGCCAGTGGCCGGAATGTGCTTTCAGTGTTCAATGACCGCACGATCATTGCCGCGCAGATGCGCATGGGCAAACAGGAGGCTGACGCCAGATTGTATCTCAATGGCGGCTGCCAGGAGGTTCTGCTTGCGGATACGGAGGTCAATTCACGCGCAACGTGCTATCTCAGTCCCTGCCGGTATCTCGAGATGATGCTGGAGCCGGATGGAACGGTGTTTTTTGATCGGGAGCATATTGTTCCCTACGATGTGTTGGCTGCGCCGGATTTTGAGACGTTCTATCACCGTGTGATGCGGAACCTCTCTATGATCGTCAATGCTGTGGCCTGGCATTATAACGGCTTTGAAAAGCGCTGGGCAGCTTATAATCCGTGCCCGTTCTTTTCCTCGACAATCACCGGCTGCATCGAAAAGGCGCAGGATGTTTCGCAGGGCGGGGCAATCTATAACAACAGCGGCTTTGCGCTTGTCGGTCTTGCAGATTTTATTGATTCGCTCTACGCGATCAAAGAAGCGGTTTATGAGCAAAAACGCTACACGCTTGCAGAGCTGACCGCCATGCTGCGCAAAAACTACGAGGGCTGTGAGCTCGACCGGCTCTATCTGCAGAACAAGATTCCCAAGGTGGGGGCGGATACGGCGCAGATGAACGCGTTTGTGCGCCGCGTCACGCAGGATATCGCCGAGAGCATCAGCTGGATGCCCAATGGCCGCGGCGGCCGGTATGAGGCGTCGATCTGGTCGTTTTATGGGTATGAGTGGATGAAAGCACACTGCGGCGCGCTGCCGGATGGGCGTCTGCGTGGACAGTCGCTTTCCCGCGGGCTCAACCCGTCAGAGCGGACACCCGCAGAGCTCAGTGCCATTCTGCACACGATGGACGGAGTGGATTATGCGCAGTTCCCGCAGTCTGCGGTGGCATATTTCTGTATGCCTGTTTCACTAGCGGATGACAACGTGCAGATCTGTGCAGGTCTGATCCGGTGCTTTTTGGCCTGTGGCGGCAGCGCGGTGGATTTTGACGTGCTGGACAGCGCCGCAATTGCCGACGCGCTGGAGCATCCGGAGCGCCATCAGCAGCTTGTCATCCGCGTCTGCGGCTACAGTGCGCGTTTTGTCGATCTGAGCCGGGAAATGCAGCTGGAGATTGCAGGCCGCGCCCAGAGAGCTGTGTAAGGAGGAGCCATATGCGAAACGACGGAACGTATCTTGCGCAGCTGCTGCAGCAGGATGGCAATCCGGTATATCTCTGGGGCTTTGATCGTGTTGCAGG
>ERZ827512.3717-NODE-3717-length-10366-cov-3.115023_pt1 | contig 10366 bp, 10 predicted proteins | sample MGYA00519916_ERZ827512 | MGnify/ENA primary metagenome ERZ827512 (study PRJEB31778, sample SAMEA3449335) | human gut metagenome | biome: human gut; feature: human-associated habitat; material: faeces | place: United Kingdom | collected 2010/2012 ... | reverse complement strand
CCCGCCGCAGCGCGGTGATCAGCGCCTGCAGATAGGCTTGTATATCGACCATGGCTCAATAATCCGCCAGCGCGAGGTATTTCGCGCCGTTTTCGGCAATGAAACGCTTGCGCGCGGTCAGGTTGTCGCCGAGCAGCACGTCGAACATCGCGTAGGTGGCCTGCTCATCTTCCATCCGCACGCGGATGAGGCGGCGGGTTGCGGGGGCCATCGTCGTCAGAGACATCATCTGCGGGTCGTTTTCCCCCAGTCCCTTGGAGCGCTGGATGGTATATTTGGACGCTCCGATGCGGTTGAGAACATCGTTCTTTTCGCGTTCGTCATACGCGAAGTAGGTATTGTCCTTCGTCGTGATCTCGTACAGCGGCGTTTCCGCGATGTAGACGTACCCCTCGCGGATGAGCGTCGGCAGCAGACGGTAGAGCATCGTCAGGATAAGCGTGCGAATCTGGAATCCGTCCTCGTCCGCGTCGGTGCAGATGACAATCTTGTTCCAGCGCAGCGACTCCAGTGAGAACGCGGCCATCCCCTTGCCGGCCTTAGCCTTGATTTCCACCCCGCAGCCGATGATTTTCAGCAAATCGGTGATGATGTCGTTGTTGAAAATCTTATCATATGTCGATTTCAAACAGTTGAGCGTTTTGCCGCGCACGGGGATGATGGCTTGGAATTCCGCGTCGCGCGCCAGCTTGACGCTGGTCAGCGCCGAGTCGCCCTCGACGATGTACAGCTCGCAGCGCGACGGGTCCTTGGAGCGGCAGTTGACGAATTTATCGACCGAGTTGTTGATGTCCAGCGAGGTCGTGAGCTTTTTCTTCACGTTGACGCGCATATTTTCGGCCGACTCGCGGCTGCGCTTATTGACGAGGACCTGCGAACAGATTTTATCCGCGCTCTGCGGGTTCTCGGCGAAATAAACCTCCAGCGAATGCTTGAAGAAATCGGTCATCGCCTCGGCGATGAAGGTGTTGGTGATGGCCTTTTTCGTCTGGTTTTCATACGACGCCTGCGTGGAAAAGGAGTTGGTCACCAGCACGAGCGAATCCTCGACGTCCGAGAAGGTGATGCGGCTTTCGTTTTTGGTATATTTCCCGTTGTTCTTCAGATAGCGGTCGATGGCCCAGACGAACGCGCTGCGCGCGGCCTTGTCGGGCGAGCCGCCGTGCTCCAGAAAGGACGAATTGTGATAATACTCGATCATGCTCACGTCGTTGGAAAAGCAGAACGCGAACTGCATCTTCAGCTTATAGCTCTTTTTGTCCTCGCGGTCCTTCCCCTCCCGCTCGGCGGCATACTGGACGGTTTCGGTCAGATAGTTGACGCCGACCTTCTCGGCGATGTAATCGACGATCCCGTTGGGGTACAAAAACTGCTCCGAGGTATAGCTGCCGTCCGGCTCCTGCCAGTTGAGGACGAGGGTCAGCCCGTCGTTGACGACGGCCTGCCGCTTGAGGATTTCACGAACATACTCGCGCGGGATGGCGATGTCGGTGAACACCTCCAGATCGGGCTTCCAGGTCGTGACGGTGCCGGTCTTTTTCGGCGGGCAGGCTTCCTTTTCCAGCTTCGAGACCGGCTCGCCCTTGCGAAAGTGTATGGAATACTTTGTGCCGCCGGTATAGGCGGTAACGTCCATAAACTCCGAGGCGCACTGCGTCGCGCAGGCGCCCAGCCCGTTGGTGCCGAGCGAATACTCATACACAGCCGAGGCGGAATTGTTGTATTTCCCGCCGGCGTACAGCTCGCAGTAGACAAGCTCCCAGTTATAGCGCTTTTCCTTTTCGTTCCAGTCCAGCGGCACGCCGCGGCCGAAATCCTCCACGGTGATGGAGCGGTCGAGGCGGAAGGTGACGTTGATGACCTTGCCGAAGCCCTCGCGCGACTCGTCGATGCTGTTGGAAAGGATCTCGAAAAACGAGTGCTCGCAGCCCTCCAGCCCGTCCGAGCCGAAGATGACCGCCGGACGCTTGCGCACACGGTCGGCGCCCTTCAGCGAGCTGATGACGCTTTGGTTGTCGAATACGTTTTTGGGCATAGATGGTTTGACCTTTCCTTTCCGAACAGCTTTTTTGTTTACGGCCTGTAAAAGCCGACCTTCTTATACACCTTCGACAGCGTGCGGCCGGCAAGCCGCGCGGCGCGCTCTGCGCCCTGCTTCATCAGGCCGTCGAGGTACGCCTTGTCCGCCAGATAGGCGTTGTATTTTTCCTGAATCGCGCCGACCGCGTCCGCGACCGTAACGCCGACGGCCTCCTTGAACGCGCCGTAGCCCTGTCCGTCGAATTCCCTCTCGATGGCTTCGAAATCCTTCCCCGTAAAGCAAGAGTAAATCGTCATCAGGTTATTGATGCCCGATTTTCCCTCGGCATATCGCACCTCGGCGCCGGAATCGGTCACCGCGCGCTTGATCTTGCGGATGATCGTGTCGCGGTCGTCGAACATCGAAACGCTGCCGCCGGTGGTATCCGACTTGCTCATCTTTTTGTCCGGCTCGGTCAGCGACATAATTTTCTGTCCCACGGTCGGGATATACGGCTCGGGAATGCGGAACACGTCGCCGTAAATGCCGTTGAAGCGCGCAGCGATGTCGCGCGTGATCTCCAAATGCTGTTTCTGGTCCTGCCCGACCGGCACAAGGTCGGTTTGATACAGCAGAATGTCGGCCGCCATCAGCACGGGATAGGTGAACAAACCGGCGTTGACGTTGTCGCTGTGCGCGGCGGATTTGTCCTTGAACTGCGTCATCCGCGACAGCTCGCCGAACATCGTATAGCAGTTCAGCACCCACGCCAGCTCGGCGTGCGCGGGCACATGGCTTTGCACAAAAAAGATGTTGTTTTCGTCGTCGAGCCCGCAGGCGAGATACATCGCCAGCAGCTCGCGCGTGCGGCGGCGCAGCTCCGCCGGCACCTGCCGCACCGTGATCGAATGCAGATCGACGACGCAGAAGATACAATTGTATTCTTTTTGTAACGGCACCCAGTTGCGCAGGGCGCCGAGATAGTTGCCGATGGTGATCTGGCCGGACGGCTGCACGCCGGAAAAGACGGTCTTCTTGGGTTCGGAGGAAATATCCATATTCGCTGCTTCTCCTTTTACGCGTCTTACGCGTCGTATTGATCCAGCGTTTTTCTCAGCCGGCGCACGCCCTCGACGATCTGCTCGTCGGTCGGCGTGGAATAATTCATACGGAACGAATGCGAAACGGCAGATTGGTCGGGCGCAAAGGTCTTGCCTTCGACGACGGCGACCATATTGCCGATGGCCTTCTTTGCAAACACAGCGGAATCGTATTTGTCGGGCAGCGTCCCCCAGATAAAGAGCCCGCCCTGCGGACGCACGATCTCCAGCACGCCGCCGAGCCGCTCCTCAAGCGCGTCGACCATCAGCGCGGATTTCCGCTTATACAGCGCGCGGATGGAGGCGATATGCTCGTCCAGCCCGTAAACCTCCATAAAGCGGGAGGCCAGCATTTGGAAGAAGATGTTCGTGTGCACGTCGTTGACCTGCTTGACGACCACGATTTTCTGAATCAAGTCTTTGTGGCCGCAGAGGAACCCGACGCGCATGCCCGCCGAAAGGATTTTGGAAAAGGACGAGCAGTAAAGCACCTGTCCGCCGCGGTCCAGACTCTTGATCGTGGGCACGTCCTCCCCGTCGAAGCGCAGCTCGCCGTAGGGATTGTCCTCGAGAATCACGGCGCCGTAGCGCTCCGCCAGCGCGAGCACGGCGCGGCGCTTCTCCGGCGACATCGTAATGCCGGAGGGGTTCTGGAACGTCGGAATGAGATAAATCAGCTTGGTGTTCGGATTCGCCTTGAGCGCCTGCTCCAGCTTTTCCACATCGATGCCGTCCCGCTCCACATCGACGCCGACCAGTCTGGCGTTATAGGAACGGAACGCATTGAGCGCGCCGATGAAGCTCGGGTTCTCGCAGATGACGGTATCGCCCTCGTTGCAGAGAACCTTCGCCGCCAGATCGATGCCCTGCTGGCCGCCGGTGGTGATGATCAGCTCGTCGTCCGAAGCACCGATGGAGAACTTCTCGCGCAGCCGCGCCTTGAGCTGCTCGCGCAGCGGGCCGTATCCCTCCGTCACGCTGTACTGCAGCGCGCCGGTCGGGTCGGTCAGAAGAAGCTGCTCGGAGATCGCGCGGATTTTCTCGACCGGAAAGGAATCCGCCGACGGGTTTCCGGCCGCAAGGGAAATCATGTTCGGATCGCTGAGCGACTTGAATATTTCGCGGATGGCAGAGGGCTGCATATCCTTCACTTTGTCTGAAAACACATAATTCACAATGCTCTGTTCCTTTCAGAAGCGGCGCCTTCGCCCGAAGGTGCGCGCAGATTCTTTTCAGTATATTGTACCATATTCTTTTTGTTATTTCAACACAATTTTTTTCTTAAAAGACATTTACAAGCAAAAAAGTTTGTTGTATAATGGTAACAACGTATGTGCAGCCGCCGGATTTGCGTCCGCGGCGAGAAGGAAGGTTTGTTAAAATGAGCAACAAGGTTGTGGTGGAAACCTCCGCCAGACATGTACACCTTACCGCAGAACAGGTTGAAACGCTGTTCGGCAAAGGGCACAAGCTGACGGTGAAAAAAATGCTATCCCAGCCCGGCCAGTTTGCCTGCGAGGAAAAGGTGGACGTCGTCGGCCCCAAAAACACCATCCGCAACGTATCGGTTCTCGGCCCCGAGCGGAAAGCGGCGCAAGTGGAGGTCTCGCTGACCGACGCGCGCACGCTGGGCATCGCAGCCCCGGTGCGCGAGAGCGGCGACATTGCGGACACCCCGGGCGTGAAGCTGGTCGGCCCCGCGGGCGAGCTTACGCTTGCGCAGGGCGTCATCGCCGCCAAGCGCCACATTCATCTGACGCCGGACGAAGCCGCCGCCTTCGGTTTGGCTGACAAGGAAATCGTCACGGTGCGTCTGGACACCGCCCGGCCGTTGATTTTTGACGACGTGGTCGTGCGCGTGCGCAGCGATTTCGCCGCCGCGATGCATATCGATACCGACGAATCCAACGCCGCCTGCGCCTTCGGCGAGGTTTACGGAGAAATCAGGAAAAAATAACATAAACATATTTGGAAAGGAAAACTGTAAGATGCTGAATTATTCACATGAAGTCGAAAACATGTGCGTCGTCGCCAAGGGTCCCAAGCACGGGCCGGCGCCCATTCCCGAAGAGGGCAAGTGGGTCAAGGCGTACCAGATCGGCGACATCTCCGGCCTCTCCCATGGCATCGGCTGGTGCGCGCCGCAGCAGGGCATGTGCAAGCTGACCCTGAACGTCAAGGAGGGCATTATCGAGGAGGCGCTCGTCGAAACGAGCGGCTGCTCGGGCATGACGCATTCGGCGGCGATGGCGGCCGAGATTTTGCAGGGCAAAACGATTCTCGAAGCGCTCAACACCGACCTCGTATGTGACGCCATCAACGTCGCGATGCGCGAGATCTTCCTTCAGCTCGTCTACGGCCGCACGCAGACGGCCTTCTCCGAGGACGGCCTGCCCGTCGGCGCCTCTCTCGAGGATCTCGGCAAGGGTCTGCGCTCGCAGATCGGCACCATTTTCGCCACCAAGGCCAAAGGCGTGAGATATCTGGAAATGGCCGAGGGCTACATCCTTTCGCTCGGTCTGGACGCGGACGGCGAGGTCATCGGCTACAAGTTCGTTCACCTCGGCAAGATGATGGACATGATCAAAAACGGCGTCAACGCGCAGGAAGCGTTCGAGAAGAATACCAACACCTACGGCAGATACGCCGACGCGGTCAAGTACATTGACCCGAGAAAGGAATAAGGAGGTAGCTTTACAATGGCAAAGTTTGAAGGATACGAAAGAAGAATCAAGCAGATCGAAGCCTGCCTCAACGAATACGGTTTTTCCTCTCTCGACGACTGCAAGGCGCTCTGCGATTCCAAGGGCATCGACGTAGACGCGATCGTCAAGGGCGTTCAGCCCATCGCGTTCGACAACGCGACCTGGGCCTACACCCTCGGCGTGGCCATCGCGCTCAAGAAGGGCGTAACCAACGCGGCCGAAGCGGCCGAGACCATCGGCATCGGCCTGCAGGCCTTCTGCATTCCCGGCTCCGTCGCCGAAAGCCGCAAGGTCGGCCTCGGCCACGGCAATCTCGCCGCGATGCTGCTGCGCGAGGAGACGAAGTGCTTCTGCTTCCTCGCCGGACATGAATCCTTCGCCGCGGCGGAGGGCGCCATCGGCATCGCCCGCACGGCGAACAAGGTCCGCAAGGAGCCGCTGCGCGTCATCCTCAACGGTCTCGGCAAGGACGCGGCCTACATCATTTCGCGCATCAACGGCTTCACCTATGTGCAGACCGATTACGATTTCTACAAGAACGAGCTGATCATCGTGAAGGAAAAGGCGTACTCGGACGGCGACAAGGCGAAGGTTCGCTGCTACGGCGCCAACGACGTGCTCGAGGGCGTCGCGATTATGCAGCATGAGAGCGTGGACGTCTCCATCACCGGCAACTCGACCAACCCGACCCGCTTCCAGCATTTGGTCGCCGGCACCTACAAGAAGCAGTGCATGGAAAGCGGCAAGAAGTACTTCTCCGTCGCCTCCGGCGGCGGCACGGGCAGAACGCTGCATCCCGACAACGTTGCGGCCGGCCCCGCCTCCTACGGCCTGACCGACTCGATGGGCAGAATGCACGGCGACGCGCAGTTCGCCGGCTCGTCCTCCGTTCCGGCGCATGTGGAAATGATGGGCTTGATCGGCATGGGCAACAACCCCATGGTCGGCGCTACCGTCGCCTGCGCGGTCGCGGTGGAAGAAGCCGGAAAGTAAGACTTACGCTTCCGCATTCATAATAACGTAAAGCGAACAGGGCGTTCGGTATTTACCGAACGCCCTGTTTTTCCATCTTTTTTCTTCCCGTTTGGCCGCCAAAGCTCCCTTTGCCGGCAAACGTCTATACGCTTGCAGCATATCCGCGATTTTTCCAAGCGCGTTCTTTTGCTCCGGGGCTGCAAACGTAAGCGCGAAACGGCGCTTGCCATGTCCGCAGCTCCGGCGGTTTGCCCGTTCTCCGTCCGGCGGCGCTCCCTGCGCCTGCAAAAAACAAGGGCGCCGGACGGGCGCCCACGGCGCATAGCCGCTCTATCCCCACGTCTGCTCCCGGTCGTCGCCGAACAGCCGCTCGCGATAGCGCGTGACAATGCTCAGCGCCTCGTAAATCTCGAAGCCGAGCGCCGTCATCCCGCCGTCGCGCTTGGTGCCGTACCGCTCGAACACGCTGTGCAGCACATCGGTATACTGAAGCAGCAGCGCCCGGTTGCCCGCAAGCTCCTGTTCGGGAACACGGGTAAAGGGCCTTTCCATAAAGCGATGGCATTCCTCCATCAGCGCCGTGAAATATGCGTAGTCCATTTTTTGTCGATTCACCGCCCTATCTTTTCTCAGCCGACGTCCGGCCGCGTGCCGTCCGGCGTCTCCCGCCCGCACGGCCGGCAGCGAAGCATCCAGAGCAGCAGGACCGCCTCGACCAGTTCCGTGCCGAGCATATTGAGCGCGCAGCGGTCGCGCTGCATGCCGTTTTCGCGGACCGCCCGCAAAAGAACCGCTATATATTCGTCGATCAGCCGGTCGTCGCCGCACAGCGCGGCGAGAGAAACACGCTCGAACGGCAAATCCCGAAAGCGATGACATTCCTCCACCAAAGCGATGAGGTGTTCAAAATTCATCCTTGACATAAGTGCTCCTTTTCCGCACATCAACGGCAATTTTATCGCTCCCGAAGCGAAAAGAACAATCGGCCGCCGCGCCTAAGTACGAATGCGGAACGTTTTCGGCGCCAGCTTATAAATCAGTACACACGCGAGGGCGCAGTACAGAACGCAGAACACGATTGTCATCAGGCCGAACAGCAGCACGGGCACGCGAAGCTGCATCAGCGAAAAGCAGATCAGGTAGGTCGCGCTCATCACGAGCGTGTACGCGCCGCTTTTCAGCTCCGTCCCCGCATTGTAGGGCTGAAGCAGGTAGTATATGGTAAGATAATGCACCGAAAAGAACATACTTATGCAGAGAACGGCCACCGGCAGCACGATATAGCTGAGCGGATCGTCCGTGCCGCCGGAAAGATACAGCAGCAGCGACAGACCCGGGCCGATCACCAGCGCCGGAAGCGCGTTGATCTTCATAATCTCAAGCAGCCGGATTCGGAACAGCTTAAGTATGAATCGCGGCTTTTTATAAAAGGAATACGTCAGCAGACTGTGGTCGCAGTTCATAAACAGCGCCTGCGTGAAGCCCGTGCCGCGGTTAACGGCATACATCACAAAGACAAAATACGGCAGGCAGGTTTTCACCAGCGCATTCACGGGCGCCTTCGCCTCCGGCAGCAAATACAGCAGCAGCGCCGCGCCGGCAATCAGAAAGGCGCACACGAACGCAATCTTTTTGACGGCGCTCCACAGAATCCGGCGGTGACGCTTGACAAACAGCTCGTTCAGATAGGCGAATCCCCTGCGGTGGCTGGTGATCGAACAATCCGCGGAAATGGCCTTTTCCGCATTCTTTTTCGTCGCCTGCGCGGCGGTGTCCATCTGCTGAAAAAGCTGCCCGAGCAATTCCTGATTGATTTCCCGATACGCGCCGAACGTCAGCAGCTTCCGCACGCTCAGCGCGCCGGAAAGCACAAACGCCAGCAGAACGGCAGCGGAAACAGCCGGCGGCAGCGAAGCGCCGACGGCCGGCAGCCCATACGCGGCGGCCAAAAGCAGCGCCGCCAGCAGCCACGAGCGTTTGTTGAACGCATTCTCGTTATACGCCCGTCCGCGCTTCTCATACGAGCGCAGCGTCAAAGCCGCCGCCGTCAGCTTGCAGCCCGCGATAGAAAAGGGCAGCACAAGGCACAGCCAGAGCGGAACGCTGTTCGCCAACCCGAAGAAAAGCGTAAACGGCAGAAAGCCGACGACCACCTTCACCAGCGTATACGCATAGTTGACCAGCGTATAGGAACGCGCGTCCATCCGCATCAGAATCATCGCATAGTATTTGTCCCGCGTCGGATTGAACAGGCCGGTGTTCATAAATCCGCCGATGACCGTGAGGCAAAGCAGGATATGCAGGAACACCGTCCCCCGCGCCGCGTTCTCGTACAGCACCCCGACGCCGGTGACCATCGTCAGCATATACAAAAGCTTGCCGAGGAAAGCCGAAAGCAATTCCCACACGGCGGCCAGCAGGCCGGCGAAGCGCTTCAGACCCCTCGAACGGTAAAGCGCCTGCGGCAGAAGCCGACGCAGAAGCGGAATCTGCTTGAGCGAATACAGAATGCCGTTGACCCGATATGTGTTTTTCAGAGCGAACGACAGGCGGAAGGTGCTACGCATCGCCGTCCTCCCGCAGCGCGGCAATGATCCGCTCCTTGAAGGCGTTGTTGTCCGAATCGGATTTTTCCACGACCTCCAGCTCGCCGTGGCTGAGCAGCACGATTTCGTCGCACAAGTCCAGCGCCAAATCCATAATATGCGTGGAAAAGATGGTGATGCGCCCCTGCTTGAGCGAACGGAGAAGCTGCTTCATTTCCTCCGCCACCACCACGTCCAGCGAGGTCAGAGGCTCATCCAGCAGCAGGATATTCGGCTGCGCGATGATGTTGATGAGCATCTGCATCTTGTTCTTCATCCCGTGGGAATAATCCTTCATCAGCTTGTCACGGTCCTCCGGCGCGATCGACATATCGTCGAAATACGCGTCCAACGGCTTGGGATTCTGCAGCTTTTGCTCGTTTATATCCAAAAAGAAGCGCAAAAACTCCCGTCCCGTCAGAAATTCCGGCACGGTGGGCGTAGAAAGGACATAACCGATATCGTCTGCCGTCACCTCGCTGCGCCGGCCGTCGGTTTCCAGCCAGAAGGCCCCGCCGTCGGCCTTCAGATCGCGGTTCAGGCAGTTGAAAAGCGTCGTTTTTCCGGCGCCGTTCCGTCCCAGCAGGCCATAGATCCGCCCTTCCGTAAAGGTAAAGCAGATGTCGCGCAGGACGACTTTATCCTCAAAGCGCTTGGATAAGTGCTCGATAATGAGATCCATACCATTCTCCTATACACGGCTGTATAAGCCCGGTTCAGTATGCAAAGCGGATACCCTTTTTACAAGGATGCAAGGATGCAACGAAAATCTCCCGACCGGCGCTTCGCCCGCATCCGAAAACGGCGTACAGCGGCGCCGTAAAAGCTGCCGTCCCCGCGCAAAAGGAAAGCACAGCGGTTTCCACGGCCCGACTCCGGCCGCTGCGCCGCCTGTCATACGTTGGCCTTCCGCTCCCGCGGCATAGCCTTGCGGCAGGTCCGCACGCTCGGGAGATAACGGAGCATCAGCAGTCGAAGCGA
>ERZ827512.3715-NODE-3715-length-10372-cov-17.455365_pt1 | contig 10372 bp, 7 predicted proteins | sample MGYA00519916_ERZ827512 | MGnify/ENA primary metagenome ERZ827512 (study PRJEB31778, sample SAMEA3449335) | human gut metagenome | biome: human gut; feature: human-associated habitat; material: faeces | place: United Kingdom | collected 2010/2012 ... | reverse complement strand
ACCAGAGCTGTCGCTACATCTTGTAGCGTGCTGAGTTAAGTCGATAAGCATTTTTTCAAAATATATGACAACTATAACTTTGACCGGGCAATATCAGAGAATTTGCGTTGTATGCCGTTTTTCACTTTGGCACGGGCTCGCCGCAGTTTCCACAGAATTCCGCAGTCGGCGACAGCTCGTGGCCGCATTTTTTACAATGGTTCATGGGGTACGCCTTGATTGTTTTTGGGGGATGAGGGGCAATCATTTACTTTGATACCTGAATAAGATTACCGCTGGTTGCGTCATATTCCAGAGAACAAATACTCGTAGTTGTATTGGTATCAGATGTAATTGAGTATATCTCAATTACATAGTTTCTTTCGTGCAAAGTATCGCGATACACCCCGATTGCATACTCCGCATTTATCATGCTCAGTCCAACAAGTGGCACGCCTTCAATACGTCTATTTAGGATATCGTACACCACCTGTAAAGTTTCGGTCCACCCATCTAGATGGTTGTTCCAAAAGAAATACAGGCCCGGGAAGTTACTCGTCCATGCGTCTGCAGGAGTTTGAACGGAATATGTGCCATTTCCTACTGACTTAAATGTCGCAAACTGCCACTCGTACTTATTATCCAAGTACCCAAAAGATCGTTCCGTTGTAATGCCATCTGTCTGGTCTTCGGGGAGAAGCTCGAACAAATTTGATTTCCAAGTCAGTGCAGAATCCGTAATTTCTATCTCTGCCTGCGCACTTTCCAAGGTGTCAAACAGTTCAAAAAGCGATTCCGGGAAAATGGGGAAATCCTTGATGTTTTGAGGTGCAGTTGCTTTCGTCCAGGATTTTGCGGCATCGAGCAGCAGCTCAAATTCCTGTTCAAATTCCTCCGGCGTCATGTTTATGCCATAAAACATAGGCTGGGAGGACGCTTCCTCCGCAACTGTGGCAGCCGTAGTCGGGGCGGCGGTTGCGGCAGTGGTCGGAGTTGTGGTCGGGGTAGCCGCTGCAAATGCGGCTGTATTGGTATCATCAGCGGGTTTACCGGCGTTTGCCCATATCAGCGCACCGCACAGCACGACGGCAATGACGGCCGCCGCAGCAATCCAGAGCTTTTTCCCGGATTTCTTACCCGCTTCCGGTTTGGGTTCCGTTTTGGCCTGAGGTGTGGGTTCCGGTGTCGGCTTGGGTTCCGGTTTGACCTCCTGCTCTGGTTGAGATTCCGGCTTGGTTTCTGGTGCGGGCTGAGGTTCCGGCTGGGTTTCCTGCACCGGCTGAGGTGCTGGCGTGGGGGCCGGTTCCACCGCTGTGCTGTATAGACCCTTTTCCAGTTCCTCCATGCTCTGCATCCGGTTTTTGGCGGATATCACCATGGCCTTTTGCAGCGCTTCCAGCGCCTGCGCCGACAACGCTTTCAGGCCGGGTTCCTCCCATGAGATGGTGTCCTCCACCACCCGGTCGGTGGCGACGGGCGGCAGTTTTCCGGTCAGGGTGTAATAGATCGTGGCGGCCATGGCATAGACGTCCGTCCATGGGCCGGAGCTGCCCCGCTGGGTATACTGCTCAAAGGGGCTGAAGCCGCCCTTGGCGACCTGCATGGAGGACGCGCCATTGTTGACGCTCAAGTCCTTCGCCGCGCCCAAATCCAGAATCTTTACCTTGCCGTCCGGCGTCAGCATCAGGTTGTCCGGGCTAATGTCCCGGTGGACAAGCCCTGCCTTATGCACCTGCTCCATGGCCTGAATGGCGGGAAGGAAAATGCCTTTTGCCTGTTCCCAAGGCAGCGGGCCGGTCTTTTCCAGCCGCGCTTTCAACGTCTCGCCTTCCACAAAGTCCATGACGATGTAGGCCGTCTCGTTTTCCTGAAATAACTCCCGCACACGAACTACATTGGGAATGTCGTCCAACTTGGACATCTTCCGCGCTTCTTTCAGGAACATCTCCATGCCGTTCCGCTTCGCCTGCTGGGACTGCACACTGGTATACCACGTCAGTCCCCGGGAGCCGGGATTCCGGCTGACCTGACCGGAGGGGTAGTATTCCTTGATGGCGACCTTCCGCTCCATGGCAAGGTCCCAGCCGATATAGGTGATGCCGAAGCCGCCCTGACCCAGCATTTTTCCTACGATGTATCTGCCGTTCAAAATCGCCCCATAGGGAAGCACATAATTGGGTGCGGCGGCCTGCGCGGGGTCAAAGCCGCAGACGGGGCAGGGGTAGCCGTGAATTTCCTCCATACAGCCAAAACAGCGGTCAAACTTCATTTTTTCTCTCCTCTTTTAGTGGCCTGACGTTCGGTTCCGTGTTCCCGGTGATAACCACTATAATAAAATAATATCATCGCTTGATGATGTTGTCTACTGCCTATTTGATGATTTTATTATAGCAAGTTTGCGAAATTTGCGGTTGCGCGGTGTGCGACAATTTTGAAAAAATTTTGCCCGGCTCTGGATGGCAGAGCCGGGCGGGGTGGGTGTTAGCGGTTGCGGAATTCCTTAAGAATCTTGCTGTCGGAGCAGATGATATCGGGCAGATTGTCACAGCCATAGAACATATCGTCCATTTCCGTTACGGCGGAGGCGTCAAAGCCGGACAGATTCAGATTGGTCAGGCTCTCACAGGAGGAGAACATATAACACATGCTTGTCACGTTGGAGGTATCGAAACCGGACAAATCTAAACTGGTCAGATCTTTACAGTTGCTGAACATACCGGCCATGTTCGTTACGTTGGAAGTATCGAAGCCCGATAAATCCAGACCGGTGAGACGTTCGCAGCATGAAAACATACTATACATACTCGTGACATTAGAGGTGTCAAAACTGGATATGTTCAGGCTGACTAAATTGCTGCAGTTGGAGAACATACTGCCCATGTCTGCCACATTGGATGTGTCAAAGCCAGACAAATCAAGACTGGTCAGACCGTTGCACCAGCCAAACATAAGACACATGTACGTCACGTTGGCGGTGTCAAAATTGCTGAGATTCAAGCTGGTCAGGCTGTTGCATTTTTCAAACATGAAGCCCATGCGCGTTACACTGGATGTATCGAAGTTGGTTAAATTCAAACTGACCAGACTCTCGCATTCGTAGAACATAGATTCCATGGTTGTCACACTGGAAGTATCGAAGCCCGATAAATCCAGACCGGTGAGACGCTCGCAGCTTGCAAACATGTGACTCATATCTATCACGTTGGAGGTATCAAAGCTGGCCAGGTCCAAACTGGTTAGACTCTTACAGATGTTGAACATAAAAAACATATCTGTCACGTTGGAGGTGTCGAAACTGGATACATCCAGACTGGTCAGACTCGCACAGTTTTGGAACATCGCACCCATGTTTGTCACGCTGGAAGTGTCGAAGCCGGATAAATCCAAACTGGTCAGACCCGTGCAGTGGTCGAACATCGCACCCATGTCTGTCACGCTGGAAGTATCGAAGTCCGATAAATCCAAACTGGTCAGACTCGTGCAGTCGATGAACATCGCACTCATGTCTGTCACGCTGGAAGTATCGAAGCAGTTCCCAAACTTGATTGTCTTCAGATTTACGAAATCTTGAAGCAACCATGAAGCATTGGGGTTTGGTGCGATCGCCCCGTCAGCGGCCACGTACAGATCTCCGTTATTCATCCAGGCCAGCACGCTTCTGTCCCCGGCTTCTGACACGTCCCATGCACTGCTGGGGGCGTTTTGCAGTGAGCTTTGGAAGGTTAGGGTATTTACGTCTTTGCGCAAATACTGACTCTGCCCCCAAAACGGGGTAGCAGAGATGTCGTCTTCATAGACAAAGTCTGCAGCCGCCATGGTATGGACTTCCATGGGAATAGTAGGAACTGTTTCTGTCGGCGCCGGTTCCGTGGCGGCGGTCTGCACGGTTGGAGCTTTCACGGAGGGAGCGGGGGCGGACTTTTTCCCGCCGCTGCCGATGGAAATGGCGAGGGCTATCACCGCGACCACCGCCGCAACGCCGGGGATCAGCCATTTGGAAAGCGGTCGCTTCGGCTCCGCATCGTGCCGGGGCGGTTGGGTGGGCTGCGCTTCCGGGTTTATCGGTTGGGTCTTCTGGGCTACCGGTTCTGTCTCCATCGGTTTGGGCGGGGCTGCTTTCGTCTCGACCGGCTTGGGCGGTTCCACTTCCGGAATAACTTTGGGCGGTTCCGCTTTCGCCTCCCCCTGCGGGTGGGTGAGCATTTGCAGGAGCGTGTCCATGCTCTGCGGACGATCCTGCGGGCGCATACGCATACAGTCCGCCAGAATGTCGAACTGCGCCTGTGTCAGCCGTGGCTGGCAGGCCAACGTATCGTCTATGGTGCGGTCTGTCGCGGGAGGCGGGAGAATGCCGGTGCAGCAATAATAGATGGTGGCGGCCATGGCGTAAATGTCCGTCCACGGACCGACCTTTCCGCTCTTGCTGTACTGCTCAATGGGGCTGAATCCGTGCTTGGCCACCATCTGGGAGGACTGGACGCTGCCGTCATTTCCCTGAATGTCCAAATCCTTCGCCGCGCCCAGATCCAGCAAAATCAGCTTGCCGTCCGGCCGCACCATGATGTTGTCCGGGCTGATGTCCCGGTGGATAATGCCGTGCTCATGGACTTCTGCCAGTGCCTGCATGATCGGGGTCATGAGTTTGACGCAGCTGTCAAAGTCCATGGGGCCGTTCTTCTGCAATTTTTTCAGGAGGGTCTCGCCCTCGATGAAGTCCATGACGATGTAGGCCGTTTCGTTCTGGATGAAAACCGATTTCACCCCCACGACGCCGGGAATGCCCCCAAGCTTTGCCATTTTCCGGGCTTCCTTCAGGAAACTGTCGAAGCCTTTCTGAGTGCCGGTTTTTCCCATCATGGCGCTGCTCCACACCACGGTGGAGTGTCCCTCCCGGCTGACCATACCGGTGCTCATGGGATAGTATTCTTTAATGGCGACCTTCTGCTCCAGCAGCAGGTCAAAGCCGATGTAGGTAATGCCGAAGCCGCCCTGACCCAGCATTTCGCCCACGAGGTACTTTCCCTCCAGAATCGTTCCCGGTTTCAGGGCGAAGGACTCCGCGTTCACGCTGCCGTAGGCGCGTCCGCATTCCGGGCAGACGGTTTCTCCCGCCGCCAGCGGGTGCATACATTTCATGCATCTGCGTACTTCCATATTCCATTCCTCTTTCTTTCGGGGGCTTCCCCGCCGATTTTTGGAACCATTACGGTAAAATAATATCACCGTTTGATGCTATTGTCCACTGCTTATTTGGCGATTTTAGTATAGCAGATTCCTTCAACTTATGGTCGCGCGGCGTGCGACAATTTTGAAAAAAGTTGCGCGCCGCGCACCTCACACCGGGGAGTTATGGTGTATGATGACCATAGTTCCACTGCCCCGTTATCGATGCGCGGAAATGTGCCGGTTTTTGATGACACCAGGTGTTTGCTGTGATACAATGGCAGTAATGATTGTTTTGGATATGTCCGGGAACGGAACGATCAACGGATACCCGTGGGAGGATTTTCTCGACCAATACCGCAGCGCCTGAAAGGAATAACAGTTTTCGCCGCCGGGGCAAAATGCTCCGGCGGTATTTTGTTGGAAAAAGGACGGGCAATGGGGAATACAGTGGCAGTGGAGGTGGCGAACATGTTGGCAGCGGCCTGGCTGATGCTCAGTTCATTATTTTATTCATTGCAGCTGTCCTCGGGCAGCTTTCCCCGCCCGCTGACGGAGGAAGAGGAACGGTACTATCTGGACTTGGCGGGGAAGGGGGATCTGGAAGCGAGGAATGTTCTCATAGAACGGAATCTGCGGCTGGTGGCGCACATTATGAAGAACTGCTAAAGCCCGCAGCACCCCTGTGTGGCGGACGGATGGGGTGCACCTGTCTGTGTACTGCGACCACAGTGCGAGAATTTACTGGAATGTGGTGCTAAGATGAATATAAATGGCCCCAGCAGGCGAAGGTTGCTTGCTGGGGCTTCTCTATGGGTGGAGGACAGAAGGCTAGGAGGTTATCACCTGAATATTTGAAAAGTGGGATTTTGGGGCCGATATATTTATTGAAAAGTCTTGAAAAATAAGCCGAAAAGATATTGAAAAGTTGGTTCGCAAAGAAAGAGAAGTCCGCTGGCTAGAGGGAGTAGAACGAATAGCGATTGGAAAGTGCAATGGGAAAAGAATAGGGCGGTTATCGGATAAAAGCCTATCTATGTCATATTGCACAGAAATAAAAAAAGATCTAGGTGAAAAAGACGAATATTCGTTTCAACTGACGATTTCCGTTGCCTGTCTGGCGCAAAGGTGCTAAGCTAAAAACATAACGAGGAGGGGACTATTATGACAGAACTGGAAATGATACAGCGATCCGGCTAGGAAGCGGCTGCCAACGGCGGCAGGAGAGCAGCTGGGCCTGTCTGTCCGGGAGATGCAGGGGAAGGCCGGGCCTTTTCAGGCGGTGTACTATGGGACAAACGCACAGCGGTTTATTCTGGACCATCTGATGGACATCCTGCGGGAAGAACAATAGCGCAATAGATAAGGAGTAGCATATGACATTAGAAAAACAAGATGCGGAGCTTTTTTATGAGCTTTGGTTCCCTTTGCTGGACTTCGTAAATCAAAAATACCGGGTATGTCCCGGCACGGGAACCATTGACCGGAGCCGAGGCGTCGATGCTGCCGATGCGAAGAAGATTGCAGATTATTTGTGGTCCCACACAGAGGTGCTTCAGGAATACATTGCCTATGCAAAGCTGCCGGAGGAGCAGGCCCAAATTGTGGCGGGGTGGGTGCAGTGCAAGCCGGGAAAGTACATTATGGAACGGCATTTAAAAAAGGGAACCATTTTCATTTCAGAGGATGACCAGACGGTCTATATGGTCAAAGGGCTGTTTTCCACCTGGGAGGAAATGCTGGGAAAAGGCCCGGTACTGCTGGATGCCGTGTTGATCCCCTTTAAGGATATGATTGTTTCAGATGGATTGGTAACGGCCTATCCGTTCCACTTCGGACGTGGTTACAGCGAAGCGTTTAAGGATATCTATAGAAAGGCCAAGGAGGACAAAACGATCCGTTTTTCCCTAAGCGGCGGCGAACCGGAACGTCGTCCCAACAAGGAAAAAGAAACCGGCACGGTGGAAAGCTATGTGATCAAGGTGTCTCTGGGACGCAGCTGTTACCGGTACATTCAAATCGGCAAGCAGAAAACCCTTGGCGCATTGAGTGAAGCGATTTTGGCCGCTTTCGAATTTGACGATGACCATTGCCATGCGTTCTTTATGGATGACCGGTATTGGAGCGATTTCTGTGTCTATTATTCCGACGATATGGATGAGGGTTGCCGAATGTCCTACAAGATGCCACTTGGACGACTTAGACTGGAAAAAGGCGATAAATTTAAGTACTTGTTTGATTTTGGAGATGAATGGCGTTTTCAGTGCAGAGTGATGCAGGAATTGGAGGAGAAAACGAAGTCTTTCCGTGTGATCAAAGCGGTTGGAGACCCGCCGGCGCAGTATCCGGGCTGGGATGACGAGGAGCTTTAACCAGGAGCTGCGGGATAGCCTGACGTTTGTAATGCAGAACCATCGTGGATAAGACATTTGAAAAGGAAACATCCCCGGCAGGCGTGATATGCTCCCTTTATGAGAGACAGTGAAATAAAAGCACTGTCAATCACGAAGGGAGCATTGTTCATGTCAAGAAACGGTTTGCAATCAGTGTGCGTTCCACGATGCTCCTTGAAATAGTTCGTAATGCTTGAAAAATGAGGCAACGGGAGTTCAGTATGAGGGTGAGCGTTCATGCAATCATCGTGAAGAAAGATGATTCCTGATGGACTTTGCAAAGGAATTATGGTAAAATGATGGTATATAGTAGTATTTGATAAGCAAATCGGAAAGGAGTGGCTGGGATGGGAAACATCTATTTTACGTCTGATTTAGAAATACAGGTTTTGAAAGCAATAAAGGAAGCATGCGCTAAACGATAATTTTATAGCAGAAATGAGCCAATTCGGAGATCATGCGTTATTATTCAATTTCTCTGATTTTGTGAATGCACTGGTGAAAAACCTTGAAGCTGCGGGATGTGGATATGGATATCACCCCATAAAATACATCGACAAACGCAATCATGGGCTTATACGTGAGTATTACGATAAAATAGATGAAGACTCAAAAAGCATGGCACATTTGTTTGTCAAGGATACCGCAAATTCATATCCGTTGCAAAATGAATGGAGATTTGTGTTTTTTGATTATAACAACTATTTCCACTTGGGCGAGGGAGATGGAAAAAATCTTTGCACAGAATTTTCTACTCAAATGCCAGTTTTCACAACAGATGAACTTTGCACGCTTAGATGCAGTGGAGATTGCCTTTTTGGTAATTGAGGAGAGAGAATATGCCGACACTTGAATGGATTGGAAAAGAGAAAGTCGTCAATCACCATTTCCTATTGCCAGCTACAAAACAAGTTTGAGGTTGGTTACCAAGCCACGAAGAACGACCCAGAATGGATTTATAACATTAGTGACCTGTTCACCTCCACGAACACCTTTAAGTTCATCGGTGATTTCATCAAGAGACTGGGTGACTATATTCTTAGCCTTGGCGATGATATTAGCGAAAGTCATCTGAAGCCATATGCGGCATTTAAGAAAATCAGAAATGTGGTCACGGTAGTCGCCCAAAAGAAAAAGCTAATTCTGAATTTGCCGCTTGATGTGTCTACTGTATCATTTGAAGAAGGCTTTTCAAGAGATGTTACAAACATCGGTCACTGGGGCTGCGGTGCGGTTGAGCTCTATTTGCAAATCAGATAGACTTTGCAGACATGATAAATGATGCACACTTCTATTTGCAGGAGATTGAGCGGCAGAATGTCACGCTCCCTTACAAGTATATCATCATTGATGAGTTCCAAGACATTGCTCGTCAGAGATTCAATCTAACGAAAAGGCTATCTCAAATTACGCAGGCGAAGGTTGTTGCGGTCGGTGATGACTGGCAGTCGATATATGCGTTTTCTGGCTCTGATATTACGCTATTTACTCGTTTCCTGGAGCTTATGGGAGCTGGAACGGAGTTGAAGATTACTCATACCTACCGTAATTCGCAGGAGCTTATCGATATTGCTGGAGGCTTTGTACAAAGAAATACTTCGCAAATCCGAAAGCAGTTGATTTCTCCGAAGCATCTTGAGAACCCGATTGTTCTTGAAGTTTTCGATGATAGTACCAAACCTATGGAGCGACTTGCAGATACCATCGAGCATATCATTGGTGAGATCCTATCTGAGTACGGCGAGCAGAGTTCGATTTTGTTGATTGGCCGATACAATTATGACATGTACAAGCTGTACCGAACGAATCGGTTCAGCGAATTGCCGGGCGGTGCGATCAGGAGTGAAAAATACCCAAATGCAAAGATCACCTTTATGACAGCGCATAGTTCCAAGGGCCTTGGGTATGACAACGTAATTCTGATCAATATGTTCGAAGGGAAATTCGGGTTCCCGTGCCAGATCGAAGGTGATCCTATTATTAAGCTCGTTACATATGAGGACAATAGTATGCCCTTTGCAGAAGAGCGGCGATTGTTTTATGTGGCGATGACACGGACAAAAAACAGGGTATATATCGCAGCGCCTAGAACAAAACCATCCAGATTTCTTGTAGAGCTCATTAAAGATTTCAACATTCCGCATAATGATGAGATCAATATGCAAGTGGTGGACCTGTTTAACCTGCGTTGTTCTGTATGCGGTTTCCCGCTAAAGTATGAGTTTAATAAAAACTACGGCTTGAATCTCTGGATATGCACAAATGAGGCTGAGCTTTGCGACTTCATGGCCAATGACAGGACACACATGCATGACATTTTGAAATGTCCTAAATGTACAGATGGTTATTTGATCGTCAAAAAGAATCCGAAGAATGGTGACATATTCTATGGCTGCACCAACTATTTTAACGAAGAAAGAAAGTGCACCTATATGGCGCCGTTAGAGAGCGGCAGCAAAAACGATCAATAAAGCAATAGTTTTTGCGATATATCGTATGATGTTTAAATACCACGAGCGCATATGGGCAAGAAAAGTGAGCAAGGATAGACTTTCCTTGTAGTGTTTGTAGTAACATGCTATACCCCATTATGCCCTTGATTTTGAGGGTATAATGGGGTATAATTCTGCATAGGATCCTAACTCACAGGAGGTGCGCTATGGACTTATCTGAGATGCAAACCCGCGCGGCGGAGCTGGAACAGCAGATTTCTGCTTTGCCTGCCGGTTCCATTACGAAGAAAACCGTCAGAGGCAAGGACTATTTCTACCATCGTTGGACAGAGAACAAGAAGCGGCGGGAGAAGTATATTCCCGCTGACGAATTGGAGAATTTCC
>ERZ827512.3712-NODE-3712-length-10385-cov-3.099322_pt1 | contig 10385 bp, 9 predicted proteins | sample MGYA00519916_ERZ827512 | MGnify/ENA primary metagenome ERZ827512 (study PRJEB31778, sample SAMEA3449335) | human gut metagenome | biome: human gut; feature: human-associated habitat; material: faeces | place: United Kingdom | collected 2010/2012 ... | reverse complement strand
ATTTGAGCGGATCCTGACAGAGAAGATCACGCAGAACGTATATGAGTTTTTCTTTACGATGAATTATTTTCCGGCGATCTCGAATCTCTGTGAGCGGATGAAGCTTCGCTATGTCTGCTGGACCTGCGACAATCCGCTGATCGGAATGTACGACCGGTCGGTATTTCATGACTGCAACCGGATCTTTACCTTTGACCGGAGCAATTATCTGGAATTTAAGGCAAGAGGTGTGCGCCATATTTATCATCTGCCGCTTGCGGTGAACACGGACCGGCTGGATGAACTGCTTGTAGACAAAAAAGCGGGCTATCAGGATGATATTTCATTTGTGGGGAGCCTGTATACGGACCGTAATGCCTATGATGACATGAAGGACACGTTCCCGGAGCAGTTAAGGGGATATCTGGACGGTGTCATACAGGCGCGTCTTGTGGTGCCGGATCATCAGATCATCGATGATATGCTGACACCGGATATTTTGGAACAGATCGAGGAGAATTATCATCTGGAAAAATCAGAGGATTCGTTTTCGGATCTTGCGCTGATATTTTCCACAACCGTACTCGGATTTAAGATCGCTTCCGTGGCACGGACACAGGCACTGATCGCGCTTTCCAAGAAGTATGCGGTATCGGTGTATAACAAAGAGAAAAACAGCGGACTGCTCCGCGTCAGTACGAAAGGACCGGTGGATTACTGGCAGGAAATGCCGGCGGTCTTTGCGGGAAGCAGGATCAATCTGAACTTTACGATCCCCAATATCAAGACGGGGCTTCCGTTACGCGTGTTTGACGTGCTCGGGGCAGGAGGTTTTCTGCTTACAAACTTTCAGCCGGAACTGCCGCAGTATTTTGAAAACGGCAAAGATCTGGTCTGGTTTACCAGCGAACGGGAACTGATCGAGAAAGCGGGCTACTACCTTGCGCATGAAAAAGAGCGGGAGCGGATCGCGAGAAACGGACGGGAGAAGGTACGGCGTTTCCATACATATATGCAGCGGATCACGCAGATGTTAGACATCCTCGAGCGGGATGGAAAATGTCATATCGATGAAAAAGAAAAGGAAGGGGAGCTTTTATGAAAGCACAGGAATTTACTGAGACCTATAAGACGCAGTTTTCGGAATATTGTCCCTGCATCATCACTGCGGCGGGGGATGTGATCGAATGCGCGGACGGGCATACAAAAGCGCTGGAAGAACTGTTTCATACGGAATGCCCGGGGGAAGAACTGCCGCAGGACGTCATGCCGATGCAGTACCTGATCGTCCGCACGAAAACGGTCGTTGTTGACTATGAAAACCAGGTTTACAGTGAGGCGCTGACCGGGGAACAGAAGGAAGCACTTCGTGTCCTCGCGGATGCGGGCATGATCACGATCCATCTGGGCGATATTCACGGAAAATATTAGACAAACGGAAGAAATGGAGTACGAGAACATATGATAAACCCTACAAAATTATTCCAGGTCAAAAATGCCTGGGATATTTTTTCGGCAAACCATCCGAAGTTTTCAAAGTTTTTGCAGGCTGCAGGTAAGCACGGGATCGGAGAGGAATCGGTTCTGGAAGTGAGCATCACGAATGCGTCCGGAGAGACGATCACATCCAATCTGAAACTGACCGCATCGGATATGCAGCTGTTTGAGTCCTTAAAGGGGCTTGCGGGGAAGTAGAAGCAACAATAAGAATAGCAGGAAAAATAAGACACCATATGCGAAACAAAACAGGTTTCGTATGTGGTGTTTTTTGTACTAGCAACGAGGAAAATGAATGCTATGCTTGCATGGGCATTCATTTGACGACTGCTGATCAGAGCGGAATGCGCAGAGCGTATTTCGTCTCTGTCTTCCCACAGGGCTGCAAGAAGATTGAATGGAGCTGTGTGTGCAGGCACGGTCATACATAAATTTTCGTAAAAAATCGACAAAATATTGCATTGAAAAACAGGTACGTTATACTGAAAGAAAGGAAAGAGAAGGGAAGAAGAATGTTACATTGATTATGTATTAAGAGAGATTCAAGGGGGTGAAAAACAGCATATGGAATATATTGCGCATAAGGATGGAGACAGGGAGCAGACGGTTAAGGAACATTTAGCGGGGACAGCAAAGCTGGCATCTGAATTTGCGGGGAAATTCGGGAAAGCGGATTGGGGATATTGTTGTGGAATGCTCCACGATATTGGAAAATATTCAAAAGAATTTCAGAAAAAAATTAAAGAAGATACGAATGCAAGGGTAGATCATTCTACTGCCGGTGCAAAGCTTTGCATGGAAAAAGGAGGGTACTATCAATTTTTAAGTTATTGTATTGCCGGGCATCATGCCGGACTCCCGGATGGTGGAAATACAGCGATTCCATCCAGCTTGCGTGAGAGATGTGCCAGAAAAGTCTGCAATTACGAAGCATATAAAGAAGAAATACAGACTCCGGAATTGCATACGGATCCAATTAAATTTGAAAAAGACAAAAATATAAGTTTTTCCATGAGTGTGTTTTTGCGGATGCTGTATTCCTGTCTGGTGGATGCTGATTTCCTGGATACAGAGTTTTTTATGAAAAAAGGCGAGACGGAACGGACATCAGGAGAATCGATGGAAATACTTTTGGAGAAGCTGGAAACACATATTTCAAGCTGGTTGGATAATGCGGACACGGACACGCTAAATGGCAGAAGAACGGAGATATTAAGGCATTGTCTGGATGAGGGGAAACGGGAGAAAGGGCTTTTTCGACTGACCGTGCCAACAGGAGGCGGAAAAACGGTAGCATCGCTTGCATTCGCATTGAAGCACGCGGTAGAAAATCAGATGGATCGTATTATTTATGTGATACCGTATACAAGCATTATTGAACAGAATGCACAGGTTTTCCGGGAAATCCTTGGAGCACAAAATGTACTGGAGAATCATTGTAACGTTGACTATGAGAGCTCGGAAGAATTTAAGCCGATGCAGCTTGCCAGTGAAAATTGGGATAAACCGGTTGTGGTAACGACGAATGTTCAGTTTTTTGAATCGCTGTTTGCGAATAAATCTTCAAAATGCAGAAAAATCCATAATATTGCAAACAGTGTTATTATTTTTGATGAGGCGCAGATGCTGCCGCTGGATTACTTAAAACCGTGTATTGCCATGATGCAGGAATTGCTGGAAAGTTATGCGGCGAGTATGGTATTGTGTACCGCTACACAGCCGACGCTTGATCCGTTTTTTTCACGAATAGAAAATATGATAGAATTATGTCCGAGAATGGAAGAACAGTTTCGTTTTTTTGAACGGGTGACTTATCAGAATATTGGAACGGTTTCAAAAGAAGATCTGTTGCAACAGTTGGAAAAAGAAAACAGTGCGTTGTGCATTGTAAATACAAAAAAACGTGCGCAGGAACTCTATCAATTACTGAAGGGGGAAGGCGTGTATCATTTGTCGACAAGTATGTATCCGAAGCATCGGAAACGCGTACTGAAGCAGATTAGAGAATACTTACATGAACATCAAAAAAGATGCATTTTAATATCCACCAGCCTGGTGGAAGCCGGAGTGGATTTGGATTTTAATTGTGTATACCGCCAGATAGCTGGAATAGATTCTATGATCCAGGCAGCGGGCAGATGTAATCGCGAAGGTTTGCGTGATGCTGCGGACAGCAAAGTTTATCTTTTTGATTTTGAGGATATGAAAACAGTACAGGGACAGGCGCAGCAGATTAATACGGCAAAGGCCATTTTGCAGGATTATGAGAATATAGCAGGGCTTACGAGTATAACAGAATATTTTGCCCGTCTGTATCATTATCGTGGGGCGAGCCTGGACAAGAAAAATATTATAGGAGAGTTTAGGCATCCGGACTATAATTTCGCAAAGGTTGGAAAAGAGTTTAAGCTGATCGAGGAAGATACAAAAACAATCTTTATTAACAAAGAACCAGAAGCGGCTGAAATTTTAAGAGAATTAAAACTGAAGGGCGTGTCAAAAGAGCGGATGCGGAAGGCGGGGCAATACTGCATTCAGGTGTATAGTAATTTCTTTGATAAGCTATATGGGGCTGGAATGGTGCAGCCGGTTCTGGCAGATATGACTGATTTTTATGAATTAACATCTTTGGAACAATATACGGAGGAATGCGGATTGGATTATTCCGTTGATGATGGAGAGGCACTGTTTTATTAAAAAGATAGCAGCGGTGTGAAGAAAGTGAGGGTGTATATGAAAAAACAAATGGTAAGGAGATTTTTTATGAGGCATTCAATTTATCAACCAAGAGATTATGTTGCAGCGTGTTATGAGAAAGGAGAGGTGCTATAAATGGGAATGGGAGTGAAAGTTAAGGTGTGGGGAGACTATGCCTTGTTTTCGCGGTCGGAAATGAAAGTTGAACGATGTTCATATGATGTGATGACGCCTTCCGCAGCAAGGGGAATTCTGGAAGCGATTTACTGGCATCCGGGGTTGCGCTGGGTGATTGACAGGATTTATGTACAAAATCCGATCCGCTTTACGAGTGTCCGGCGCAATGAGGTAAAAAGTAAAGTATCTGCCAGTAATGTATTACAGGCATATAACGGAGCCGATAAGCCACTTTATATTAGTACAAAAGAGGAGATTGTGCAAAGGGCATCGCTGCTTTTGTGTGATGTCGCGTATGTGATAGAGGCACATTTCGAAATGACAGATCAGGCAAATGCATCGGACAATCCGGGAAAATTTAAAGATATTATGATGCGACGCTTAAAAAGAGGGGAATGTTACCACATGCCATATTTTGGATGCAGGGAATTTCCGGCACATTTTTGTTTGTGTGAGGAGGAAGAAATCCATACAATATATGACGAAGTGCCGGAAAGAGATCTGGGTTTCATGTTATACGATATGGATTACAGTGACAAAAATAATATACAGCCGATGTTTTTCCGGGCTGTGATGAAAAGAGGGATATTGGATCTGCGGGATTGTGAGGTGATTCGATGATTCTACAAGCGTTGGTGCAGCACTATGAAAACCTTGCCGGACAGGATAAGGTATCAAAACCGGGTTGGTGTCATGCAAAAGTTTCTTATCTGATTGATCTGAAAGAGGATGGAACAATAAAGGAAATCATTCCATTAAAGCGGGAAGAAGAACGCGGAAAGAAAAAAGTATGGATTTCAGAAACGCTTTGTGTACCGGAGATGGTTACAAGGTCATCCGGTGTGTCAGCCAATTTTTTGTGCGATAATGCAAAATACTTTTTGGGAATCGATGCAGACGGAACGGGTCAAAGGGTAATAGAATGCTTTCAGGCAGCAAAAGCGAGGCATTTGTCGATTCTAAAAGATTCAGAAAGCATGATGGCAAAAGCGATATGCAGGTATTTTGAACACTGGAATCCGGAAACAGCGCAGGAAAATCCCGTTGTTAAAGAGCATTGGGAGGAATTAAATGACGGTGGAAATCTGATCTTCGGTATGGGAGGTCATTATGCGCAGGATGATGAACAGATAAAGAGGATATGGGAAAAACAACAGGAGCAGAAAGAAGAAGGTCAGGTCGGAACCTGTCTGGTGACTGGACAGAAAACAAAAATTGCCCGTATCCATAGAGGAATCAAAGGAGTTCCGGGAGCACAGTCAAGCGGGGCAGCGTTGGTTTCATTTAACGCACCGGCGTTTGAATCATATGGAAAAGAACAAAGTTATAATGCGCCGGTTGGGCAATATGCGGAATTTGCATATACAACAGCTTTAAATTATCTTTTAAATCAAAGAGAGTATCGTTTCCCGATGGGGGATTCCATGGTTGTATTCTGGGCAGAATCCGGGGAACAGGAGTATCAGAGAATATTTTTTTCATCGTTAGATCCGCAGCCGGATAATCAGGAACAGATAAGGAAAGTATTTGAAAATCTGAAAAGAGGAATATGGGTAGATCTGGAAGATATCAATCTGGATATGAATCAGAAATTTTATATTCTTTGTCTGGCACCCAATGCGGCTAGACTGTCAGTTCGCTTTTTTTATCAAAATTCGTTTGGCAATATTTTGAAAAATATAGAAAAACATTATTCTCGGATGGAAATAGTAAGACCTTCCTGGGAGAACAGAGCGTATCTTGGCATCCGGCAAATGTTGATGGAGACGGTAAATCAGAAGTCAAAAGACAAATCGCCGGTTCCCAATATGGCGGCAATGGTGTTAAAAGCGGTGCTGTCAGATGACCGGTATCCGGCAAGTTTATATACGGACACATTGATTCGTATCCGTGCGGAACAGGGAAAGGTTACCTGTGGAAGAGCGGCAATTATTAAAGCATTTTTAATACAAAATTATAAATGGAAAGAAGGAGAGGGTTGTATGGGATTAAATGTAGAGTGCAAGGAACCGGCGTATGTGCTGGGAAGATTGTTTGCAATTCTGGAGTTTATTCAAAAGGATGCAAATCCAGGGATTAACACAACGATCCGGGATCGTTATTTCAACTCGGCATGTACGACACCGGCATCTGTTTTTCCGGTCTTGATTAAATTGAAAAATAGTCATATCAAGAAATTGGAACGAGAGTCCGGAGGAACCAAGATCTATTATGAAAAATTATTGACAGAACTTATGGGCAATTTAGCAGTGGAAGGAAAAGGAACAGGTTTCCCGCGGCGCTTATCGCTGGAAGAACAGGGGAAATTTATGCTAGGTTATTATCATCAGATACAGAAAAAGTATGAAAAAAAGGAGGACAAGTAGATGGAAGAGGTAATTAAAAATCGGTATGAATTTGTTGTATTATTTGATGTGGAGAATGGAAATCCGAATGGTGATCCGGATGCAGGCAATATGCCAAGAATCGACCCGGAAAGCGGACTTGGACTGGTTACCGATGTGTGCCTGAAACGCAAGATCCGCAATTATATTGAAACGGTTAAGGAAGATGAAAAAGGATATAAAATTTATATCAAAGAGGATGTACCGCTGAATCGAAGTGACCGCACGGCGTGTGAAAGTCTTGGAATTGAAGAGACAGATGATAAAAAGGTAACAGAAGCACTGAAAAAGCTGAAAAAAACAGATCCGAATGTGGATATCAAATTAAGAGATTATATGTGTGAGAATTTTTATGACATTCGTACGTTTGGTGCTGTTATGACAACTTTTGTGAAGGCGTCTTTAAATTGTGGACAGGTCAGGGGACCAGTCCAGATTGGGTTTGCGAGAAGTATTGATCCGATTATCAGTCAGGAAGTAACAATTACCAGAGTTGCTATCACAACAGAGAAAGATGCAGAAAATAAAAGTACGGAAATGGGAAGAAAAAATATTGTTCCATACGGTTTATATCGTGTAGAAGGTTATATTTCTGCAAATCTGGCAAGAAAAGTTACCGGTTTTTCTGAGAAAGATCTGGAACTTTTGTGGGATGCAATTATTAATATGTTTGAAAATGATCATTCAGCGGCAAGAGGAAAAATGGCGGTTCGTGAATTGATTGTATTTAAACACAGCAAAGAATTGGGAGATTGCCCGGCATACAAATTATTTGATGCTGTAGAAGTAAAGAAAAAGGACGATATTGAGTATCCAAGAAAATATCAGGATTATACCGTTCAGATACATGAAAATGAGATTCCAGATTCGATTGAAGTGAAAAGGATGATTTAATGGAATACGCGGAAGAAGAGTATTTAATGATATCGGGGATACAACATTTTAAGTTTTGCAGGAGACAATGGGCATTGATTCATGTTGAGCAGCAATGGGCAGAGAATGTACATACAGTAGTGGGGGAACTGATGCATAAAAAAGCCCATGACCCTTATCTTACGGAAAAAAGAAAAGATATAATCATTGCCCGGGCACTTCCTGTTTCATCAAGGGAACTTGGAGTCAGCGGAGAATGTGATATTGTGGAATTCCATAAATGTGAGGATGGAATTTCATTGTTCGGACATTGTGGGTTGTACTCGGTATATCCGGTCGAGTATAAGAAGGGAAAACCAAAAGAAGCAGAGGAGGATAAATTACAACTGGCGGCGCAGGCAATGTGCCTCGAGGAAATGCTTTCTACCAAAATACAGGAAGGGGCTATTTTTTACGGGGAGACCAAAAGAAGGGAACAAGTGATGATTTCGCTGGAATTACGTGAGGAAGTAAAGCAGATGTTTCAGGAAATGCATCAGTATTACAAGCGAAATTATACACCAAAAGTAAAACGAAGTAAGGCGTGTAATGCATGTTCTTTGAAAGATATTTGCATTCCGGGTCTGGAAAAGACGATTTCGGTTAAAAATTATATGGCGCAGAAGCTGAAGGAGGATGCGGAATGAAAAAGTTATTAAACACACTATATGTTACATCCGAGAATAGTTATCTGGGGCTGGATGGAGAAAATATCGTTGTTTATGACGAGCAAAAAGAAGTCGGATGTCTGCCATTGCATAACCTGGAAGGAATCGTTTCGTTTGGGTATCGAGGAACAAGCCCCGCGCTTATGGGAGCATGCGCGGAAAGAAATATTTCGCTTTGTTATCTGACACCACAGGGAAAATTCTTGGCTCGTGTTACAGGAAAGGTCAAGGGAAATGTTGTTTTGCGTGAGCAGCAGTATAGGAGTTGCAAAGACGAAGTAATCGGTCTGGAGATCGCAAAAAACTGCATTTCTGGAAAAGTTTATAATGCAAGATGGGTTTTAGAGCGGGCGATACGGGATCATGGAATGCAGATCGATGTGGATCGTGTAAAAAATGCTTCATTACAGTTGAAGTCTTCTTTGGAGTTTATACAAAATGCTGAATCAAAAGATCAGCTCAGAGGATATGAAGGAGAAGCTGCAAGCATTTACTTTGGCGTTTTTAATGAGTTGATCTTGCAGCAAAAAAAGGATTTTGCCTTTCAGGGAAGAAATAAAAGACCACCACTTGATAATGTGAATGCGATGCTTTCCTTTGTGTATACAATGTTGACAAACCAGATTGCTGCGGCATTGGAAGTTGTAGGATTAGATCCGTATGTTGGATATTTACATACAGATCGTCCGGGAAGAGTGTCGCTTGCGTTGGATTTAATAGAAGAATTTCGAGCAGTTTATGCGGATCGATTTGTGTTGTCACTAATTAATAAAAAAATTGTAAATAAGAAAAATTTTACGAGAAAAGAAAATGGAGCTGTTCTGATGGATGATGATCTGAGAAGAAAATTATTGACAGAGTGGCAGAATAAGAAAAAAGAAATAATCACACACCCGTTTTTGAAAGAGAAAATAGAATGGGGAATGGTGCCATATGTTCAGGCGATGCTCCTAGCCCGATATCTGCGTGGAGATCTGGATGGCTACCCGGTATTTCTTTGGAAATGAGGTGATTATTGTGTTGGTGCTGATTACCTATGATGTAAATACGGAAAGTTCCGCAGGGAGAACACGATTAAGAAAAGTAGCAAAACAATGTGAAAATTATGGAAGGCGTGTGCAGAATTCCGTGTTTGAATGTATTTTGGATCAGGCGCAATGCGTGATGTTGAAATCGCTGTTAAGTGATATTATAGATGAAGATGTAGACAGCTTGCGGTTATACTATCTGGGAAATAAATATCAGACGAAAGTGGAACATATTGGAGTAGACAGAGGAATTGCAGCTGATCAAACTCTAATTTTATGAAGGCGGTTGGTGCGAGTGTATAGTGCACATAAAACGGCCGGAAGATTCGCACCAAAAATAATGAACAAAAAAGTTCGAATTTGTTTTGAAAAGATGAAAGAGTGAAAGATTTTTAGAACGAATTTGGATATTTTTATAATATTTCACTGGATAAAAAGATTTTTTTGTGAGATATTGCTGTCGCTCCCCTTGTGGGAGCGTGGATTGAAATCTGTATTGAAAGACATAGCCCCCAGAGACTTGCGTCGCTCCCCTTGTGGGAGCGTGGATTGAAATCTTTAACGTCAACAGGATATGTACGCCGTGACGCGTCGCTCCCCTTGTGGGAGCGTGGATTGAAATTAAAAATAGAGCGTTTAACTCTATGTCGCTAGACAGTCGCTCCCCTTGTGGGAGCGTGGATTGAAATATTAACGGAAAAGTGAAAGGCGACGCTCCAAACGTGTCGCTCCCCTTGTGGGAGCGTGGATTGAAATGCTTTAAGACGCTCGGAGCGAAAAAATATGCTTAGTCGCTCCCCTTGTGGGAGCGTGGATTGAAATGTTAAATTTTAATTTAAATGCTTTGTTCAAATCTAGTCGCTCCCCTTGTGGGAGCGTGGATTGAAATACGTTTCCAGAGGGCGGCGGCGGCGGTAACGAGGTCGCTCCCCTTGTGGGAGCGTGGATTGAAATAATTTAGGAACTGGAAATGTTAATAAATTAGTAGGTCGCTCCCCTTGTGGGAGCGTGGATTGAAATTAAAAATAGAGCGTTTAACTCTA
>ERZ827512.3707-NODE-3707-length-10403-cov-3.552281_pt1 | contig 10403 bp, 10 predicted proteins | sample MGYA00519916_ERZ827512 | MGnify/ENA primary metagenome ERZ827512 (study PRJEB31778, sample SAMEA3449335) | human gut metagenome | biome: human gut; feature: human-associated habitat; material: faeces | place: United Kingdom | collected 2010/2012 ... | reverse complement strand
TCAAGGATTCCTTCCTCAGCGGTCTGGTGACGGCCTTCGTCCGCAGCATCACCGCCATTTCCGCCATCATCCTGCTGGTGACGCCGCAGTTCCTGCTCATCACCGTGCAGATCAACGAGTTTGCCGAAAAAGGCTCCTACAGCCTTGCCTGCGCCTTTGCAACGATCCTCATCGTCATCACCTACGGCAGCGTGCTGCTGATGAATCTGGTAACAAAGCACTTCGGCACCAGCAGAAAAATCAAGGAGGGAAAGTAAGCCATGGAAAAAGTGAAAAAAGGCGTGCGTCTCGAACATATCTCCAAGATCTATCAGGACCCCAAGACCGGCAAGGATTTTTACGCCGTCAAGGATAACTCCCTCGTCATCGAGCCGGGCGAATTCGTCACGCTCCTCGGCCCCTCCGGCTGCGGCAAAACGACGACGCTGCGCATGATCGCCGGCTTTGAAAGCCCCGACGAGGGCGAGATCTATCTCGGCGATGAGGCCATCAACGCCCTCACCCCGAACAAGCGGGACACCGCCATGGTGTTCCAGAGCTACGCCCTTCTCCCCCACTACAACGTGTTTGATAACGTTGCCTACGGTCTCAAGCTGCGCCACGTGCCGAAGGAAGAGATCCGCGAGCGCGTGATGAAGATCCTTGATCTCGTGGAGCTCACCGGTATGGAGGGCCGCATGACCAACCAGCTCTCCGGCGGTCAGCAGCAGCGTGTGGCGCTCGCCCGCGCGCTCGTCATCGAGCCGAGCGTTCTGCTCTTCGACGAGCCGCTCTCCAACCTGGACGCCAAGCTGCGCGTCACGATGCGCACGGAGATCCGCCGCATCCAGCAGGAGGTCGGCATCACCGCCATTTACGTTACGCACGATCAGAGCGAGGCTATGGCGCTCTCCGACCGCATCATCATCATGCGCTCCGGTGTTGTGGAACAGATCGGCTCCCCGCAGGAGATCTATTACCACCCCGTCAACGAGTTCGTCGCCGACTTCATCGGCGAGGCGAATTTCCTCAAGGGCAGACTGGAAGCTCTCTCGGACAACCGGGCGCAGCTCAACGTTTCGGGCGATATCTGCCACGCCGCTCCCGTGCCTGGCATGGAAGTCGGCAGGGATTATACGATCGTTCTCCGTCCCGAGGCCGCGTCTCTGGCCGAAGAGGGCGGGCTTCCGTGCGAGGTCGTTCTCTCCTGCTTCATGGGCAGCTACCAGAACTACCATGTCAAGGTCGGCGATACGCTCGTGAAGCTGACCGACCCCAACCCCAAGAACAAGCGCATTTACAAGGTCGGCGAGCGCTGCCGTCTGGTCTTCGATCCGGAGAGCGTGCACGTTCTCTGATGCCCCCTATTTTGCCGCACCCCGTCCGCCCAAAGCGGACGGGGGGTTTTTCTGCCTCCGCGGATTGGCAGAGTGCCGTGTTTTTACGTATGCTGTAAGGGGTGCGCCTCAACATCTTGATCTTGGAGTGTGAACTATGGCAAGCTTTACCAACTTCGCCACGCTTTCCTATAACGGCGGCACAACAAACTCGAACATTGTCACCGGCGAGATCCTCGAAGCTCTCACCGCCGTCAAGACGGCGGTTTCGGCAAACTATTCGGCGGGAGACCGCATCACCTACGCTCTTTCGCTCGTGAACACCGGCACAGCGGCCATCACGGACTATACCGTCACCGATAATCTCGGCGGCTATACCGTCGGCGCAAACACCGTCTACCCGCTCGCCTACAACGCCGGAACGGTGCGCTATTATATTAACGGCGTTTTGCAGACAGCGCCGACCGTCACCGCCGGGCCGCCGCTCAGCGTGACCGGTCTCACAGTCCCCGCGGGCGGCAACGCCGTCCTCATCTATGAGACGACCGCAACGCCCGTCGCACCGCTCGCAACGGGCAGCTCGATCACGAACACCGCGACGATCACCGGCGGCGGTCTCACAACCCCGATCACCGCGCAGGCAACGGTGGATACCGCGAACAGCGCCGATCTCACCATCAGCAAGGCGCTCTCGCCGACGACCGTTACGGAAAACGGCCGGATCACCTACACGTTCGTCATTTCCAACACCGGCAACACCGAAGCGACGGCGACGGGCAATGTTGTCGTCACCGACACGTTTGCCCCCATTCTCCGCAACATCGCCGTCACCTACAACGGCACGGCATGGACGGAGGGCACAAACTACACCTACAACGCCGCGACCGGCGTTTTCACAACGCTGGCCGGACAGATCACCGTTCCGGCGGCCTCGTTCACGCAGAACACAGACGGGACGTTCACCGTAACGCCCGGCACGGCCACACTCGTCATCACCGGCACAGTCTGACCAATCACCGTACAAACGATTCCGTCCCCGGCTTCGGCCGGGGACTTTCCTTACCGAAAAAGCACTTCCCGTTCCGGTGTTTCCATGGTATAATAGCCGCAATTTACGCCTTTCGACAAACTGTGCACGTATTGGACGGAGTAAGAGAGACTTATGGAAAAGAAAACCTTTTATCTTACCTGCGAGCGGACATGGGTGTACGACACGCTCATATTCGCCGCCGGTATCCTCGGCTCGTACACCTACATGCTCTGCGGCGGCATTTTCTGCAACGCGCAAACCGGCAACATCGTGCTTCTCGGCATCGCGCTCGGCACGCGGAGCTGGACAAGCGCCCTGTACTATGTTATCCCGATCTCCGCCTACGCGCTCGGCGCGTTCATTTCCGAGCTCATTCCCGACGATGTGAAGCACCGCTTCCATATCCGCTGGGAAACGATCCTCGTCGCGGTCGAGATCGTATTCGTCGCCGTGCTCGGCGCGCTTCCGGCATGGACGCCGGTGCAGGTCTTTCAGGTGTCCATCAACTTTATCGCCTCCATGCAATACAACACGTTCCGCAACTCCGAGGGCGTGCCGATGGCCACAACGTTCGCCACCAACCACGTCCGTCAGCTCGGCATCGGTCTTGCCAAGGAGCTCCACCGCCGCCACGGTGACACGTCTCACCGTCGCGTTCTTAAGCGGCATTTTTCCATGGTCCTCTTCTTCCTCGCCGGAACGATCCTCGGCGCGGTAGCGTGCATTTTCCTTGGCCGCCGGGCGGTCTGGGGCGCAGCGCTCCCCTACGCCATCGTTTTCGCTGCCTTTCTCCACGCCGACCTCACCTCGGAAAAAGAGTGGCTGGAGCGCGATCCTGCGGGACACTGAGCGGCGGCGCACGTTTCTCTTGCTTTCCGGATCATTTCGCGCTATAATGCGCTAAATTGTAAATGTGGGAGAAATACATTATGTCCGGATACCATAAAAACGAAGTTTACGCCCTTCTCAACGATAAGGGCATTCCTTACGAAGCCGTTGAGCACGAAGCGGTATTCACGATGGAGGAGATGGAACGTGCCGGGATCGATGCTCATGGCTGCATCTGCAAAAACCTCTTTCTGCGCGACGCAAAGGGCCGGCAGCATTATCTCGTGACCGTCCCTGATGAGCGGCGGGTCGATCTCAAATGGCTCTCGGCAGCGCTTGGCTCCTCAAAGCTCAGCTTTGCCTCCGCCGAACGGCTCGATACATACCTGAAGCTCCTGCAGGGCAGTGTTTCCCCGTTCGGGATCCTCAACGATGAGAGCCGCTCCGTTATCTTTGCCGCAGATGCCGCGCTTGCCTCGCTGCCGGCGATCGGCGTTCACCCGAACGATAATACCGCCACGGTATTTCTTTCCTTTGCCGATCTCCGGCGGATCATTGAAGCGCACGGCAACAGCGTCGTTCTCATCGATTTTTCCGGCTGCCCGCCGCAAACGTGATCTTCCGCCCCGCTCCCGGCATGCGCAGTGCCGGAAGCGGGGCTTTTTGCGCCGATGAGATTTCAGCGATTTTTACAAGCATTTCTTTCCCTTGTTAAAGAATTTGATGTATATCTTCTCTTGAAAATCCGACCGACGCGCTGTAGAATCTCTCCATAATTTTTCACCGGAAGGAAGCCCGGCATACTGCCCGGCGCTTCTCCCTTTGCGGGGGCCGGAGTTTCGCGGTTCCGCCCCTTTCGGCGGGACCGCGCTCTTTTTTATTCTGCTGCGAAAGGATGGGTTTGGCCATGGCAAAAAAGAGGATCCTCGGAGTGATCGGTTTGGGACACGTAGGCGCGCATGTCTCTTACGCTCTCGCCGTACAGGGTATTGCGGACGAACTGATATTGATCGACAAAAACGCACAGAAGCTCGCAAGCGAAATACAGGATCTGCGCGATGCCGCAGCGTATCTTCCGCACCGCGTCAGCTTTCAGGCCGGGGAGTTTTCCGATCTCGGCGAATGCGACGTGATCGTCAACTGTGTTGGAAAGATCGAGCTTCTCCGCGAATCGCACGACCGTACCACAGAGATGGATTTTACGATCCCGGCGGTGCGCGGCTTTGCCGAGAAAATCCGGGAAAGCGGTTTTAACGGCGTTGTTATCAACATCACCAATCCCTGCGACATCGTAACACATGAGCTTGCTCTGGGGCTTGGGCTTCCCAAAGGGCGCGTATTCGGCACCGGCACCGGGCTGGACACCGCGCGTCTTCTCAGCGCGCTGGCCCGGCAGACCGGCATCGACCACAAGTCGATCACGTGCTACATGCTCGGCGAGCACGGAAATAAGCAATTTGCCCCATGGTCGTGCGTCAGCTTCCGCGGCATGCCGCTGGACGTCTGGGCAAAAACGGACGAACGGTTCCGGTTTGACCGCGAGGCGCTGCAAAAAGAATCCATCGGCGGCGGATGGGTCACATTCTCCGGAAAATACTGCACCGAATACGGCATTGCGACGACCGCCGCGCGCATGGCGCACATCGTTCTGCACGACGAAAAGGCCATTATGCCTGCCAGCGCGGAGCTTTGCGGAGAATACGGCGAATCCGGGCTGTTTGCCGGAGTCCCCTGCGTGCTCGGCGCAAACGGCGTGGAGCAGATCATCGAGCTGCCGCTTACAGCGGAAGAGCAGGCGCAGTTTCATGTTTGCTGCGACGGCATCCGCGCCAACATGGAGCATTGGAAAGACATCCGCAATATCTGAAAAGAGGAGCTTCATTATGAACATTACAATCACTAAAAAAGAGAACCCCGGAAAGCTGCCGGAAACGGATGAGCTCGGCTTCGGAAAATACTTTACCGATCATATGTTTCTCATGGACTATTCCGATACCGACGGCTGGCACAATGCGCGCATCGTCCCCTTCGGGCCGGTCAGCATGTCGCCCGCCGCGGGCGTGCTGCACTACGGCGCTGAGGTATTTGAGGGGCTCAAGGCCTACCGCCGTCCGGACGGCGGCGTGCAGCTTTTCCGCCCCTGGGATAATATGGCGCGTCTGAACCGCTCGTGCGATCGTATCGGTCTGCCGCGGATCAATGAGGAGGACGGGCTGCAGGCGATCCGGGAACTGGTGCGCGTAGATGAGCGCTGGGTTCCCTCCGAGCCGGGTACGTCGCTCTATATCCGTCCGTTCCTGTATTCCACGAATCCGACACTCTCTCTGCACGGCGTCTATTCGGCGACGTTTGCCGTCATTCTCTCCCCTTCCGGGAACTATTTCAAAAATGGGCTGAAGCCCGTCCCCATTATGGTGGAGACCGAAGACGTCCGCGCCGTTCGCGGCGGCACCGGTGAGGCGAAATGCGGCGGGAACTACGCCGCTGCCAACCGCGCCGCGGACAAAGCCGCCGAAAAAGGCTATGCGCAGGTTTTGTGGCTCGACGGCGTCGAGCGGAAATACGTGGAAGAGGGCGGCGGCATGAATGTGATGTTCAAGATCAACGGTACCGTTGTAACGCCGATGCTCACGGGCTCCATTCTTCCCGGCATCACGCGCAAATCCTGCATTGAGCTGCTGCGCAGCCAGGGTATTCCCGTGGAGGAGCGGCTCATCAGCGTGGACGAGCTCTTCGCGGCCGCGAAAGCCGGCACGCTGGAGGAAGCATGGTGCGTCGGCACCGCGGCGGTCATCTCCCCGATCGGCGAGCTTGCCTGGAACGGGGAAAAATACGAGATCAACAGCAACAAGATCGGTCCGCTCTCGCAGATGCTCTACGACGAGCTGACCGGCATCCAGAGAGGCACCAGGCCCGATCCCTTCGGCTGGGTCGACCGGGTCTGCTGAGCCGAATATTAAAAAGCTCCGCGCAGAAAAAATTCTGCGCGGAGCTTTTTGATGGTCGGAGTGGCGAGACTTGAACTCGCGGCCTCTTGGTCCCGAACCAAGCACGCTACCAACTGCGCTACACCCCGATACCGATATCAGCAAGATAGAATTATATTGTCTTTCGGCGGAATTGTCAAGTATTTTTCGGAAACTCTTTTTCTATTCTTGTAAAAAACTTCAGACTGTTATAGAATGTACGTACATTTTACGCACACTCTGTGCAGGAGCTTTGATGTATGGACAAGAAACTTGAACGGATTCTCCCGCTCGTACAGAAGCCCGCCCGGTACACCGGCGGTGAGTACGGCGAAATTCAAAAAGATAAAAGTGAAGTCGATCTCCGCATGGCGCTCTGCTTCCCGGACACGTATGAGATCGGCATGTCGAACACCGGCATGCGCATTCTCTATCAGGTGCTCAACGACCTTCCCGGCGTGTGGTGCGAGCGCGTGTTCGCTCCCTGGTTTGATATGGACCGGCAGATGCGCGAAAAGGGGCTCCCCCTCTACGCGCTTGAAAGCGGCGACCCGCTCAGCGAGTTTGATGCGATCGGCTTTTCTCTCGGCTACGAGATGGCGTATACGACCGTTCTCGAAATGCTCGATCTGGCCGGCATTCCGCTGCGCAGCGCCGAGCGCACAAGTCTCACGCCGCTCGTATTCGCGGGCGGCAGCGTATGCTGCAACAGTGAGCCGATGGCGGACTTTTTCGATCTTATGATCATCGGCGAGGGCGAGAGCGTGGACGGCGAAGTTTTGCAGCTTCTGCGCGAGGCGAAAGCCGCCGGTTGGAGCAAGGCGGAATTTCTCCGCCGCGCCGCGCTCATCGGCGGCGTGTACGTCCCTTCCCTCTATACGCCGGAGTATAACGGCGACGGCACGCTCAAGGCCATGCACGCCGCGCCGGGTGCGCCCGAGCGCATTACGAAGCGCATTGTTACGGACTTTGAAAACAGCTGCTTCCCCGTGGACGCGATCGTCCCCTCCACGGAGATCGTGCACGACCGCGTCGGTCTTGAGCTCTTCCGCGGCTGCATCCGCGGATGCCGGTTCTGTCAGGCCGGACACATTTACCGCCCGGTGCGCAGCCGCAGCGAAATAAGCATTCGGCAAGGAATCTCTCGCCTTCTCCGGCTACCACGAGATCACGCTCCTCTCGCTCAGCACGAGCGACTACCGCGGGCTGAACGAGCTTTGCGACGGACTGATGGACTACTGCGAAAGCCGCGGCATCGGTCTCTCGCTCCCCTCGCTGCGCGCGGACAACTTCTCTATGGACATCATGCAGCGCGTGCAGAAGGTGCGCAAATCCGGTCTCACCTTTGCGCCCGAGGCCGGTACACAGCGCCTGCGCGACGTTATCAACAAGAATGTTACCGAGGAAGACCTTCTCCGCTCGTGCGCCGTGGCGTTTCAGGGCGGTTGGAACAGCGTGAAGCTCTATTTCATGCTCGGTCTGCCGACGGAGACAGACGAGGATGTGCTCGGTATCGCCGAGCTTGCCGACCGCGTTGTGCATTGCTGGCGGGAAAACTCGCCCAACCGCAGCCACGGGCTGCGCGTGACGGTGAGCACGTCCTGCTTCGTACCAAAGCCGCACACGCCGTTTCAGTGGGAGCCGCAGGTCACGCGCGAAGAGTATATGCGCCGCGTTACGCTGCTGCGCGACAACATGAAAGCGCGCGCCGTTACCTACAACTGGCATGACGCCGACACCTCGCTCACCGAGGCGGTGCTCTCGCGCGGCGACCGGCGGCTCGGCGCAATGATCGAAAACATCTGGCGGCAGGGCGGCTTTCTTGAATCGTGGTCGGAGGGCTTTGATCTCAAGCGCTGGGAAAGGGCCGCGGAGGAGGAAGGCATCTCCTTCCCGTTCTATGCCAACCGCGAACGCTCGCTCGATGAGGTGCTGCCGTGGGATCATCTCTATATGGGCGTGAACAGGCGCCACTATATCCACGAATACGAGCAGGCGCACCAGGGGCTTCTCTCCCCCGACTGCCGGGCGCAGTGCTCCGGCTGCGGCGCCGCCGCATTTCTGAAAGGAGGCCGCTGCGATGGATAAGCTCCGGCTCGTATACGAGCAGACCCGCCGCGCGATATGGATGTCGCATCTCGATACGATGCGCACGCTGCAGCGCGCCATCAAGCGCGCCGGCATTCCCATCCGGTACAGCGAGGGCTTCAACCCCCACGAGCTCATCTCGATTCTTCTGCCGCTCTCCGTCGGCACGGCGAGCCTCTGCCAGATCGCCGACATCCGCGTGCGCGAGGATGTGGACATTGCCGCGCTGCCCGCGCAGTTGACCGCCGTGATGCCGGAGGGCATCCGCGTGACGGACTGCTACGAGAACGCGATGAAGCCCGCCGAGCTCAAATGGATGCGCGTGAACGGCACATGGGAATACGATACCGCCGATACGGAAACCGTCGCCGCAAAATGTCGGGAGCTTTTCGCCGCCCCCGTCGAGGTCATGCGCAAAACCAAACGCGGCGAGGGACTTTTCACCGTGACCGAGCATGTACGCGATCTGACGTTCACCGCCGGCGACGGCATTGTGACAGTCGAGGGTGTCGTCTCCTGCGCCGAGCCCGTGGTGAATCCCGAGCTTCTCACTGCGGCGGTGCGGACACACCTTCCGGACTGTGCGCCGGACGGCGGCCGCTTCTGCCGCACGGCGCTTTATCGCGCCGACGGAACGCCTTACCGATAATTTCCAAATTTCTTAAATTAGGTGTTGACATTTTTCAAAGGCATGATATAATAACACTTGCCTTTGACATGCGGGAGTGCTGGAATAGGTAGACAGGCAGGCTTGAGGTGCCTGTGTCCAACCATAGACGTGAGAGTTCAAGTCTCTTCTCCCGCACCAATCAGCACAACAGTTTATCTGTTGTGCTGATTTTTTATTTCTGGTTGATACGCTTTTTAGGTTCTAAATCAAATGTTGGGTGGGCAATCCCGGAGGGATGAGCTGCACCCATTTTTTATTATAGAATCGAAAAACTACGCTATTGGGAATGCGGATACTGCGGAGATTTAAGGATCCATCTGCTCAAGGTCTTTCCCTCCCGTTGGTTTTTTCTGATCATAGCCGTGAAATAACAGTTCAACTTGCATTGAACATGGTTCCATATTAGAATAAAATCGGAATATGCGGGAAGGAGCTTTCTTGAAATGAGTGTACCGGCATTTTCACAGAATAAAAAGCGCTCTGAGAAAATTCGGCGTCTGGAGCACGTCTTGCGCGGCAATGAAATCACCTTGCCCGATTTCATAAGAACTGAGATAGTTTTTGAGAGCTATTCTCCGGGAGAATTGATCCGTACCGCAAACGACAATGTAAAAACCATGTCTGTAATGTTCAGCGGGAATGTGCTGGTTTTTAATTCTTCCGTAGAGGGGAGAGAGTTTGCGTACGCAAAGGAGCAGACTATGACCCTGCTGGGCGATCTTGAGTATCTGTCCGGGAATTATTCCTACGCTTCCACTGTAATTGCCAGAACCAAAGTTGAGCTCGGTTCAATCAGCTTTGAGCTTTTTGACAGGTGGATGAACAATAAAGATTTCCGGGATTATGTAGTATACTGCATTGCTAACAAGGCGTTTACCATTGTCACAGATCAGGCGAAAACCAAATTTTACTCACCAGTGCAGAGAGTCGCTAATATTTTGCTCAAGGATCTGCGTCATGCCGACTTTTCGGATGAGCTGTATGTTGTAGAATGTACACACCAGGATCTGGCACTTCTGACGGGACTTAGCCTAAGAACCATAAACCGTGCAGTTCAAGAGCTGGTGCTTCAGAATCTTATTTCTGTCAGGCATGGAAAAATTCTTATTCAGGCATCCGAACTGAACAGACTTATAAAAATTCTGGAATAACTCCAGCAACCGTGCCATTTGGCCTATTTTACCATTTCTCCTTGTTTTAATATCAATAAGAGCTGGTCAGCTCACAGGAAATACTAAATAAAAGGAGAAACACAAATGGGCGGATTAGACTGGATTTTAATCGCGATTTACTTACTTATCATGCTCGGAATAGGTTTTACTTCCATGAAGAAGGTTAAAACCAACGAAGACTATGCATTAGCAGGAAGAAGCGTAGGAAATTTTTGGGTAATCCTTTCCCTGTTTGCTTCATGGACAGGTCTTTCCGGTCTGTTCGGAACCCCTCAGTATGTATACCAGTATGGCATCGCCGGCTGGTGGTGGTGGGTAACCTTCCCGCTCGGC
>ERZ827512.3704-NODE-3704-length-10408-cov-2.451367_pt1 | contig 10408 bp, 18 predicted proteins | sample MGYA00519916_ERZ827512 | MGnify/ENA primary metagenome ERZ827512 (study PRJEB31778, sample SAMEA3449335) | human gut metagenome | biome: human gut; feature: human-associated habitat; material: faeces | place: United Kingdom | collected 2010/2012 ... | reverse complement strand
CTGACAAGTTAATTATAAGTTCTGCATTTATTTGACTGTTTTTTAAATTATTCTGTCATAATAATAGTGAAAAGGATACATTCCTAAATTTCATCTAAATTTTTTCTCCGCGCCCCTGCTAATTGCAGGGGTTTTGCTTTTCTACACAGAAATTATTTTAATCTATCATATTAATAATAAAATACGGAGGAACATATGAATAAAGTGAAATTTGCAGAATATTGGAATAAATTACGACCGTTTTGCATTATGGCACTAACTATATATCTAATATATTGCGTATTTGCAAGAAAATTGGTGGTAGATGGCTATTCCATGGAACCGAATTTTCATGACGGTGATACACTTTTCGTAAATACGATAGCATACATAAGCAAGGAACCCAATCGATTTGATGTCATTGCCCTGCGTTCAGAGAACAGAGATTACATTAAAAGAATAATTGGTTTACCCGGAGAAACATTATGGATCAATGAAAACGGTGAAGTATGCATTAACAATCTTATTATCAATGACCCTTATGCAAAAGAACAGATTTTATCCAATATGAAAGGGATTGCGGAAGATCCAATTGTTCTGGGCAATAACGAGTATTTTGTGATGGGTGATAATCGTAATGAAAGTATGGACAGTAGAACATTTGGTCCAATCACAAAAGATCAGATTATAGGAAAAATAAGAGAAACAAAGAAATATAATTAGGGAGTGTTTGCAAATATGCAAAAGAAAATAGAAATCACAAAAATGCTATATTTTTATATTTTTGCTTTTTTAGGGATTATGCTCTTTTTTTGTGCCGTTTCCTTAAATCCCAATAATGATATGTGGTGGATGATGGCTACTGGAAGATATATTATTAAAAATAAAATCATCCCGACAATAAATCCATTTGTGATTCATGATGAATATAGCATTATTATCCAGCAGTGGATAACGGCTATATTTAATTACCTGATTTATAAATATTTTGGAAATTGGGGATTTATATGTGTTTCTATTTTAATCACAGTAATCAGCATCATATTAACCTATGCGTACATTTCTAATTTCACGCAAAATTCTTCCATAAAAGTAATTTTAACATTTTGTGCAGGTTTTATTTACTCTATGTTTGCAGTTACAAGACCAACACTTTTTACAATTCCAATAGTATTAACAGAAATGATTTTATTGGAAAAATGGAAGAGAAGTCGAACTTATAAATGGCTTATTTTTATAATTCCCTTATCTATTTTGGAAATCAATATCCATGCAGCATTATGGCCTATTATACTTATTTTAACTTTTCCATACCTGGTCCCGGCACCAACAATCAAATTTTTGAACGAATTATGGAATAACAAAGCTATTTTGATACTGGATGTAGCTATTCTGTTTTCTGGATTGCTGAATCCACATGGAGTATCAGGCATGCTATATCTCATAAAATCTTTAAAAAAGACCAATCTTATGGCATACATTGCAGAACTTCAGCCGCCAACATTATCTGGAGTATACGGAATTATTATTATTATACAGATAATAACTATTGTTATATATGTTATAAAAAACAAAACAGAGTCAGATATAACCATAGTATATTTATCATTAGGAACAATTACTATGTCATCACTGGCTATAAGAAATGCCTGGATGTCCATTATTGGATGCCTACCATTATTTGCCATAGTAATTCCAAATAAATTCTTTCGAAAAAAGCGTTTTTACGAATTTTGGAAGATACTGATAATCAATGGGGTTTTATTATTTTGCTTATTTTATTTATTTTCATTTGCAATATCAAACATTGACTCTAAAAATGAAAGCCTGAAAGAAGCAGCAGAATATTTAGCAGAACATACAGATCCGGAAAAAGAAAGAATATATACATCCTTTAATGACGGTGGAATGTTTGAATGGTACGGGTTTAAAGTGTACACGGATGCTAGGCCAGAATTATATACAGAGGAAATAAATAAAAAAGAAAGTATTGATGATGAAATATACGCTGTAGAAACAGGTTGTATTGATTATAAGTCCTTTTTTAATAAATATGATTTTACATATATAATCGCAGATAAAAATAAGCCAATATGGTTTTATATGAATCAGAATTTAACTTATGTATCCATATATGAAAATGATTCTGTGGAAATATTCAAAAAAGACTCTTAATTTTTCTGTCATAATAAAGAAAAAGATATGAGGAGATAGTTTTATGAGATACGAATTTCAAAATCAGTACGGTATATTTGATTTTACTCCAGAAGATGAAGTTTATGCAAGACTCACAGAAATCATAATATCTAAACGTTTTAAAGAACTTCCAAGCATCTTCGAAATATGTATGTGTACGATATATGATATAACAAATGAAAATATTTCTTTTGAGCCACGTTTTTTCAACATTGGTAAAATCGGCAACCATTTTATATTCATATTTTCATCAGAGCAATCAGCAGTAGATGGTTTACAGCTACATTATGAAAAAATGAAAGAAATAGATTCCAAAGAATTCATGGAAGTATATAACGGCATCCTTCATGAAGATAATTGTAACGAAGAGGAAGACAATAATGCCATAAAGTTATCTAAATCTCATCCTAAACCCCAAAAACAATTATCTTCAGATTTTGTATATTATAAACTTCCTTCTTTGAATGCATTATTTTATATTTCGTTACCGGAGGCATCTGCTCTTTATGAATGTAACGGTTCATATTTGTTATATGCACAAAGCTGTATGTTGTTAGATGATTTCTTTGATCGTTTCTACGGATCCGGAGTAAAGTGCTTAATTTCTAAAAATATATCAAAAATGACTAAAGGAGAATAAAAAATGAAAATTAATTTTATAATAGGTGATATTACGAAAGTAGCTGATCAATTTGATGTTATCGTTAATGCAGCTAACAATACTTTATTAGGTGGCGGAGGAGTGGACGGAGCTATTCATAAAGCTGCCGGTCCGAAACTGCTTGAAGAATGCAAGACATTGAATGGGTGTGAAACAGGTGCCGCAAAAATTACTAAGGCTTATAACATTCCATGTAAAGCTATTGTACATACAGTGGGACCTAAATATGATATGGATCCAGTAAATGCACCGGTATTATTATTCTTAGCTTATGTAAACTCCATGAATGAGGCTATTACCTACGGATATCGAAAAATAGCTTTTCCTTCTATCTCTACCGGTATTTATCATTATCCAGTAGAAGAAGCAGCAATGATTGCAAAAAGAGCGGCATATTTTGTAGGCGAAAAGAATTCTGATTTGGAATTGACTTGGGTATTGTTTACACAGGAAGATTACGATGTTTATACAAAAATTTTTAATTCATAGGAGGAACAAAAATGACAACAATAACACTTACCGAGAACGATATTGAAGATCTTAAAGCCGGAAATAAAATTAAAATGATATTATCCAGTGAAAAATCTGAAGATATAAGAGTCTGTATTACGGCAATATCTAAAAAGAAGGAAAGGAAGAAGTATAAAAATCAATAACCCATCACTGAAGTGACGGACTTGTAAAAGCCTGATGTTGATGACATTGTGGATCTGATTTCCACACGCAGACAGAACCGCCGGTCACGGCGTAATCAAATCTATGAGCTACAGGGCATTGAGATACGTATGACATTTGGGTATCTCACAAAGAATACCCGTATCCGTCATCATCTGCCAAAGGAGCATTACATAGATGCCAGGTGCATCAGCGGTCATCCGGAAGCAATACCCAGCAACGAAGTTTTCTATCAGAAGAAGGTTCGCTGCCATAACCGCCAGATACATAAGAACACTATCCTTAAAGGTGGTATCCGAAAACGAAATCAGGCCGGCTATCTGGTAAAAGGCTTCCGGCTGTTCGATAAAGTAGCTTACGAAGGCAGAGAGTACTTCATCTTTGGACGCAGGCAAAGTGGATTCTTCGATTTGCGGGATCTGTCCGGATGCAAAGTAAACAAAGGCAGTCTCAGTTACCGGAAGATCGGATTTCTGGAACCTAGACAATACTATTTATGTGAAAGGAGAGTAATGGACACCCAGGGCTGTGCTTAACCGCACTCCTCCCACGACTAAAGTCACGGGTGTCCGTGTTAAGCGAATTTATGAAAACAAGAAAAGAACTTTTTGAAAAGCTTAGGAAAATAAAAGAAACAGATCGTGTTTTGCTGCTTACACATGATGACATGGACGGAGCCGGAGCTGAAATTGTATTAAAAGCATTGCTTCCAGAAGGGCAGGTGTCTGTTAGGCACTTTGATAACGGGAGCATGAGCCAGCAGATATATAAAATCTTACTGGATGATATTGTAGATAAATACGACATGGTTATTGCATGCGATATTTCTACAAGAGAACATGATTCAGAATTTATTAACTCTTTGGCTAATATTGAAAAATTTATCATGCTGGATCACCACCTCACAAGCTTGTATATTAATCAGTATGAGTGGGGTGTAAGTTGTTCGGAAAAACCTCATGATTCGTTTTTGAACTGGTTTTATCAAAATGCTGCAAAAAATTCTGTTAAACATTCTTCAGGAACATCTTTGCTGCTTGATTATATGGAATATTGTAATTTTAAGCTTGATTTATATTCCAGAAATGTTTTGCATCAGATTGCATGTTTTATTTCTGCGTATGATACATGGGATTGGAAAACGTGTTTAAGCGGAAAGCAAATATTCAATGACTATAATTTACTATTTTCTGCATACGGTAACGATGAATTCGTTAAAAGTATGCTGAGCAAAATTGCAGATTATCGTAGTAATGAATGGAATGATTTTGATAAGAGGCTTCTTGCAATTGAAAAAAAGAAAAGAGCCGAACATGTAAGGCGTATAGCGACCAATATACGCTTTGGTTTTTGGGATATTCCGTATAATACTTCTAAGATAGCATTGCATATATTGAAGAGTCTAAATACATTTTCGACATCTTCGATTACATGAGGGAAACTTATCCAGAAATTGATTTGTTTATTATCAATTATGGAACCGGTATTTCTATCCGTAGTGATAAGGAAAATATTAACGTAGGCAAGATTGTAAAAACATTTGGTGGAGGCGGCCATAAAGGCTCCGGCGGGTTTAAACTCTCAAAAGAAAAAATCCAGGATTGCATTGAGGAAAGCACAGGAACAAAATTCTTTTTTCAGAATTAGTGTTTTTTTGAAAAAATCTGTCATATTAATAATGAAATAGTACTCTATTTCTAATTCCCCCAACAACATTTGTACTCGAAAACGGCGTTGTTTTTTAGCAGCGTCGTTTTTGCTTATAATAAATTTAAAACGATTTTCTGTCATAATATTTTTATATAAATGAGAATAGGAGAAAAATATGGAAATGCTTAACAAGTTTAAATTACACGATAAAGTATTTGTATCCAATCTGGATCTGGAATATGAAAAGAAATTCGGTCGTCAGCGTTATCATAAAAGTTTCTTCGGTGAAGTAACTGAATTGTTAACGAAAAAGGGAATTGTTTACGCAACTGTAAAATTTCCTGGAACACCCAATGGTGTAGAGCAGGAATGGGTTTATACGGAAAGTGAGCTTTCTTTGGTTTCTGATTTGGATAATATGACATTGAAGGAAGTTAAGGAAAAGTACGGGGTAGAGATATTTGCAGAACTCTAATATGTATAATATTGCAAATACTTTATATCTGCCTTTTGTCGAAAGAATCCGATATAATACTTCGGTTAATCCGTTAAATGAAGATGTTATAATCCAGAAAACAAACAACGGATATGATGCAGAAATCAAAAATTTGGATCTCAGCTTTCTTAATTGTTCATAAAAAATAATCCGTCGTATCCTTATGAAACGGCGGATTTCTTTTGTCATTTTCTGACATATTAAAAATATCAAAAGATAAATGGAGAAAGGAGACTTGGAACATGGATGTAAATAATCAAAAAAAACTAACATTTTATTGGGTGTCTCTTTTAATACAAGACAATGAGCATAGTGAACCATGGTTGGCTGCTATGACAGACAGCTGTATCAGTATGAAAGAAGCTATGGATGACGTAAATAAGGGGCGTGAAAATTATCGGGTACTCTCCGCATGGATTGATACATTTGATGAAGATAATAAAAAGACAACTGTGTTCCACGAATGCTATGTAGATGCAATCGGTAAGGTACATGAACCGGAAAGGAGTAAATAATGTATCTAGGAATTACAAAATTGGCTGAGTTAATTGTGCTTGCCGCGAAAAATGTTTCTGAAAAATCATGGTGTACACAGATAAATATAGGACCAATTCTCGGCATTAAAGAAACGGATAATTTTTTTGGCGAAATTAATGTGATGGATGATAGTGGTTATCGGTATATTGTAATAGGTAATACAAAGAATAATCTTACTGTTATAAGGGGTCGAAAAACGAAAAAAGAAGATCATATGTGCTATATGTTTTTGTACTGGGAAAACTGTGAATATCAGAACAATAAGGAAATATGGAAATATGAATGTTTCCCAGAACAAAATGAAATAGCGAAGCGTTTACAAAAAGTTTATGAATGTATTCCTTTAATTTCAATGGATAAACATAACAGTGATAGCGATGAATTCTGGTATGAAATTAGAAATCAAAAATCACTCGAATATTTATCAAAAGTAGTCAAAAAATATGCCGATGTTATTGCGGCCGATGAAAGATCAGCAGAAGAAATATTTGCGGATAGGCCATATTAGTATACAGTTGTAAATATTTGCGTTAGCTAATTTATAGGAGGATTGAGTCAATTTATGAATATTCAAAATATTTCTAAAACAGATAAAAAAGTTGTAGTTGAGTTAAATTCAGATGATTTAGTTAATATTTGCAATTCCTTATATGCAACATATGACAGAGATAAGAAAAAACCAAGATTTTTGCAGCTTTATAGTGATTTAATGATGGCCAGAGATTTATGCCAGTATGGTCATTTGGATGATTTTAGTCTTCAAAGCATTGTAAAATGCCGTAATAGCTCCGAACAAGGATTAGACGGGGTATTATCTGACGATGACATTGATACCTTCAATTCCTATCTGGAGAATAACGATATTCCCGCGGCATTTGGTAATTCTGACTGGTGTGCCGTCTATAAGAAAATCGTTGGAGAATATGGAAAATTAAGGGCCGGAGAAAAAATGAAAAACTGGATGGCCAGAGAGAAATAGAACAATGACTAAAAAAGAATTATTAAAACTAATCGAATCAAGCGTAAATGACATTTTTCTGAAATATCAGCAGGCTAACAACATTGAAAGCGGTGACATTACGCCGCTTCAGTCTTTGAGATTAGATGATCTTCAGGAAAATCTTGCAGATATTATTATCGAAGTTGGAAATAATTAAAAAAATGGAGGAAAATTATGAAACGTACACCGGAAGAAATTAAGAAGCAGACAGAAGCGTGGTTGGATGAGAGATGGCAAATCGCCAATATGGATAACGCAAGACCTCAGGATATGAGTTATTACGATGGAGCTATAGAAGCTCTTGTGTTTGCAGGATATGATTGGGAACGAGACGCACAGGGCAAGCACACGTTATACATGTTTTAAACAAAAAGGATCATACACATTTGTGTATGGTTCTTTCTTTTTATCTGTCATAATAATATAAAATAGCACCTATTATTTTATTTGACAGCAAGGGGGTTTTATGACACAGAAGAAAAGATATTTGCCGTACATGCAGGACAACATGGCATATTCCCTTCAGGAAGAATTAAATTCGCAGCCACATATTCATTCAGCGGCTACACGACATAACCGGGATAAAGAAAAACACATGAATATAGGCTATGTTGTGTTTCTTACTTTTGCTTTACTTTTATGCGCAGTTATACTAATTAACTATATCCATTTACAAGCTTCCGTAATTTCACATATCAATGAAATCACCAGATTAGAAACAGAGTTAAATACTTTAAAACGGAGCAATGATGAAGAAAAGAACCGCTTGGAAAGTAATATAGATTTAGATTATATTCGACAAATAGCAATAGGTGAGCTCGGTATGATTTATGCAAATAAAGATCAAATTATTTTATACAAAACACAGATGCATGATTCTATGCGAAAAAATAATGATTAAAAAGGATAAACAGAATGCACAAAAATTCATGATGTTAATTAGTAGTTTTTCATATATGGAATATAAAAAATAAATGTTATTCTATCAGTGGATCTGCAAAAAACAAACAAGGGAGAAACTCAATGAAAAACAATTCAAAGAAGAAAATGCATTTATTTACTATAGTAAGCGCCATGGTATTTATGCTTGCAACAGTTTTAACCGGCTGCGGAAGTAATACGACCATTAATTTGAATGATTATCTCATAACAAATGTATCAGGATATGACGAATATGGTTATGCTACCGTAACAGTTGACTGGAATCGGCTCGAAAGTGATTATGCTGATAAAATAGAATATACAAAAGCCGGAAAGGAAAATATGGGAGTCCTTGGTGAAGCCATGGAACCTTATGAGCTCCTTTATGATAGCGTTTCTGTTTCTGCTGAAAACAGGACAAGCCTTTCCAATGGTGATGAAGTCGCATATACCTGGAAGGTCCCAGAGGAAATATCTAAGTATCTTACCGTCAATATCAAATACGAGAATGGAACTTTTAAAGCTGATGGTTTAACTGAAGCGGAGAAGGTAGATATATTTGCGGATTTAGATGTTTCTTTTGAAGGAAGTTCTCCAAAAGCATCTCTAGTAGCTGTTTACAATGGATCATATTTAAGTGCTACTGACTTTACCGTTGAAGGGAATACTGAAAATCTCAAAAATGGTGATGAAATCACCATAAAAATTAATGAGGATGCCATCCAGAGCTGCGCAGCAAATTATGGAGTAGTTCCTGCAGAAACAGAAAAGAAATATACTGTCGATGGATTAGATACACTTATCACAAAATTGAATGAAATAGATAATGCAGCGCTGGAACAATTCCAAGCAGAAGCGGCAGATGTTTATGGTACCACGAAAAATGATAATTATTATGGCGAAACAACTGTTGAGGGCATGGAATATCTCGGAAGTTGTCTGCTAGTAAAAAAGATGGATAAAGATACGGCGGATAATGGGCTGATTATGGTATATAAAGTGCAGCTTAAAGATACCTATTCTACATTTAGCCAGACAACAGACTATTACTGGTGTGTAGATTATTATAGTCTGGTTCAGAAATCGGATGGAACGTTATCTTATAATAAAGATTTGATCGGCACCCCTAAGAACTGGATCACTGTAAACTCTGATACGGCATTCTGGAATCACTTTGGTTATGCAACGTTGAATGAATTGTATGATAACGAAGTTGCAAAATATGCAGACGATTATGACATCGAATCTAATTTGATTATGGAATAATTTAAATGATAAGAAAGCATCGTTTTCGATGCTTTTTTATTTGCAACAAATTATTGTATTTCTATATTTGCCGCAGGCATAAATTTAAAGATAAATTTGCGAAAAAGCTATGGAAAAATAAGTATAGGTTTCCATACATTTATATATTATTTTTCTGACATATTATATACATCAGAGAAAAATGGAGGAGAAGAAATGCTTGTAGGAGATCTTATATATAACGATAATTTTAATTTAACTGCAGATTATGCCATTTATAATTGCGCAGAAGGAAAATTTTTGGTATCAAGAAAGGCCTGTCTTTAATTCCAAAACCGATAGAGGAAAACATAAAGACAGAATATTAGATTTGGAAATCAAATATATCACCGTACAAAATAACGTAATTATCATTGAAGCAAAAAAGAGAGGAAATTAAAATGAAAGATTATTTGGTAACAGTTACAGAGACATATACTCATACATATCACGTAAGAGCAAATTCAGCAGAAGAAGCAGAAGATATTGTAGCTGATAATTCGGATGGCTGTAATGTATATGAGGATTATAATGAATCAACATATAATGCTCGGAAAGCAAACGGAGAAGATCTTTCTCTTTATGAAACCGTCGAAAATCCTGATAAAGAATAGGAAAGTGCTGTCAATAACCCATCACTGAAGTGACGGACTTGTAAAAGCCTGATATTGACCGGAGAATCCGGAATACCGCCGCTTACACCACGCATACGAATTTTTTCTGGATTCGTCCAATAAGGCGCTTGCCGGAATATACTCCGTCACATTTGCCGCACAGGTTGATGTTCTTGTAGAAGCGAATTCCCCGAAGGAGGCAAGAGAAAAAGCGGAAAAAATGTTTGGTGCATACGATGAGACAACGAACTTTCACTGCACATATTTGTCGGACATTATAAACATTACTAACAAAGACGAAAATGAGGTATAACACATGAGAATTACAAGATATACTACTGAATTAACCGACGATAAGATTACCGCTGTAGTAAAGGAAAATAGCAGCAATTACG